>ENA-UERK01001510-UERK01001510.1-human-gut-metagenome-genome-assembly--contig:-NODE-1510-length-16949-cov-59.369429_pt1 | contig 16949 bp, 7 predicted proteins | sample MGYA00242957_ERZ507957 | MGnify/ENA primary metagenome ERZ507957 (study PRJEB26167, sample SAMN06115538) | human gut metagenome | host: Homo sapiens | place: China:Heilongjiang | collected 2015-11-06... | reverse complement strand
CTTGCTCTCAGTACGAGCATGGCTTTTGCACAAAGTCAAATCTCTGGTCACGTGACCTCTTCTGAGGACGGAAGCCCTGTTATCGGTGCTTCTATCAAGGTTGCGGGCACTAACACAGGTACAGTTACCGACATTGATGGTAACTTCGCATTGAACGCTCCTGCCGGAGCTAAGCTGGAAATCACATACATCGGTATGAATCCTGCTCATGTTAAGGCAGGTAATAACATGAAGATTGTTCTTGATCCAGACGAGCATAGCCTTGATGAGGTGATGGTCGTAGCCTTCGGTACTCAGAAGCGTTCAGCTTTCACAGGATCTGCTGCGGTAGTAGGTTCTGGCGAAATTGGTAAGGCTCAGGTTTCTAACCCAGTTGAGTCTTTGAAGGGTAAGGTTGCCGGTGTACAGATGACTCAGGTTTCTGGTCGTCCAGGCGAGAGCTCAAAGATTCGTATTCGTGGTATCGGTACTATCAATGCTAGTACAGACCCATTGATTGTTGTTGATGGTGTGCCTTATGACGGTGATATGAACACTATCAACCCAGACGATGTTGAGAGCCTTACTGTATTGAAGGATGCTGCTTCTTCTGCTCTTTATGGTGCACGTGGTGCCAATGGTGTTGTGATGATTACAACCAAGACTGGTAAGACAGGTTCTTCTTCTATTACATTCGATGCTAAGTGGGGTTCTAACTCTCGCGCAGTGCCAGATTACAAGTATATCAACAATGCTGCTGGTTACTACGAGACTTGGTACACTGCATTGAACAATTATGCTTTGAATGCTTTGAAGTATGATGCAAATAATGCAAACCTTTGGGCTAACAAGAACCTGACTGCAGACAATGCTTTCGGTTTGGGTATGAGCGTATTCCAGGCTCCAGCCGGCGAGGTGCTGATTGGTACCAACGGCAAGATGAACCCTAATGCTACTATGGGTCGCGTAGTATCTAACAATGGACAGCAGTATTATGTTACAGCTGATGATTGGGTAGATGCCATGTTCCGTAACAGCCTCCGTCAGGAGTATAACATCTCTGCACAGGGTGCTAATGAGAAGGGTAACTTTATGCTCTCTTTCAACTACTTGAACAATGAGGGTATTACCTTCGGTTCTGGTTTCGAGCGTTATTCTGCTCGTTTGAAGTCAGAGTACAAGATCAAGGATTGGTTGAAGGTTGGTGCTAATGTCAACTTCGCTCACTATGCCAACAATCAGTCTGGTGTGGGTGATGAGGGTTCATCTGGTTCATCTGGCAACGTGTTCACATTCGTAGCAATGGCTCCTATCTATCCTCTTTATATCCGCGACGCTCAGGGCAACATCATGATGCACGAGGCTAGTGGTACAAAGTTGTATGACTATGGTGATGCTTCTATCAATGGTCAGAAGCGTGCTTATATTGCACAGTCTAACCCTCTTGCTGCTAATCAGCTTGACAAGTATAAGATAGAAGGAAACAACTTCAACATGCAGGGTACCGTTGAGGTTCGCTTGCCTTTGGATGTTACCTTCACATCTATCAACAATGCTTATGTTGATGAGTATCGTACAACAAGTACAACCAACCCTTACTTCGGTCAGTATGCATCATCTAATGGTATGGTTTACAAGTATCATGAAAGATACTTCAACTATAACCTGCAGCAGCGTTTGAACTGGGCTCATGAGTTCGGTGAGCACTCTGTAGCTTTGATGCTCGGTCATGAGTACTACAACCAGAGCTATGCTTTCCTCTATGGTAGCAAGAGCAATCAGTATAGCCCTTCTAACGATGAGTTGGCTGGTGCTGTGTTGTTGAAGAATACTAACTCCTATACCCGTGAGTATAACAACGAGGGTTACTTCGGTCGTGTACAGTACGACTACAATGACCGCTATTTCTTCGATGCATCTCTCCGTCGCGATGCTTCTTCACGCTTCGCAAAGGAGAACCGTTGGGGTACCTTCTATTCTTTGGGTGCTTCTTGGGTAATCAACAAGGAGAAGTTCTTCAATGTAGATTGGGTTGATGACTTGAAGCTGAAGGTAAGCTATGGTCAGGTAGGTAACGACAATATCGAGAGTCTTTCTTTGGGTTACTACCACTATTCTACCAACTACGATATCGTAAACTCTAATGGTTCTGTATCTCTGGTTCCTGTAGGCCGTTATGGTAACAGAAAGATTACCTGGGAGACAACTGGTGAGTTCAACGTTGGTGTTGACTTCGGATTGTTCAAGAACCGTTTGAGCGGTACTTTCGAGTTCTATTCTCGTAAGACTTCAGATATGCTCTTCAACTTCTCATTGCCACAGTCATTCGGTTACACCGGTTACTATGACAACGTGGGTGATATGATCAACAATGGTCTTGAGTTGACCTTGAACGGTGACATCATCCGTACAAGAGACTTCGTTTGGAGTGCCAATATGAATATCACTTACAACCACAACTACGTAAGCTATTTGCCAGATGCAAAGAAGACTTTGACAGTTGATGGTGTTCAGGGTTATACTAACGGTGGTTACTTCATCGGTGAGGGTGAGCCTATGTACACTTACTACCTCCACAAGTATGCTGGTGTAGATCATGAGACTGGTGAGGCTCTCTATTACAAGAATGTGAAGGATGAGAATGGTAATGTTACTGGTCAGACCACAACCAAGAACTCTTCAGAGTCTGATTACTACTTGTGTGGTACAGCTTTGGCAGACGTATTCGGTGGTTTCGGAACAAGCGTTTCTTACAAGGGCTTCGACTTCTCTGTAGATTTCATGTATCAGATCGGTGGTCAGATTTACGATAACGACTATGCTAGTGCAATGAGCGCAAGCGGTAAGTCTATGCGTGGTATGGCTCTCCACGAGGATATCCTGAAGGCTTGGACTCCTGAGAACAAGAACAGCAATATCCCACGTCTGCAGTATGGTGATACATACATGGCTTCTCAGTCAGACCGTTTCTTGACAAACGCTTCTTACTTGAGTCTCCAGAACATCAACTTGGGTTATACCTTCCCTAAGGCATGGATCAGCAAGCTCAACTTGAGCAACTTGCGCATCTACGCTCAGGCTAACAACGTATGGGTATGGTCAAAGCGTCAGGGTCTCGACCCACGTACCAGCTTGACAGCTGCCAACGCTTCTTATTATCCAGGCGTACGTACCATCACTGGTGGTATCACACTTACATTCTAAACTTATATAATATAGGAATACAATTATGATTAAGATAAAGAATTCAATCTTAGGTGTAGGTTTGGCCTTTGCAAGTCTTACTACATTCACTGGATGTATCGACGAGACCCAGCCTACCGATATTGCAACATCTGAGCAGGTTAGCCAGTCTGCTGCAGCCGTAGAAGGATTGGTGATGGCAATGCCAGCGTTCTTCAACAACTTGAACGAGACATTCTATACACCAAACAACTACCACTTCAACTTCGGTTACGGATCAATGATCCGTATCCGTGCCACATTGACTGAGCCTTTCGTAACACCAGGCTCTGGTTATGACTGGTTTGCGCCATGGGCAGAGAATGAGGGTATCAACCAGGATGCAGCCCGTTCAAACTTCGTCTGGACATACTACTACAAGTTCATCCAGACAGCCAATAACGTTCTCTCTACTATCAATGAGGAGACTGCTACTGATGAGCAGAAGGGTTACATTGCAGCTGCCAAGGCTTTCCGTGCGCTCGCTTATCTCGACCTCGGTCGTATGTACGAGTACTTGCCAACAGATGTTACAAAGGGTGTAAATGCCGATGGTAATGATGTTACTGGCTTGACTGTGCCTATCGTGAAGGAGGGTATGGCTGAGGCTGATGCACGTAACAATCCTCGTGTTAAGAAGGAGGATTTGATCAAATTCATCAAGGAGGATTTGGAGTATGCTGAGCAGAATATCGGTAAGCTCACAAAGACAGAGAAGACTTTGCCTCACTTGGACTGCGTATATGGTCTGGAGGCTCGTCTCTATATGTGGGAAGGCGATTATGCCAAGGCTCAGGCTGCAGCAGAGAACGCTATCAAGACTTCTTCTGTACAGCCTATGACTCAGGCTCAGTGCCTGAACACCACTACAGGTTTCAACAACCTGGCAGACTTCATGTGGGGCTCTCAGCAGACATCAGAGGATGTTGTAGTTTCTACAGGTATCGTCAACTGGATATCATTTATGTGTAACGAGCAGACCTTCGGTTATTGCGGTGCAGGTACTGGTGACTATATCAGAATTGATACATTGGCTTATAATCGTCTGAATGATACCGACTTCCGTAAGTTGGAGTGGGTAGCACCAGCGGGTTCTCCAATCGCAAACAAGGTTTCATTTGTCAATAAGACTTATGGTGCTTCAATGCCTCCTATGGCATCTGTCAAGTTCCGTCCTAACCAGGGTGAGATGGATGCTCCATCTGTTGCAGCTGCTACAGCATTCCCTGTAATGCGTGTAGAGGAGATGTACTACATCCGCATGGAGGCAGCTGCACAGCAGGATGCAGCAAAGGGTAAGGAACTCTTGGAGTTGTTCATGAAGACTCGTGACCCTAAATATACTTGCAAGGCAACAAGCAAGGAGGATATCATCAAGGAAATCTACTTCCAGAAGTGTATCGACCTTTGGGGTGAGGGTATCACATTCTTCGATATGAAGCGTTTGAACTACTCTTTGACTCGTGGTTATCATGGCACAAACCATTCTGTAGGTGCTCGCATCAATACAAATGGCCGCCCTGCTACAACCAACTTCCTTTTCTATCGTACAGAGGCAGAGAACAATACAGCTCTTAAGGGATGGAACAACCCAGACCCATCTGGCAAGTATCCACTTTGGACAGAGTAATAACACGAATCGTTATATAAAAGATTAAAAAAGTTATGAACAAGTTTTTTAAATATACATTTATAGCACTGCTCGGTGTTCTTACCCTCGGTTTGAGCTCTTGTACAGATGAATATGAATATACTCCAACTTCTAAGACAGAGTTGGGTGGTAATGCTTTCCTGGTAAGTGAAGGCTCTACAGCTAAATCTTTCTTGCCAGAGGCAGAGCAGAGCTTTACATTCAAGGTGTCTCGTATTGATTCTACTGAGGCTCAGACTGTAGGTCTGTCTAGTAGCAATGATAAGTTTACTGTTCCTGCAACTGTATCATTTGCTGCAGGTCAGGGTACTGCTGAGGTAAAGGTTAACTTCGATATTGCAGCTGGTACATCAGAGAAGACCCGTATCGCCATCACCGATGCAGAGAAGTATTACTATGCTGCAACCGTGCTCGATTATAGCATCACACGTTATCAGGCTTACAGTGGTACATACGTAGCAGATCCAGGTTTTCTTGGTTTCGAAATCCAGACTCCTTGCTATCAGATTGGTGCTGGTAAGTTTATGGTTCCTGCTGATCCAGAGAATGGATATGAGTATGATATTGTATTCTCTATCGATAAGGACAATAATGTAATCGTAGCTCCACAGCCAGCTTGGAATCATCCAAAATATGGCGCAGTTTATGTAATGGGTAATGCCGAAGGTGATGCTGTTGCTGATGGCTCTGGTTCTGGTGTTGCTGGTACTTATGATCCTGAAACTGGCGTGGTATCTATGGCTATGTTCCATTTCATACCTAATACAGGTTCTTTTGGAACAAAAGACGATGTCTTTGTATTTAACGAGAAGCCAGCTCTTTAAAATAATATAACAAGAAAGCCGGATGGGGCAGTACCCATCTGGCTTTTTTCATTTTTTGCCTATGAAAAGATATTTTACTTTAGCTTTAGTAGCGTCTCTCTTTCTCTGCGGTGTTGAGGCCAGAGAAAGAACGATGGATGAGAAGCAAGCCATTGCTTCTTCTGTGTTGGCAATGCAGTCACAGACTCGTGGTAAGGCAGAACTTACGCTCAGACTCTTGCAGGCTTCTGATACCTATACAGTGTTGGGAGATGATAGCCGCTTTGTAGTGGTAAGCAATGATGATGCTTTCGATGCCGTGATCGGTTATGCCGACTCTCCTTTCGATGCTTCTGCCAATAGTTCTCTGGCATGGTATCTTCGTGCTGCATCTGAATCCATGAAGGCTGATTTGCAGAAAGGCTCTGCCGTAACAAGAGCTTTGGTGATTCCTTCGGGCGATTTCAAGGAGGCGGTAGAACCTCTCTGCAAGACGCTCTGGGCGCAGGATAAACCATTCAATAATCTTTGTCCTACCAATTCTAAAAACAAGGCTTATCCTTCGGGATGCGTGGCTACGGCTTTATCCCAAATCATGTATTATCACAAGTATCCTGTAAGGGGAAAGGGCAGTCATCAGTATAGCTTTACCCCAGCCGTGGGAGATGGTAGATTGCTGAGTTGTGATTTCGCAAACACCACTTTCGACTGGGAAAATATGCTGGAAGATTATGCAAGCCATAAAGATTATACGGAGGAGCAGGGAAAAGCCGTGGCAACCCTGATGGCTGCTGTAGGTGTTTCCGTAGATATGCAATATACAGAGTCTGGCTCTGGTGCCATGTCAAGGGAAGCGCGTTATGGTTTGATCAATTACTTCTGCTATAATGAGAATATCAACTGGCTGAATCGTTCTTTCTATTCGGCAGCAGAATGGATGAAGTATATCTATACGGAATTGAATCAGAATCGTCCTATCTATTATACCGGTGATGATGAAAGAAATGGCGGTCATGCCTTCGTGCTTGATGGATATGACAAGCAGGGCATGGTTCACATCAACTGGGGATGGGGACCAAAAGGCGGAAATGGATACTTCGACATAGCTCTCCTGAATCCTACAGGATTTCAGTTCAGCGAAGGTCAGGATATGCTGATAGGCATTTCTCCTACTACCTGTCTGCAATATGAATCCCGTTTTTATGCTGATGAAGGATTGAAAGCCAGCAAGGTGGCTTCCTTGCTGAATGTGCAGCCGGGTAAGATCTATAATCAGACGGGTGATAACATCTCTGGTGATATCGCTGTGATTCTGGAATCTTCTGATGGTGTAAAGAATGTAATTCAATCAGCTCATGTAGTTAATGCGATTACCTATTATTATGTGAATAGCGGTAGTGAGGCGGTGAAAGTTGGAGGTGTGCTGAAATTGCCTTCTACCTTGAAGGATGGTGATTACAGAGTGTATATTGCCTCTAAGTGTGACAAGGATACTGACTGGCGTCTGATTCGTACTCCAGAGGGAACTGCCAACAGTTATATGCTTACCATAGCTGATGGCAAACTGGCTTCTGTAGGCGAGGGCATTGCCGATGATTCCTGGACAACTACCGGCATTACTCCTATACATGCTATTCCAGCCAAGTATCGTTCTACCAAGACATTCAATATCAATGGTCAGCAGGTTGATTCCAGCTATCACGGTATCGTTATCAAGGATGGAAAGAAAGTGATGCAATAGGTCTTTAAGAAAAATGATGCATAGGTCTTTTCAAGAGATACGTCATACAATACATATATAATAAGGTGTATCCTTCTTGCCCCATACATCGGGCAAGCGAGGATACACCTTTTTCTTTTTATCTCCCTCACCCTCAAACATTTTCCAATAATTCCTTGCTTCTTTCAGAAGAAAAGCGTATCTTTGCAGAAGATTAGCTGCGCTCGGCAATTTGTAAGCAAGCTTACATTGCTCTCGCTGGCATAATCTTTGCAGCAAGAAAGTTGAATCATTAAAAAAGGAGGCAAATATGACAGAGCTAAGAGATAGATACATACGTTTTGACTGGGCTATCAAGCGTTTGCTTCGCCAGAAGGCGAACTTTGGGGTGCTTGAGGGCTTCCTGACTGTGTTTCTGAATGAACCTATCAAGATTGTTGATATTTTGGAAAGTGAAGGTAATCAGCAGCAGGCTAATGATAAGTTCAACAGGGTAGATATCAAGGCGAAAAACAGCAAGGGAGAAATCATTATCGTCGAGATACAGAACACAAGTGAACTGTATTACCTGGAGCGTGTGCTCTATGGAGTAGCCAAAGCCATCACAGAACATATCAATCTGGGAAATACCTACAAAGAGGTGAAGAAGGTATATTCCATCAGCATTCTGTACTTTGATCTGGGCAAGGGTTCTGACTATATTTATGTGGGACAAAATAACTTCGTGGGCTTGCATACCCAAGACCACCTGATCATCAGTACCAAGGAGAAAGATACGATAGTACGAAAATCGCCTTCAGAGATATTCCCAACCTATATTCTAGTTCGAGTTAATGAATTCAATAAGGTAGCTAAATCACCATTGGAAGAATGGGTTGAATACCTGAAAAATGGAGTCATCTCGCCAGAAACCCAGGCACCAGGTCTGCAGGAAGCTCGTGAGAAACTGAAATACTATTCCATGTCGGATGCAGAACGTTATGCATACGATGAGCACATCAATGCCATCATGATTCAAAATGACGTTTTGGGAAATGCAAGATTGGAAGGTATGGAAGAAGGCAAAGCTGAAGGTCGTGCTGAAGGTCGTGCTGAAGGTCGTGCTGAAGAGAAAAATAACATTGCCCGTAAAATGCTGGCTAATGGATTGAGCATAGAGCAGATTGCTTTAATTACTGGTTTGACAGAGCAGGAAATTAAAGGACTATAATATAATAAGGTGTATCCTTCTTGCCCCATACATCGGGCAAGCGAGGATACACCTTTTTCTTTTTATCTCCCTCACTCTCAAACATTTTCCAATAATTCCTTGCATCTTTCAGAAGGAAAGCGTATCTTTGCATATGAGAAGCTGCACTCTTTTTTATATTACGTCCAAGAAAGTGTTTTTTATAACCCCAAATTATGTTAGGCAAACAAGTCTTCCCCTGTTACTTGTCTTGTTATTTTTCTTGCATACATATTATTATATAGTCCGTATGGAGTGATGAAGGTAGGGATGAGGGTCTTGTTAGTCTTGGTCACTTTCTTGAATATGTTAAGGCGGTGCATGAGATGGGCATCGTATGCCTTGTTGATTTCATATTCTCCCTGACAGTATTTCATCTCGCAGATGGAAATGGACTTGTCGGAGCGGTCTATCAATAAGTCTATCTGGGCACCTTGTTTCAAATCCTCATCGGCATCCTCGTCTGCCAATGTCTTGCTGGTAGGGCGATACGACCAAGCGCATGGGATGTTGATGCAACCATCTATGCCAAGGGCTTTTACAATATTGTTGATGTGATGAAGGCAAGTTATCTCGAAGGCATGGCCACACCATGAGGCATACTCGCTGGTGGATTGCATCTTGATCCAGTAGTCGTCAAAGAATGTACCTTTGTTGTGCATGAATTTGAAGTAGAACAATGTGAATGGGTCTATCAGTTGATACATACATTCCTTTTTGGTTTTTCCAAAAGGATTGTAACTGCGGATGAAGTCGCACTGCTCCAGTTCCTTTAGCATGCTCGTAAACCTACCGTTGTTGGGAAGATGCGTAGCATCCAAGAGTTCTTGTCTCGTCATGCCTTTGCCCTTATTTTTCAGTGCCGTTACGATTGCTTGGTAATTGTCTGCTTTCTTGAATAAAGATTTGAAGAGACGGTCGAATTCTTCTGTCAGTTCGCCACCACGTGTAAAGCATAGTTGCTGGATATTTTGTGCCACGCTCTTGTCGCTTTCGAAGAGGGAGAGATAATAGGCAATTCCACCTACAGCCATGAAGCATTCGATGATTTCTGGTCGCTCATAATTGAATCCCTGTGCCTTGAAATAGTCTCCTACTTCTCTCAGGCAGAAAGGTGAGAGAAGGATATTGTGCGTAACACGATTGTGGAGACCGCCATGAGAGTTGATGACATTGTCTATCATCCAGGTAGTGGCACTTCCGCAGGTTATCAACTTGATGTCGTTGCGATAGAAAGCCCAGTCGTTCCAGAAGTGCTCCAAGACACTGATGAAGTGAGAGGAACGAGTGTCAAACCATGGAAGTTCATCGAAGAAGATGACCTTCGCGCCTTCCGGCATATTTTCTATTGCCTTTTGTAATAATCTGAAGGCTTCTTCCCAGTCTTTAGGCATTGTGTCCACATTCATTTGCTCAAGGAGGGCAAAGCCAAAATTGGTGAGTTGTTCCTTGGTAGAGACATTGTCTTTGCCTGTAACTCGGAAGGTAAAACGTCCCTCAAACATTTCCTTGATGAGAAATGTTTTACCTACACGTCGTCTGCCGTATATGGCAATAAACTCCGATTTACGACTAGAGATGTAGTTCTCCAGCTTGGATATCTCTTGTTCTCTTCCGATGATGTTCTCTTTCATATCAGTCTTTTTTTGCTTAAAACTGTCGCAAAGTTACAAAAAAAATGAGATTACGACAACTTTTTAGCGAGAAAAGTGTCGTAATCTCATAAAAAATCTGAGATTACGACACTTTATCATTACTTTCCTGCGGGTTCTACTATTACTTATCTACTGTAGAAGATACATAGTTCTGGAAATACTTGAGGCAGGTATTGCGCCATTCCTTGGCGTTTTCCAACTGTACATTGAGTAATGAATCGGTATGTTGCCATTCCTGTTCATGCCCCTTCATATACTGTTTGGCTGAGGTGTGCCAGAAGTCGCGATATACTTCAACCATCGCTACACCCATGTTGTACTTCATGCAGAGTTCCTGCCAGAGGGTGCTTCCTGATTTCATCTTGTAAGTCCAAGGCACATGATGGAACCAGAGGAGATATTCCTCAGGGCAAGTTGCGATGTTGTCATACATACTGCGGTAAGGTTCCGGATACTGACCAACGGCATCTGTACCTTTGGATGAGCGGTCGAAACCGATCCCCTTGGCATCTGCCTTGTGATAATAAACCGGGCACCATTCCAGAGGATAACTTGCGATGAAACCATCTGGTTCCGGACCGTAGTGGTGATCGAACTTGAAGATATGATGTAAGCCCAATGGCATCATATAGTTGACGCAAGCTTCACGTGAGGTCATCATCATCATCTCTACAGGTTTGGTGAACTTCTCGTCCTGGTTCTCATAGGTCTGTACGAGCCATTCATGAGCAATCTCTTCGGCTGTAAGCGAAGGATTCCATGCCAATCGGCCAAAAGCATACCAGTTTGCCTGTGAGAAAGGATGACCGCACCAGTTGGCATCATCACCGATATTGGCTACACCTGAGATTCCAACCAGTTTGCTTGGATTGACGAATCCGAAGAATTCCTTCCACATAGGAGCGAGATAGGTGAGGTGTTTAGACTGTCCGAGATATTCCTGGGTAATCTGAAGTTCTGCTATCTGAGGTGTCTGTTTGATGTTGTCGAAGATAGGAGCGTATGGTTCACGAGGCTGGAAGTCGAGCGGACCATTCTTTGACTGTAGGATTACGTTGTCACGGAACTTTCCATCCATCCCTTTGAATTCGCTGACAGCTTGCTTTACACGGTCTTCGCCTTTATGATTAGCACCATATACAAAGCTTCTCCACATGATAATGCCACCGTATGGTTTGACGGCATCGGCAAGCATGTTGGCTCCCTCGGCATGAGTGCGGTGGTAATCGCCAGGACCAGGTTGTCCTTCAGAATTAGCTTTTACCAGGAATCCGCCAAAGTCTGGAATGGCAGCATAAATCTCCTTGGCTTTCTTCTTCCACCACTGTTGTACCTTTTTATCCAATGGGTCTGCAGTCTTGGTATAGCCCAATGCCATAGGAGAAGCAAAGTTGATGCTGAGATACACTCGGATGCCGTATGGACGCAGGATGTTGGCGATGACTCTCACCTTATTAATATATTCTGCCGTCATCATCTTTGGCGATGCATTTACATTGTTCAGTACACTTCCGTTGATACCGAGCGATGCGTTGGCACGGGCATAGGTGATGAGGCGGTCGTGCAGGCTCTTGCTGATGCTGCCACCCTTGCCGTTTTTGCCGAGTTTGATTTCTTCCCATTTGAAGATGCTCTTGCCGGCATAGCCACGTTCGATGCTGCCATCGAGATTATCCCAATGGTTGAGGATGCGGAGACCCACTTGTGGCTTCTCGGTTTCATCTATAGCTTTGCTGAAGTTCTGTTGATTGCCGCTACCTGTGTTGTAGGCATCGGTGTTCTGAAGTCGAATCAGCTCGTAGGCACCATAGAGTAAACCGATAGGATTGCTGGCGGTGATGGTTGCTTCGTATTGAATGTTGTCGCCTTGCTGTGCAGGACGGGCATAGAGGTTATAGCCCTCGCCAAGATTCAGAGCCTTGTCTATCTTTAGCTCAACATTCTTGCCGCGCCAGTTGTTTTCCAACTCCTGCTTGGCAATCTTGGCTGTTGCATCATCGGGCAACTGTGAGATGACTTGGCATGAGTTGGCATACTGCTTTCCTAGCCATAACTGTGAGCCATCACTCTGTGCAGAAACATGGAGTGATGTAAGTACCGTAAATAAAAAAATAAGGTATTTCTTCATATCTTTGCAGATCGTTAGTTTGTATTATTATTGTTTCTGCTGCAAAGATACGAAAAAATACCTTATTTTCTTTTATTTGTTGTTTATTTCTCATTTCTCTTTGTTTCAGCATATTCACTTGGTGAAATGCCATAGTGCTTCTTGAACACAGTAGAGAAGTGAGTCTGGTTGCAAAATCCTACGGAATAAGCTATTTGCGTGATGTTGATCTGCCCTTCTTCAATAAGACGTGCAGCTTGTTCTAATCGTAAGTTACGGATGAATTCACCGGCAGAGACACCTGCTATTTCTTTCAGCTTACGGTGCAGTTGGGCACGGCTGATGCCTACATCTTCTGTCAGTTTCTCAACGTTGAGGTCAGGGTCGGCGAGGTGCTCGTTCATATATTTCATCACTCTTTCCATGAGAGCGTCGTTATTGCCCTTTACCTTTATCTGCTCAATCTTCGCTTTCTGTCCCTGCGCACCGCTGTATTTGCCACGGATGCGTCGGACATTGTCAACCAGATTGTCTATGAGAATATGAAGCTCTTCCATATTGAAAGGTTTAGCCAGGAAGGCATCGGCACCTTTGCGCAATCCCTCTAGTCGATTCTCTACCTCGCTCTTGGAGGTGAGCAGGATGACTGGAATATCGCTTACGTTAGAGTTGCCTTTTATCTTCTTGAGCATGGTAACACCATCCATTTCCGGCATCATCACATCGCTTATCACGAGATCATATTTGCCGGTGAGCAACATCTTGAGACCTTCCTTGCCGTTGCTGGCATGTTCAAATCGGTACCAGTCGCTCAGTTCGGTCTTGATATAATGGGCAATCTCTGCATCGTCATCTACTATCAGGATATTGAAATTGCGGTTGGCTTGCGTTCTTTTACCGATGGATTCGATGCTTCTGTCCTCTTCCTCGTTGAGAATCTCTTCTGGCTTGAGGTGTTCCTTGCCCAGCGGAATGGTTACCTCGAAGCAGGAACCCTTGATGCCATCGGTGCGATTATAGGCTCTGATTGTTCCTCCATGCATCTTGACGAGGGCTCTACAGAGGTTCAGACCAATTCCGGTTCCTTCTATATGAATGTCGCTGTTGTTATTGCCTTGATAGAAGCGTTCAAAGAGACGGTCAGTCTTTTCTTCCTTCAGTCCGATACCTGTATCTTCTACCTTGATGATGGCACTCTTCTCATTCTTTCCTATGATAATCGTAATATCACCGCCATCCGAGGTATACTTCATGGCGTTGGAGAGTAAGTTGGAAATAACCTTGTCAAAGTTGATGCGGTCTATCCATACTTGCAGGTTGCCTTCCTCGTTTAGGGTCTCGTCCTCCTTCAGGCTAAGAGTGATGCTACGTTCCTGGGCATTGAAGTTGTAGAGAGATACTATGCCACGCAGGAACTCCTTAAGGTTGGTCTTCTGGCAATGCAGGTGCATCTGGTCCTTGTCTATCTTGCGCTCGTCAAGAATCTGATTGACCAGGAGCAGAAGTCGCTTGGCATTGCGGTCTATCATGTCGATATCCTGTTTGCTCTCTGCGTCTTCTAGTCTATTCTTCAACTTGTTGAGAGGTCCCATAATCAGGGTCAACGGTGAACGGATGTCGTGGGTGGCATTGATGAGGAACTGCATCTTGGTTTCCTCTAAGTCTGCTTTGCGACGGCGTTCGTAAGTATAGAATACGTATAGAACAGCACTCACGATGGCCAGGAAATAGAGAAGATAGGCCTCTGGTGATGCATACCAAGGGTCACAAACCTTGATGTTGATGACGGTTGGCTTCTTCGAATATTGGCCATTGCTGGTAGCTCTTACCTCCAGTTTGTAATTGCCAGGCTTCAACTTGTTGAACGATACGGCATTAGTTCCCTCATTGGTGCTGCTCCAGTTGCCGCCATTGATGCGATATTGGAAACTGATATTGTCTGTGTTCTTGTAGTTGAGCAGAGAGAACTCCAATGTGAATGAATTCTCTGAGTATGGTATCTTGAAGTCGTCGCTCAGGCAGTTAGTTGCCTTTCCGTCTATGATGAAGTTGGTAAGGTATACATTGCCCATCTCCATTTTGTTGGCTCTCACTACGTTAGGATAGAAAGTGGTGATGCCGTCGCTTGTGCCGAAGGCTATCATGTCGTTGGCAGTATGCATGGCAGAACCTAATACATACTCACGTGTGGTGAGTCCGTTGCCATTGATGTGTCCGATGAATCGTTTGGCGTTTGTGTCATATTGCCAGATTCCCATGGTTGTGCTAACCCAATAGTCGCCCTTGTGGTCTCTTACGATACCACATGTCTGCTTGCCTGTTAATGCTTCAGCGTGAGGGAAGTCTACCACCTTGTTCTTTTTGCGGTCGAAGAGATAGAGCCCTTTTTCAGTACCCATCATGATGTCTCCGTCCTTTCCTTCGCAAATGCCATTTATCTGCTTGTCTTTTAGGATATTGTGCCATCCGAAATCCTTGAAGCTGAGTGTCTGCGTGTTGAGGCAGGATACACCGTTGGCTGTACCAATCCATAGATGTCCGGTGTGGTCAAGAGCCATACTGCGAACCCAGTCATTACAGAGATAACCTTTTTTGCCTCGGGTACTCATATTGAGGATCTTTACGTTACCGGTTTCCACATTATATATATATAGTCCCTTACTGTAGACCGAAATGTAGAGGTTTCCCTGGTTATCGTCGGTCATACAGTAGATGCCAGCACTGGTAAAGCTGATTTTCTGCTGGTAAGCTCCAGTATATGGATTATAGCTGTAGAGTGCACTACCATTGCTGATCCAATAGCTGCCACGTTTGTCTTTGTAGATGATACAGGTTCCGGCTGGTGACTGAGGATGAGCGATAATCTTTCCTGAAGCATCAAAGCAGAAGACGCCACTGTTTTGTACGGTACACCATGTTTCTCCTCTATCGCCTGGCGCAATAGAGGATACACTACTACCTATTATATAGTTTTGTGCTGAGAAACTCCATGAGTTGAAAGCCTGTTGGCGTTGGTTGATGAGATAGAGTCCCTTTTTATAGCATCCTATCCAGAGGTTGTTGTCCTTGTCTTCGATGATGTCATTGACGAAGGCGGTGGATAGATTGAAGTTGCTGTTGCTACTTTCCAGTTGCTCCACCCGGTTGCTGCCTTTCCTGATCAGTAATGCTCCATGCTCAGAGGTACTGATATAGAGATTTCCCTCATGGTCGAAGGTTGCATTATTGATGGTTACATTATTGGCGTAGGTGCCAAAGTCGTAGCCCGCATCTGCTATTCTGCCCGTCTTATAGTCATAATAGATGATGCCATACATACATACAATGAGCAGGGTTTGTGGACGATGCTGTATGAAAGCCACTGGCGCTCCGTATGGCGATTTGAAGTCTTTGCGGTTTACCTTTCCTTTGTTTTCGAAGAATCGTGTAAAGGTGGATAGGTGACTACTCTGCCATAGATTGTGCTGCTGGTCTTCATAGATATGGGTAAAGAATACGTCAGAGTCTCGCTCTGCGTATGGTCTTTCCTGCTTAATCAGAAACTGTTTGTCTGATGCTCGGGTAGAAACTGCTTTCTTTACGGAATAAAGTCCGTAGCCGGCTGTTCCCAGCAGAATATCTCCACGATGACTTTCTACGATAGAGTAGATGCGTGGCTTTCTGCCATCAGGAAAATTGAGACGAGTGAAGTCATTCGTCTCATAATTATAGCGCATCAGTCCCTTGGCACTACCTATCCACAGGTCTCCTTTCTTATCAACAAGGAGATCTGAAATGATATTGTCTGTGATGGATGTCGTATCCTTCTCGTCGTGCAGATAGTTGGTGAATCTGTAGCCGTCAAACTTGCTCAGTCCATATTCCGTACCTACCCAAATGTATCCGTACTTATCTTGTACGACACAATTGATGAGCGAACTGGACAGTTTGCCAGATGTGAATAATTCGCCACCATCAGCCCATAGCATGAGCGTGGCGAGGAGTGCGATAAGTGCCGCAAGGCATTTTCTGGTATACTTCATATTTTTGGTCGTTTACTTGTTCTTGTTTGGTTATTGTTGCTGCAAAAGTAGTAAAAAACTGCGAAAGCAACAAATAAAAATGCGATAATATGTTTCGTTTCCTTTTGTTTCTTTGTCTTTTATACTTTTATTTTGTCTATGAAACAAATAGAAACGTTCTGGTAACTAGATATTGAAGAGCTTTCAGTAGTTTTTTGTACATTTGCAACGTGAATAGCGAATTGTGAGTAATAAAAACTGTAATAACAATGACTAAACAAACAATAAAGATTTTATCGTTGGCTCTCTTGCTGGCAGGAAGTAGTAGCTTGGCTTTCGCACAGAAAGTGTGGAAGGGTTCTTGGGCGACTGCTGTTGAATGGACTGGTAAAGGGGATATGCCTAAGGAAAGCTTGAGCAACCGTTCTTGCCGACAGATAGTTCATGTATCCTTTGGTGGAGAGGAACTCAGGGTGAAGCTCAGCAACGAGCAGAGTAAGGAACCCGTGGAAATCAAATCGGTGTATATTGCAGATACCGATAAGGACAGCAACTGGTTTGTGAATGGTAAGACCGTGAAGTA
>ENA-UERK01001471-UERK01001471.1-human-gut-metagenome-genome-assembly--contig:-NODE-1471-length-17172-cov-21.651770_pt1 | contig 17172 bp, 5 predicted proteins | sample MGYA00242957_ERZ507957 | MGnify/ENA primary metagenome ERZ507957 (study PRJEB26167, sample SAMN06115538) | human gut metagenome | host: Homo sapiens | place: China:Heilongjiang | collected 2015-11-06... | reverse complement strand
CAATAAAAATGTGTCCGCTTGTGAACGAACTGAAAACAAGAAAAGGAATAAAAACAGTAGTTTGCGTAACGGGGCAGCATCGACAGATGCTCGATCAGGTACTTGATGTATTTAACGTTGTGCCCGATTACGATCTTTCGATAATGAAAGACAAGCAGACTCTTTTTGATATAACGACGAATATTCTCAATCGAATTAAAACGGTGCTGGAAGAAACGAAGCCGGACGTTGTTTTAGTGCATGGAGATACATCCACGACGTTTGTTACTGCATTGGCTTGTTTCTATTTACAGATTCCGGTGGGACATGTTGAAGCGGGACTTCGTACATACAATATCTATTCGCCTTATCCTGAGGAGTTTAATCGTCAGGCGGTAAGTATTATTTCACGGTATAATTTTGCGCCGACGGAACTTTCGAAACAAAATCTTTTAAGGGAAGGAAAGAAAGCGGAAACGATTTATGTAACGGGAAATACGGCGATAGACGCACTGAAAACGACGGTAAAACCGAATTATACACATCCCGAGCTGGAATGGGCAAAAGGGAGCAGGTTGATAATCATTACGGCACACAGGAGAGAAAATCTCGGTGAGCCGATGCACCATATGTTCAAAGCGATTCGGCGTATCATGGACGAGCATAAGGATGTGAAGGCGATTTATCCGATTCATATGAACCCGATTGTGCGGCAAGAGGCGGATGAAGAACTGAGCGGGTGCGACAGAATACATATTATCGAGCCGTTAGAAGTGGTGGATTTTCACAATTTTCTTGCGCAAAGTTACATGATTTTAACGGATAGCGGCGGAATACAGGAAGAAGCGCCTTCGCTCGGGAAGCCGGTTCTTGTAATGCGCGACACAACAGAACGTCCGGAAGGAATAAAAGCGGGTACGCTGAAACTTGTAGGAACGGACGAGCAAACGATATACGATAATTTCAAAGAGTTACTTGAAAATAAACAAGCGTATGACGCTATGGCGCATGCGAGTAATCCGTACGGCGACGGTTTGGCGTGTAAGAGAATTGCGGATATTTTGGAGAAAAATTGACAAACGGAATCTACGGGCTAAAATAAAGTTTTGTTGTTATTTTATGAAAACTGCTTATCGGAATGAGTGTGTGGATAAGCAGTTTTTCATTTATAAAAAACTTTTTTGAGCGTTTGCTTGTTGGATAATAATTTGTTTCTGTAATTGCCGCGGGGCGGAAAATCGAAAAAACCGTTCGAATTACTTGACTTTTTTGCGAAAAAAAGCTATAATAAAGCATAAATATATCGCAAACGTGCTTATTTTACCGCGATATATCCAAAAATAGCTCCAAAATCGCATTATTAAATGATTTCAATTTGTTTTTTCTATCGGATATGTCGATTCGAAAAACGGCAAAAATTGCGATTAAAGCGTTTTTTCGAATAAATCAATCGGATAAATCGATTGGTTTTTGTGCGAAAACGGGCTGGCGATTTACCGATTTACGTGAATTCCGGCGGCGCCGCAAAGCGGAAAGCCGCTTCGGATACAAAGTTTTTAACCGAAAAACGGAGGTATATTTTTATGAAGGACAAGAAACACTTATTCCTCAAATTGCTGTGTTTCACGTTTCTGCTCGGCTCTACGGCGGCGGGCGGCGCGGCTTGCAAAGACAAGCCGAACGAGCCTGCGATTCCCGACGGCTACGACAAACATTTCACCGAGGTCGGATCGTATTACGCCGACGAGGGAGAGACGAGAAATACGTTTGAGCTGACCGATTCGACGTTCACGTTGAAACTGGGCGGGCAGACGATTGACGGCACCTATCTTTACAACGGTACCAAATTGCGGCTGGTTACGACGGACGGAACGATTATCGAAGCGACGTACAGCGAAGCGACGATTTCGTTTACATACAACGGTATGTCGTACACCTTTATTAAAAACGTGGAATATACCGTAAAATTCGAGATGAACGGAGGCGTCGCGCAGGCGGACGCGAAAGTTCTGAACGGCAAGAAGCTGGAAAAACCCGCCGACCCCGTAAAGACGGTTGACGGCAAAGAATTTGCTTTCATCGGCTGGTATAAAGATTCCTCGTTCAAGGAAAAATATTCGTTCGACCAGCCCGTTACGAAGGACATCACGCTCTACGCTTACTTCGTGGAGCTTTTAGGCACGGAAGAATACACGGTTACGTTCTCCGGGTACACGGGGGCGGAGTTCCCCGGTAAAACGACGGGAAGAAAGCTGTTTAATCTGCCGCAGCCCGGAGAAAAGGACGGAGCGAAATTCCTCGGCTGGTGGTACAGCGCGTACAACGACGAAACGAAGCTGACGGCGAAATATAACGAAGGCGACGCGATTTACGAAAACATCGTGCTGTACGCCGTATGGGAAAATTCCGGCGTTTCCGCGGTTTCCGTGGGCGAAAAGGAAATTTCCTGGACGTCGCTCGGCGTGAACAAGTCGTATGAAATCACCGTTGCGAAACTGGCGGACGACGGCACGGAGCAGACGGTGCGCGAAACGACGATTTCCTCGCTTAAATATTCGTTCGATTTTTCCGCGGAGGAAGCGGGCGACTACGTTGTTACCGTAAAGAGCGGCAACAGCGAGACGAAAGCATATTATAAAAACAAGACGCTGGCGCGCGTATGTCTGTTTGCGGTGAAATATCCTTCCGTGTTTACGTTCGGCGCCGTGGAAGGAGCGGAAAAGTATCTGCTTACGTACGAGTGCGGTACGGAAAATCACGTACATGAAGAAATCGACCTCGGAACGGATACGTTCTATGATTTTTCCGGCTGCGTGATGAAAGAAGGCGGCATTACGTTTACCGTAACGGCGGTGGCGAAAGAAGGGTATCGCAATTCCGTATCGGCAACGTATACGTTTGACGGCTCGCTGGCAACGCCCGAAAACTTCGTGCTTGACGGGACGAACGAAAAATTATCGTGGAGCGCGGTAAAGTACGCGGATTATTATCTGTTGACGATCAACGACGGCGAAGCGATTAACATGGGCACGAAAACCTCGTTCGATCTGAAAGGCTATGCGAAGGGCGAATATACAATCAAACTGGTTGCCGTGGGCAGAGGATTCAACAATTCCGTTGCCGCAACCGCTACCTGGACGAAGAGCACGCTTGCCGCGCCTTCGAAGCCGGTACTGAACGATTACACGCTGACCTGGAACGCCGTGGAGGGCGCGAAGGGGTATATCGTTAAAATCGGCGACAGAACGATTGATACGGATACGAACGCGTATACGTTTACCGCGGGCGATTTTGCCGCGAACAAGACGTATGCGATTTCCGTCTGCGCGAAAGACGAGGCGGCTGCGGGCAATTCGCTGTTCGGCGAGATTCTCACGCTGACGACCGCGGCGGAGCTGAACCCCGAATATTCGAACGGGACGTTGACCTGGAACAGCGTTGTAGGCGCGAAAAAATACGAAGTGCAGGTGAACGACGGCGAAGTATTCGAAGCGAGCGACGCTTTCGCGAAAGTTACGCTGACGACGAGCGGAAACAATATTTTGCGCGTGCGTTCGTACAATGCGGCGGGCGAGGCTTCGGCATGGGCGGAAACGACGGTGGAAGCGTATACCGTGAGCTACAACGTAGGCGATAGCGAGCAGACGATTGCGGACAGATACTATGCGACGGGCGACGAAATTGCGCTGCCCGCCCCCGATTTCAACGGCTATGATTTTGCCGGCTGGTACGACGGCGAGAACGGGGCCGGAAGAAAGTACGAACTGACTTACGGCGCGTTGCCCGTATTCGAAAACGACGGCAATCTGACGTTGTATGCGAAGTGGGAACCGAAATCGTATCATCTGACTCTGGACGGCGGCACGTATAACGCCTCCGACTTATCGGAAGGAGCGACTGTGAAATACAGACAGCCGTTCACTTTACCCGTGCCCGAATCGAACGACACGAACCGTGCGTTTGTGGGCTGGTTCAACGGCAATACGCAGGTAGCGGACCAGAACGGCGCGAGCATCACCGAAAACGGCTGGCAGTATCTCGGCGGCGCTACGCTTACCGCGCGCTGGGCGGAAATATTCGAATTTGAAGCCGGTTTCGGCGGCTATAACGTGAAAAAGCCCGCGGCGGGCGCGAAATATCTCACTACGATTACCGTTCCCGCGACGTACAACGGGAAAAAGGTGCTGGAAATCAAAGCGGAAGCGTTCACCGGATGCAAAAATATCGTTGCCATCAACATTCCGAACAGCATCACCAAGATTGTGCCTGAGGCGTTCTCCGATTGTTCCGCGCTTGAATCCGTAACGATTTACGAAGTAGAGGGCACTGTGGACCCGGTGTACTATTCGCCGGAAATTACCGGGGCGGACGGAAAGACGCAGAAGGACGGCGTGGTAATCAAGAACGACGGCGTTACCGGTAAGACGCTGTTCTATTTCCCCAACGCGAAAACCGGGAACAACGGCGTTTATGCCATTCCCGACGACGTAGAGACGATTCCCGCGGAAGTATTCTCCGGCAGAGAACTTACGAAGATTATTGTGCCCGCAAGCGTTACGAACGTGATGGCAAACGGGTTTGCTAGCGCAAGATACCTGACGGAGGTGGAATTCCTTGCCGCGCCGGAAGGAACGGAAGAAAAAGCGCTGACGATAGACGAAAAGGCGTTTGAAGGCTGCTATAGACTGGAGAACCTGATTCTGCCCGCACGTCTTATGACGATGAAGTTGTACGACGCTAAGGCTGCCGACGACGGTTCTTATAAACAGTCCGTATTCAAAGGATGCAGCCATCTGGCGAATATCGAAGTGAGAGGCAATGCTGCGCCGGACAAGGAACAGGTATATTCCGCGCAGAACGGCATGCTTTTAAGCGCCGACGGAAAAACGTTATTGTATTATCCCGCAGGAAAAACGGATACCGCTGTTGTGCTGCCAGATTCGGTAACGAGTATCGGCGACAAGGCGTTTTATAAGAATACAAAAATCACGACGTTTGCGGTGCCGGCAAGACTTCAGAATATCGGCGAATCGGCGTTTGAAGGTTGTACGGGTATTACGACGCTGACGTTTGAAGGCGGAGAGGGCGACGCCGACCTCAGAATCGAAGACCGGGCGTTCTACGGCTGTACGAAAATTCCGGAGCTTACGCTTACGGAAAACGTGCGCTATCTGGGCGGGGCTGCGTTCGGCGGTACGAAAATTACAGTGGTAACCGTAAACAGCAACGGCAGCGTTACGTTCAAAGACGGGGCGTTTGTTTCCGCATACGGCGGAAGCAGCGTGCAAACGCTGCACATCGGCAAGGGGCTTGCGAACGTGGATATTTCCGCGGTGTTCGGCGGCACCAACGCCGTACTTGCCACCGTAACCGTAGATAAAGAGAACAACTATTACTACGAAGGCAGCGACGGCGTTATTTACGATAAACACCTGAGCGAAGAACAGGTAAATGTGCCTACGAAGATTTTGTATTACCCGATCTTGAAAGAGGGCGAGTACGAACTTCCCGGATCGATTACGACGATCGGCGCGAACGTGTTTGTATGCAGACAGAAGCTTACGAAAGTTACGATCGGCGCGAACGTAACGGAAATCGGAAACGCGGCGTTCAAAGACTGCACGGCGCTTACCGAAGTGGTATGGAAAAAGCCTGTAGCATCCGCAGAGGGCGTAACTGCCGAGGAACAGGCGCTGACTCTTGGCGACAACGTATTTTCCGGCTGCTACGGGTTTACGGCGTTCGTGCTTCCCGCCCGCGTTACGTCTATCGGCGAGGGCGCGTTCCAGAATTGCAAATATATGACTACGTTCACGTTTGAGGACGGCACGGGCGCGCTGACCATCGGCGCGAAAGCTTTTTCGGGCTGCCATGCGCTTACCGCGCTTGCGCTGCGCGAGGGCGTTGTTTCCGTGGGCGACGGTGCGTTTGCAAACTGTGCGGAACTTGTCAGCGTAAGTCTGCCTGCTTCCGTAGAGCGCCTCGGTAACTGGGCGGAAGTTCAGGAAGAAGGTTCGGAAACGAAGAAATATACGTTTGTTTCGATGGATCTTTTCAAAACGACGGGCGTTTCTCCGAAACTGGAAAGAGTGGACGTAAACGAAAACAACACACATTATTATTCGGAAAACGGCATGCTCTTCGGAAAGTACGAGAAAGAAGGCGACGAAACGACGGCGAAAGAAGTGCCGGTGAGATTGTATTTCTGTCCGTTTGCCAAAACGGGCGACGTGAAATTGCCGAACACGTTGATTGAAATTTATAAAGAAGCGTTTGCTTACAATACCGGGGTTACTTCGGTAAGCTTTAACGGCGAACTGGCGGGCGAAGCGTTCGATATCGGCGAAAATGCGTTGTATAACGCGAAAGCGCTGACGACGTTTGAGCTTCCCGTGGGGTTGAAAACGATTAAAACCGGATTGTTCAAGGGGTGCAGCGGTCTTAAAACGATTGTTGTCCCCAACACGGTATCCTCGATTGCCGCGGGCGCCTTCCAGGGATGCGTTTCGCTGGCTACCGTAAACTTTGCCGAGGGCAACGACGGAAATCCGTTGGTGCTGGAAGACGGATCGTATTCAAAGACTCATTCCGGTGAAGGATCCAGCATGGTAGATACTACGATTTATACGGGCGCGTTCGGATATTATTATGAGAAGCGTTGGGCTACGGGCGGTCGCACCGTTGAAAAGGGTTGCATTTCGCTGACTTCGATTAAATTCCCGAAACGACTTTCGTACGTAGGCACTTATGCATTTTACGGCTGCGAAAGTCTGACGACGATTGATTTCGGGGCGGATTCGAATGTAGGCGTGCTCGGCGACGGCGCGTTTATGAATACGCCTTTGAACATGATTAAAAACGGCGATGACGTTCAGGCGGACGCAACCGGAAAACTTACGCTGACTCTGCCCGAAAAGCTTACGGCGGTGCGCGCCCGGGCGTTTTATGCAACGCAGTTCCCCGAAAATACCACGATTAAAATCGGCGCAAACGTTACCGATTTCGGCGAAGATACGCTTGCTTCTTCTTCCGCTTCGCCTATGACGAAAGCAGGACGAGTGTTCGGCGAAACGAACGTAAAAGAAATAATCTTTGCGGATAACAGCAAGCTTACCACCGTGCATGATCGGGCGTTTGCCGATTCAAAAGGCGGAAAGCAGCCGTTCACTTCCGTTTCGTTCGGCAAGAACAGCGCGTTGGAAACAATTAAATACGGTGCGTTTGTTTTCTGCAGCCAGTTGACAGATATCGATTTCGGCGAGAACAGCAAGCTGAAAAAAATCGAAGGAAATGCGTTCGAAAGTTGCGTGAAACTGGAAAGCATAACGCTTCCCGCAACGCTGGAAACTATCGAGTCGTACGGAAGTAACGGAGGAGCTTTCTATGGTTGTTCCGCGTTGAAATCCGTAACGTTTGAAACGTATGCGGAAACCAACCAGGAAGCGGGCACGGTGCAAGGCAAGAGCTCGTTGCGGTCTATCGCTACGCAGGCGTTTGAGAACACGGGACTTACCTCGTTCAAGTTCCCCGAAACGATCGAAGTGCTGAATACAGGGGCGCTGGGAGTAGAACTGTTTAAGGGATGCAAACAGCTGAAAACGATAGAACTTTCGTCTACGGTGGCGGATATAACCAACGTATTCGACTTTTGCGGCTCGATTACCGAAGTTAAACTGCCGACGGACGACAACGGTAATCAGCTTGGGTACTTTAAAGCGGACGGTTCTGTGATATACAGTAAGGACGGAACGGAAATCACCTATATTTTAGGCGACGTTCCCGAAACGTTTGAAATCAAAGAGGGCGTTACCACGCTGAAATCCGGCGTGTTTGCAGGAAAAGTTACTTTGAAAAAGGTAATTCTTCCCGCAAGCGTTACGGCGATAGAGGACAGAGCTTTCTATGATTGCATAGGCTTGGAAACCGTGGAATTTGCGGAAAACAGCGCTCTTGATACCATCGGCGAATGGGCTTTCAGAAACTGCGTTTCGTTGAAATCTATTGCGATTCCTTCGAAAGTTACGAAACTGAACGGTTATACCTTCTATAACTGCAAATCGCTGGTAAAAGTAACTTTGCCCGAAAAACTGACGCATATCGGCTTCTATACTTATTACGGTGTGGAAACAACGGGTAACGACGGCGGTTACGTATTTGCGCATTGCGAAAACCTGAAAGAAATCAATATTCCGGAATCGGTACAGTGGATTCAGAACTATGCATTCCTGAACTGCAAATCGCTGACGGAAATCACTCTGAACGCGAACGACAAGCAGGTGGGCGAAGGCGCGTTTGCGAATTGCTCTTCGTTGAAAAAGGTAACGCTGGGGGCGAATATCAAAACGCTTCCTTCGAGACTGTTTATCAACTGCACGAGTCTGGAAAGCATAGTCGGGGCAAATCCGACGAATCAGACGGAAGGCGAGCCGAAAGTGGATCTTTCGCAGATTGTAGGCTTCGGGTATATTTCCGTATCAAGCGGAGCGAAAAAGAAGTTCTCTATCGGTTCGTATACCTTCCAGAATTGTACTTCGATTAAAGAAGTGATTCTGTCTTCCGCAGATACAAGCATCGTACTCGGAGATTATTTATTCGACGGGTGCACCAACCTTGCTTATGTAAATAAAACGAAAGTGGACGGTACCGAAGAAACGCCCGTGTATTTAAGCAGATTCCCCGATCAGCTTGTATATCTCGGAAAATATTCTTTCAGAAATACGGCGCTTTCGAGAGTACGTATGCCGGATAGTCTTACCAGCCTCGGCGAAACCCTTAGGGGAGATTCCGATTATACGGGAGAGCCTTCGGCACTGTGGTGCACTACCGAAGGAAAGGAAGACGAATACAAGACGACTGCCAAGCAAATGTCCGGCGCGTTTGACGGCTGCACGCAACTTACTTATCTCGATTTGAATAACGTTATCAGAATCGGCGGGTTGGCATTCAGAAATTGTCCGCTTACCGAGGTTGCGGGAACGAAAAACGCAGAAGGCAAGATTACCGGCGAACTCGATCTTTCGAAAGTGCAGGTATTCGGCAAAGGCGCGTTTTCCGGAACGGGACTGAAAAAAGTAAATCTTTCCGGTGTGTGGTACAGCAATACCGGCACCACGAAGGCGAAATATCCGATGGGCTTCGGCGACGGCGCGAACAAGTATAGGACGCAGCTGACAAACTCGGATAGCGAAGGCGTATTTGAAAACTGCGCTCAGCTTGAAACGGTAACGTTTTCGGAAGTAACTTCCGGCGCGCACGGAACGTCAAGCAGTCAGGCGGCAAAAATAACGCTGGGCAAGCTGATGTTTAAAAATTGCGACAAACTTGAAAGCGTTGTGTTGCCCAAGAGCGTTACGGCATTGCCCGAAACCGTGTTCTATGGGTGCTCGAAACTTAGCGGCATTGTGTTTAACGGTACGCTTACGTCATTCGGTGATTATTCGTTTGCCGGTTGCACGTCGCTGGCAGCCATCGATTTATCCGAAGCGACGGCAACAAGCATTGCTACCGGTATGTTCGACGGATGTGAAAAGCTGGCGGACGTGAAGCTGAATACGGGTAGACTTCAATACATAAACGACTATGCCTTCAGAAATTGCGTTTCGCTTGTGAGCGAAGTGCCCGAAGACGCACCCGAAGGCGCTAAGATTTCCGCTTTCCCGTTTACTTCTTTAACGAAAGTTACGAAATTCGGAACAAGCGCGTTTGAAGGCTGCACGGGTATTACGAAGCTGGAAACGGCTACGTTGGAACGCGCTACGGGCAAGATTACTATCGGTACTGCCGCGTTCAGAGGCTGTTCTTCGTTGACTTCGGTTACGCTTTCGAAGAACGTTACCGCTATCAATACTTCGGCATTCGGAAGCTGCGCTCAACTGACAACGTTCAATACGGACGCGAATACGAATTTCGAAGCGAATAACGGGTTGCTTTACAAGGCGGACGGAACGATTATCTGTATTCCTGCCGGGTTTGAAAGCAATACGATTACGCTGGGAGACGACGACAAAATCGGCGCGGGAGCTTTGGACGGTTGCGTAAACCTGAAGAAGCTGGTTCTTCCCGAATCGATGACGACGATTGCCGCCAAATATTTCCAGGATGCAAAATATCTTGAGGAAATTGTGATTTCTTCCAAGACGGAAAGCATCGGCAATTATGCGTTTGACGGTTCCGGCTTGAAGAAGATTACTTACAACGGATATAAAAGCGACGAAGCGGAAACGCTGAAAACTTCCGTATTCCCCGCAACGCTGAAAACGATCGGGCAATATGCATTCATGGGTACGCAGCTGGAAAAGGTGATTATCCCCGAAACGCTGAACGGCGTAGAATTTAACTCAAAAGGAATCGTTAGCAGCTATTCGATTAAAGACGGCGCATTTTCCGGCTCTGCCTTGAAGAGCGTTGTGATTGAAGGTGCGGAAACGTATTTTGCTATGAACGCATCCAACGCGGATGGCGTGTTTGCCAACTGCGTACAGCTGACGGACGTTAAATTCATGGCTGAAACGGCTCAGTACGGCAAGAATCTGTTCTACGGATGTACGGCTTTAACGTCGGTACAGCTGCCTTCGAAAGCCACGACTCTTGGAGAAAGTATGTTTGCTGAGTGTACTGCTTTGACGAGCATTACGCTTCCGGAAACTCTGACGGCGTTGCCCGGATCTATCTTCCAGAATTGCACAGGGCTTACATCGGTTACGATTCCCGAATCCGTTACGACGCTCGGTAATAGCGTATTCCGCGATTCCGGTATTACGGAAATCGTGATTCCCGAAGGCGTTACGAAAATTTTGTACGACACGTTTAGCGGTTGTACGAAACTTACAAACGTAACGCTGCCGAGTACGTTGACCTCTCTCGGCGGACGGGTGTTCAAAGGTTGCACGGAACTGACTTCAGTGCAGATTCCCGAAGGCCTCGAAACTCTGGACGGGTTTACCGATTGCACGAAACTGCAATCCATCAATATTCCCGCTACGGTTACGACGATTTCTTCCGGTGCGTTTGATAACTGCACTTCGCTGAAATCGATTGTAATTCCCGAAAGCGTTACGACGGTAAAGGTTGCGTTCAGCGGTTGGACGGCAGAACAGACGATTTACGTTGAAAGATCGGCTTCCGAGGTTTATAATCTCTGGAACGCGGATAAGGAAAGCGGATTCGGATGGATGATTGACGCTACCTCTTCCGGAGAGAAACAGACGATCAACCAGTGCTTTGCGAAGATTGTGTGGAATTATCGCCCGGAGGCGACTACCGCGGGCGAAAACGCAAAGTAATCCGCTAAACAAACGAAACTATGAAACGATAAACGGATTCGAGAGTTTCAAACCGGTCGGCGGCAGCGATAAGCTGTCGCCGACTTTTCGTTTTTTCGAATTGCATAAAATTTGCATAAAATGCATAAAAACGGAAACATTTCCGTGCCGTTCCTGCATATAATAGTAAAAATAATTGTTCTGCATGTATATTTGTTTTTTGTCCGTTTTGCGGGGTAATTTGATTTTAAGATAGAATCGATTCGAAAAATCTATCAGAAATAAGTTATTTATTCGCGTTTTCGGTCGGGAATGCTTTACAAATCGGGGAGATTGTGATATAATCTTAACATATATCGTTTAAGAACGAAGTTCGGGCGGTATATTAAGAAAAAAGTTTCCGGAACCGCGGAAAAAACGCGGCGGAAAAAATCTAAAACGGAATAAGGAGGTCCGGAGAGATGACAAGCGAAGTATTTAAAAAGTATTACAAGAAGATCGGGCGCGAAAGCATTCTGAAAGCATTGCTGTGCGGTTTGACGATTGGTTTTTCGCTGATGTTCGTGTGTATTGCCGCCAGCTGGCTGGCGGGGTTTAAGGCGGGCATTTATATCGGACTCGGACTGTTTGTCGCCGCAACGGCGATTGCGACGCCGCTGTTCTATACGTTCAGATTCCGCCCTACCACAAAGAAGATTGCGCAGCGGATAGATACGCTGGGGCTGGAAGAGAGAATCCTGACGATGGCGGAGCTGGAAAACGACGATTCGTTTATCGCGATGAAGCAACGCGAGGACGCGATGAACGCGATGAAATCGGTGAGTTCCGAAATGCTGAAAATCGCGGTATCGGTACCGTTGATTGCGGCGGTGGCGATCAGCGCTACGCTGGGCACCGGCATGACGGTGGCGGCTGCGGTGGCGCCCGACGGCGGAAAGCATTTCGTGGATGGGCTGAAAGAAAAGAGAACGTACGATATTGCTTATACCGTGGAAGGCAAAGGCTGGGTGATCGATTTCACGAAAAAAGAGAACGCCGCGCTGATTGCCGCGATGAAAGAGAGAGATCGGCAGCGGGAAATAGATAAAGCCAACGGTAAAGAAGTTACCGAGGACGAAACGCTTCCCGATACTTTCCGGAACAGACTGGGCATCGTGTATACGGCAATCGACGAAACGGCGCAGGCGACGATAGTGCTGGACGGCGCGAATTACGAAGATACGACGTATACGTTTGAAGTAACGGAAGGCGATGAATTCGGCGTGAAGCTGATGGCGCTGCCTCAGAAAGGATATGTTTTTGTGGGGTGGTCGGACGGAGTAACTTCCCCGTACCGCGAAGATATGGAAGCGACGGCGACGAAGACGGTTACGGCAACGTTCGAAAAAGTTACGGACTGGGTGAACGGCGGAAAAGGCGACGGTCAGGACCAAGGCGAAGAACCCGGCGACGCAGATTCCGGCAGCAGCGGCTCTGCCGGAGGCGGTTCGAACGGCACCGGAATGCCGGACACCGGCAACTCCGGCGGCGAAGGCTCGAAAGCATCGCCGGCGAACCAGGTAATCAACGGCAAAACCTATTACGGGGATGTCTTCGAGGAAGCTTACCGCGAGATGCTTGAACGCATGAAAAACAACAATTCGCTTTCGGAAGCGGAAAAGAAAGCGATTTCGGACTATCTGGATTCGATTCGAAAATAAAGAAAAAACGACGCGGGAGAGGAAATCTCTCCCGCGTTAAAAACGGGATAAAACGGCGGGGAAATTGCGTGATTTCATTCACGTGATTTTTCGCGTTAAAAGATATAAATTACTAAAATACAAACAGCAAAGGAAAGAGGAAAGTAAAATGGTTACAGAGAAAGACATCGAGCAGTTCAGCGAACAATGCAAAAATATTTTCGCTCAGGTAGCGCGCGACGTTATCGGTCAGAAAGAAGTGGTGGAAGGAACGATCATCGCGATGATTGCGGGCGGCAACGTTCTTCTGGAAGGCGTGCCCGGCGTAGGAAAAACGCGTCTGGTGCGTTCGCTCGGAAGAGTATTTTCGTTGCCGTTCTCGCGTATACAGTTTACGCCCGATCTGATGCCCGCCGACGTTACGGGTACCAACATCATCACGAAAGACGCGCAGGGAAATTCCGTGTTCGAATTTCAGCCGGGCCCGATTTTCAGCAACATTATTCTTGCCGACGAAATCAACCGTGCCACGCCGAAAACGCAGTCCGCGCTTCTCGAAGCGATGCAGGAACACACCGTTACGGTAATGGGCGTATCGCGCAAACTCAACGAGCCGTTCTTCGTGCTTGCCACGCAGAACCCGATAGAACAGGATGGTACGTATCCGCTGCCCGAAGCGCAGATGGACCGCTTTATGTTTAAGCTGATCGTTCCCGATCCTTCGCTGGACGAGCTGATGGCGATCGTAAACATGACGCAGAAAACGATGGCGGAAGTTGCGGAGAGCGCCTGCAACGGAGAACAGCTTCTGCAAATGCGCGAAACGGCGAACCAGATTCCCGTGGCGGAAGAAGTGCTGCGCTATGCGATGATTTTAACCGCGGCGACGCACCCGGACGGAGAATGCGCGGCGGAAGCGGCGAAGAAATACATCCGCGTGGGCGCTTCGCCCCGTGCCGGTCAGGCGTTGATTTCCGCGGCGAAAGTAAAAGCGCTGATGAAAGGTAGATTCAACGTGGCATATTCCGACGTGGAGGAACTTGCCTATCCCGTACTTCGCCACAGAATCAAGATGAACTTCGAAGCGATTGCCGAACGCATAAGCGCGGATCAGGCGATTTCGCAGATTCTGGAAGAAATCCGGAGAAAGTACAGAAGCAAATAACAAAAGCCGCCGGGCAGGCGGAAAAGATAAAAAGCGCAGGGCGCCTTTCGCGCCTTGCGGGAGAACACCGGAGAGAAGGATATGAAGCTTTCTTACCTGAACGACGGCTTTTTCAGCAGACTGGAAACGCTGGCGTTGAATTTAAAAACAAACCTTTCCGGATATTTCGGAGGAAAACACCTGGTCAGCACTTACGGGCAGACGGTGGAATTTTCCGATTTCAGAGAGTATCAGCCCGGCGACGACATCCGCCGTATCGACTGGAACCTGTACAGCAGATTCGAAAAATACTTTCTGAAACTGTTTACGGACGAACGGCAGATGCAGGTGCAGATTTTTATCGACTGCTCCGCGTCGATGGGGAAGGACAACCCTAAAAAGGCGGCGTACGTGGTGGCTACGGCGGCGGCGCTCGGTTTTCTTGCGGTTCAGAACATGGACAAAGCGTCGTTCTATCTGATGAAAGGCGACAACGCGGAAAACGAAAACGGCACCATCGTAGGGAAAAACGCGTTTTTCCGTGCGGTGAAAACGTTGGAAAACATCGATTTCGACGGCGAAACGGACATTGAAAAATGCGTTACGAATTGCCGCGACACGGGCACGAACAACGGGTTGACCGTGATTGTTTCCGATTTTTTCACGGACAGCAACTGGAAAAAAGCGGTGGACTATCTCGCGTACAAAAAGCGGCAGGTGCTGCTGGTGCAGGTGCTTACGCCGGAAGAAATCAATCCCGCGTACGACGGGCGTGTGAATCTGCTCGATTCCGAAGCGGTGGACGCTTCCGACGAAAAGAACATGAAAGTAAAAATTACGCGCGGCATGCTGCAAGCGTACGAAGAGGCGCTGGAAGAATTCCGCGCGGATCTGAAATCTTTCTGCTCGAAACGCGGCGCGGATTTCGTTTCGGTGAATACGGATACGCCGATTGAAAGAATGCTGTTCGGCGAATTATTAAAGGTAGGGATTATGGAATGACGCTTATCAATAAAATAGGACTGATAGGTCTGCTCGGTGTTGTGGCGCTCATCGTAATTTACCTGATCCGCCCCAACTATCAGCAGAAAACGGTTTCCAGTACGTACGTATGGAAACTGAGCCTGAAAAAGAAGAAAAAGAAAGTGCCGGTAAGCAAGATACGCAACCTGTTGCTGTTTCTGTGCCAGATGCTGGCGCTTACGTGCCTTGCGATGGTGCTGATGAAGCCGGCGATCGTACTTAAAACGCCTTCCGAAATTACCGAAGCGATTCTGATTATCGATACTTCCGCAAGCATGCGTACGAAAAGCGCCGAAACGGAGACAACGCGTTTCGAACGCGCCGTAACGCAGGCGGACGAACAGGCGAAACAGGTGCTGCGCGGCGGAGGAACGCTTTCCGTGGCGCTTGCCGGCGACGATACGGACTTTCTGTTCAAGCAAATTTCCGGCGACGGCGCCGCGGCGACGGTTTCGGAAGCGCTGAAAGGACTGGACATGCAGAATTTCGGGTATGGTTCGGCGAATATCGACGGCGCTTTGAAAGAGTGCGAAGATATTCTGTACGGCAACCCCGACGCCATGATTTACGTATACACGGACGCGAGCTATTACACCACGCCAAACGGCATCGAAGTGGTGAACGTGGCGGAGGAAGGCGAATGGAACGCCGCGATTTTAGACGCGCGCGCCGTATGGGACGACGGGTACTACTCGTTTACCGTGCAGGTGGCGTGTTACGGCAAAGACGCCCGCCTTTCCCTGAACATGAGAGTGTACGGGGTGAACGGCGAAGCGGGCAAGAGCCTGAATTACACGGTTGCCGCGGATTGCAGCGACAACGAAACGACGACGCTGATTTTCAGATACAGAAAAGACGGCGAAGCCGCCGATACGAACGTGAAAAACCAACAGGTGTTCGATCTCGGCAATCTTGGGGGCTCGGACCAGACGAAAATCAATTCGTTTTCTTCCGTGCACCTCTCGTTTTCGGGAGATATGGAAGATTGCTATGCGCTGGACGATAACTTCGACGTGTTCGGCGGACAGAAACAGACGCTGAAAGTACAGTACGCCAGTGCGGAACCGAATCCGTTCGTGAACGGCGTGATTTCTAATCTGAGAAGCGATTTTGCGGATTCCTGGGATATTCAGCCGACGGAAGTGAAAAAAGGAGAAGCGGGGGCGACGCAAGGGTTCGACCTCTACATTTTCGAACGGACGATGCCCGAAAGAATGCCCACGGACGGCGTGGTGTTTTTGCTGGATCCCGTAACGTCGCCGGAAAACTGCGGCTTTACGAGAAGTTCCGAAGTGGGGCTTTCGCCCACGAACGGGAAGTATCCGTCGCTCTTCGGCGATACGGAACACGCCGTGATGAAGAACGTAGACCCGAACTATATCCGCGTCAGCCGTTGTCAGGTGATTTCGAATTACGACGCAAGCTATCAGGTATTGATGTCTTTGAGGCAGATGCCGATGCTGATGGTGCGAAACGATATGCCGGGCGGCGCGCAGACGCTGGTGATGAACTTTTCGTTCGCTTATTCGAACCTCGGCATTCTGCCCGAATTTTATCTTCTGATGAAAAATTCGTTTGAATACTTCTTCCCCGCGACGGTGGAAAAATACGTTTTTTCGGTGGGCGAAAAAGCGGAACTGAACGCGCGCGGCACGTCGCTTTCGATTACCGGAGGGGATTTTGAAGAACCCATGGTGATTACGGAGTTCCCTGCGACGATTACGCTTTCGGTGCCCGGAACGTATACGCTGAAGCAGACGACGTATTACGGCACGGAAACGGAAGAATCCGTGTACGTGAAAATGCCGGAAGCGGAAAGCAACATTACGGAAATCAGAAGCAATTTGTATAATCCCGACCGAGAAAAGAACGAGGCGGACTATTATAAAGACGTGCTTACGTATATTGCGGCGGCACTGGTGGCATTGCTCTTCCTTGAATGGTGCCTGCACCTGAAAGACGGAGTTTAAGGAGGTGAAAATATGAATCGTTTTTCCATACATTTTTCATATCCTTGGCTGCTTCTGCTGCTGATACCGGCGTTTGCGTTGGCGTTAATTCCGTATTTCCGCCTTTCGAAGCGTTA
>ENA-UERK01001470-UERK01001470.1-human-gut-metagenome-genome-assembly--contig:-NODE-1470-length-17176-cov-5.513071_pt1 | contig 17176 bp, 16 predicted proteins | sample MGYA00242957_ERZ507957 | MGnify/ENA primary metagenome ERZ507957 (study PRJEB26167, sample SAMN06115538) | human gut metagenome | host: Homo sapiens | place: China:Heilongjiang | collected 2015-11-06... | reverse complement strand
GCTGCGGCTCGGTCACGCTCCGGCTCTGAACGTCCACCGGACGTTCATTCACTACCGTCGCGCCGCTTCGCTACCCTACAGGGGCGCCCAACCTATTTTCTTCTTACCTTGGGTCGATGTGGGCATCGCCCCCTACAAATTGAGCATTTCTTAAATCACATCGTTTTCAGACCAATCTGTCAATAGAATATCAACCATTGACGAGAGATTTTTTCACAAGACAGTTCAAAGATTTCGCAGACTATATTATTATATGTCAAGAAAGCTTTGGGCTGTATTGCCGTTATAATCCGTTTAATTTCCTTGGCGAGAGATTTTTTCATTAGGCGGATTTTGTTCCTCTAAGGCAATATTCTTATATACCGAGGAGGATAAACTTCGTATCACGGAAATTATCCTTTATTTTTTGACGTGAGATTTTTTTGTTAGACGGATTTTGTTCCTCGAAGGCAATATTCTTATATGCCGAGAGGGACAAATTTCGTATCACGGAAAAAGATCCGTCAAGACGTCTATTGCTTCGCAGTAACCGTCCGTACCCTTTCCCTTTATACACGCCGCACAGCACGGTCTGACGTAGCTTATCTGTCGGAAATCCTCACGGGAATCTACGTCCGAAATGTGCACTTCAACGGTCGGTATGCCGACTGCCTTGAGTGCATCGGGAATTGCTACGCTTGTGTGCGTGTATGCCGCAGGATTCATTACTATGCCGTCAATTTTATTATACGACTGCTGGATCTTATCGACGATATCGCCCTCATGGTTAGATTGAAAGAAATCAACCTCAACGCCCTTTTTGTCGGCGTAATTCTTTATTTTTTCAAGGAGATCGGCATAGGTCTCTCTGCCGTAAATATCAGGTTCTCTGATGCCGAGCATATTGATGTTCGGCCCGTTGATTACAAGAATTTTCATACCTGTCCCTCCATGCTATTGAAAGCTTTTTCTATATCGGCGGCAACGGTGTTGACGTCTCTGTTGGAATCAACCTTGATATCCGCCGCCGAGCAATAAATCGGATAGCGTTCCTCGTAGCGTTTTCGGATCGCCTCACGGTCACTCCCGAGCGGTCTGTCCGAGGTCGGAATTATATTTTCAACCTCACGGTCAAGGAAAAACACAATGCCGTTTTGCTTTAAGTGCTTCACATTCTCCGCTCTGAGGATCGCTCCGCCGCCCGTTGCGATAACAAGTCCGTTCTTCGCTCCAAGCTCCGAAACAATCTCGCTTTCCTTATCCCTGAACGCTGCTTCGCCGTTTGAATTAAAATAATCGGCAATAGCTCCGTTTGACTTGACAAACTCCCCGTCTGTGTCGCAAAACTCCCTGCCAAGAGCGTTTGCTACTATTTTTCCTATCGTGGTTTTGCCGCTTCCGGGCATTCCGATAAGCACGATATTCAGCTTTTCTTTATAAATCTCCGAGAAAACCTTATCGGTCTTTTCGGTCATCGTTTTGTCATTGAAGAACAATTCCGCCGCCTTTGCCGCCTGAGCGACAAGCATATAAAGTCCGTTGACGGCGTTCGCTCCGCAGGCTCTTGCACGGCTTATAAATTCCGTTGTCAGCGGATTGTAAACTGCGTCCGCCGCACCGCTGAGGTTCGGGAATTTCTCGGGCTCAACAGCAAAAGCGTCGGGCTTCGGGAACATTCCGACCGGTGTTGTGTTGATAATAACCTCAACCACATCCGCCGTCTTGTACATCTCATCGTACGATATCTCACCGTTTTCCGGATTTCTCGAAACGACGTTAATTTCACTCGCTCCGAGACTCTTTGCAACGGCTCTTGCCGTCTTTGAGGTGCCGCCCGTGCCGAGAATAAAAACTTTCCTGCCTGCAAGCTCGACACTGCCTTTTTTTAAAAGCTCGGTCATTCCGTAAAAATCGGTGTTGTAACCCGTCAGAATACCGTTGTTATTTATAACCGTATTAACTGCGCCGATTTTCTTCGCCGACTCGTCAATATTATCAAGGAACGGGATAACCGTTTCCTTATAAGGAATTGTGACATTGATACCCTTAAAATCTTTCTTTGTCATAAACTCGGTCAGCTCTGTTTCCGTCAGCTCGCAAAGACGGTAGTCATAATTGCCGAGCTTTGCGTGAATAACCGCCGAAAAGCTGTGTCCGAGTTTTTTTCCTATACATCCGTATTCCATAATTCTACCTCGCAAGCCAGTCCGTACCGTATCTGACGGTCAGCATATCCGCCAAGGTCAGCGCAGTGACGGCATCAACGACCGCTCTTGCACGGTGAACTATGCACGGGTCATGTCTGCCCTTGATTTCAATATCCGTGTTTTCGACCTTGAGAAAATCAAGCGTCTCCTGCCTCTTGGCTATTGACGGAGTGGGCTTGACTGCACAGCGAAAAACTATCGGCTGTCCGTTCGTGATTCCGCCGCCGATACCTCCGTTACGGTTCGTCAGCGTATATGCCTTGCCGTTTTCGTCAACTCTGTAAGCGTCGTTCGACTCGCTGCCTCTCATATCGGCAAGGGCAAAACCGTCGCCGAACTCAACACCCTTGACAGCAGGAACCGAGAAAAGTGCATGAGAAAGCAGGCCCTCGACTGTATCAAACCATGGCTCACCGACTCCTTTCGGGATTCCGATAACCGCCGTTTCGAGCACTCCTCCTACGCTGTCGCCCTCGGCTCTCGCCTGCATGATCGCATCCTTCATTTTTTCTTCAAGCGTTGAATCAATAAGAGGAAATTCGGCATTTTCGAGCTTTTCCGCATCAGCTTCGGGATTTATTTTTTTATCATTTATTCCTGTCAAACGACTGATATGCGTTCCGATTATAATACCCTTCTGCCTGAGTGCACTCTGAACGATTGCTCCTGCGGCAACGAGAGCCGCCGTGATTCTGCCGCTGAAATGACCGCCGCCCCTTGCGTCCTCGAAGCCGTGATACTTGCAGAAAGCCGGAAAATCGGCATGGCCGGGTCTCGCCTTGCCTGCAAGTGCGGAATAATCGGAGCTGTGCGTATCGGCATTTTTTATCAAAATGCAAATCGGCGTGCCCGTCGTGTGACCGTCGTAAACTCCGCTCTCAAAAATAAGTCCGTCCTTTTCGCTTCGAGCTGTGGAAATCTTTCCGCTCGGTCTGCGAAGCGCCATTTTCGTCTCTATATAATCCGTGTCGATTTTAATTCCGGGGGCAATTCCGTCTATCACCGCTCCGATTGCGCTTCCGTGGCTCTCGCCGAAAAGCGTAACGGTCAGGACATTTCCGAATGTGTTTTTCATGACAGTGAAAGCACCTCCCTGCACCTTGCTACGATTTCGTCAACGGTCATTTTTTCTTCTTTAAAAGTTCCTATTTTATCAACGGTTATAACCGTTATTGTGTCGCCGCCTGCCTTTTTATCGTGAAGCATAGCTGCTTTAAGATTCTTCTCATAGCCTCTCCATGAGGTAGGAATATCCATTCTGTGAAGAATACGGCGAAGCCTTTTGACAATATCGGGACTGCTCATGCAAAGCATTCCGAGTCCGACACATTCGCCGTGGAAAAGCGGATAATCGTTGCTCTCTTCGATGCTCTCGATCGCATGACCGACCGTGTGGCCGAAATTGAGAACCTTGCGAAGTCCTTTTTCCTTCTCGTCCTCCTCGACTACAGCCTTTTTGATTTTCAAAGCTTCAATAATTATTCTGTCAATTTTTTCGTCGTAGTTTTCCTCGACCTCGCAGAACATCTCTGCATTGAAGGTTGCAAACATCTTGACTGCCTCGGCCATACCGCAGGCAAGCTGTCTTGACGGGAGCGTGCTTAAAACATCGGGATCAATCAGCACGGCTTTCGGCTGATAGAACGCGCCGACAAGGTTTTTGTATCCCGCGAAATCAACCGCAACCTTGCCGCCGATTGAGGAGTCGATCTGAGAAAGGAGCGTTGTCGGAACATTGTAGAAATCGACGCCCCTCATGTATGACGCGGCGACAAAACCTGCAAGATCGCCCATAACTCCGCCGCCTACGGCTACAACGCAGTCATTTCTTGTGAAATTATTTTCGACCATTTTTTCAAGCAGTAGCATGTATGTTGACATACACTTGTTCCGCTCGCCCTGCGGCAGAGTCACAACATAAGGCTCTTTACAAAAGGAGGCGATTTTGTCGGAATACCTAAACGGTACGCCGTCATCCGTTACTATCAAAACCTTTCTGCCGAGCTTCAAAAGCTCGCCTGCTCTTTGGAGTGCGCCGCGCTCGACCGTTATATCGTAGCTGTTCGCTCCAAGCTCCATGTGCAATACGCTCATTATTCTGCGCTCCTTTCGCTGAGTACTTTTTCGTCCGAGAAGCTTCCGATGATTTTTACATTCTCGCAAAGCTTTTTAAGATCATGTATCATTTTCCGACCGTCGAGGGAGTCGATGTTACCCTCGCCCTCGGCGTAAAAATAATATTCCCAATTCTCGTTGCCCGTCGGTCTGCTTTTGAGACTTCTGAGGTTGAATCTGTATTCGCCGATAACGGCAATAGCTCCGCCGAGAGAACCCGGCTCATTTTTCGTTGTGAACATTATAAGAAAATGCTCATCCTTTGGTGATACCTTACATTCGGCTCTTGTGAAAACGGCAAACCTCGTTGTGTTGTTCTTGTTCTCGTTGATGTCCTCCTGTAAAATCTTCAATCCGTAAAGCTCCGCCGTGTCCTTTGAAGCAACGACGGCAATATCGTTTCTTTCGCCCTCGGCCACCGACTTGGCGGCAACGGCGGTGTTGACAGCCTGAATGAGCTTCCAGCCGTGTCGCTTGAGATAAGGCATACACTGAGAGAGTGCCTGCGGATGGCTTCTTACCTCGGTGATATCGTCAATATCCGTACCAGGCTTTGCGAGCAGGCTCTGACCGAGCGGCATATCGTAAATGCCGGAAACGGTGAGATTCCCGTGGAAAGCAAGATCGAGCACACGGTCAACATCGCCCGCATAGCTGTTCTCGATCGGCAGAACGGCACAGTCGCAGTCTCCGTCCTCAACGGCTTTATATGCGCTGTCAAAATCGGGGCAGGAAATGGTCTCGCCGCACTTAAAAATTCTCCTCGCGGCGATATGGGCAAATGCGCCTTCAACTCCGCTGTAGGCAATTTTCATGCCCTCAAGCACCCGCTTCTGATATTTCTTTGAGACGTCCATAACATTCTGTATAAAGCTTTCGTAATAGGGCTTATATTCAAATGAAACAAACTCGCTGTTCTTTGCGGTCAGCTCCGCTTCACGCTTTTTATCCTCAATCGGCAGTGCGTTTTCTTTTTTGAACTCCGCAACGACCTCAGCCGCCTTCATTCTCTTTTCAAAAAGCTCTGCCATTTCGGCGTCGATCTTTTCGATTGTTCTTCGTGCATTTTGCAAATTGTTCATTTGGATATCCCTCGCTTAGATGATAATGACAATAAAAAATCCGCATAGCATATTCTCAACGAATCTTCTATGCGGAATCTCTACTCTTTTATTTTTCGGCAACGGCGAAAAGCCATCATTTTAGCCGATTTTTGCAAAGGCAGAAAGGCCGCAGTGATGGTAATAATAAAATCGATTGTTAATTTTCTTGTTTAACATCAAGCTTCCTCCAACCTTCAAATTTTTCTATATTATAGTCCCGTCAAACGCATTTGTCAATAGAAATTCATACTTTTTCCTTAATTTCTTTATTAACATTCTAATTCTATTGACACTCCCATATTAAAATGATATAATTACTGAATGAAGGGCATTTTACGGGTATTTTGTGCAGTTTATATTCGTCTCAAAGATTTTTGGGACGGTTTTTTTATGCCCCGAGACAACATTTCTGCATAAATTATAATGTTAAAGGATAGGATCAAATGAAACTAACAAAAAGAAAAATGACATTGATAATCTTAATGCTTTTTTCACTCTTTTTCGGGGCAGGTAACCTTATTTTTCCTCCGTTCCTCGGTCAGAACGCAGGTGATCATTTGGTTTCGGCTATGGTCGGCTTTCTCGCCACGGCGGTAATTCTCCCCGTGCTGGGCGTTATCGTTGTTGCCGAATTTGACGGACTTGACCGCTTGGCTCAAAATGTGGGTAAGCATTTTTCGCTTATATTTACCGTTTTGATTTATCTCTCGATCGGACCCGGACTCGGAATACCGAGAGCGGCATCTGTTCCGTTTGAAATGGCTGTTGCTCCATACCTCCCCGAGGGACAGTCCGTAAAGCTGTGGATGGCTGTTTATTCGCTTGTGTTTTTCCTGATTGCTCTTTGGCTTTGCATGACACCCGGCAAGCTTGTCAACAGAATCGGCCATGTGCTGACGCCGAGCCTGCTCATTCTTATCGTTTTCCTTTTTATAAGCTTTTTATTCAAGGGCGAGGTCAATATCGCTCCGGCTCAGGAAGTGTATCAAAAAGGCGCATTTTTCAAAGGCTTTTCCGAGGGATATCAGACAATGGACACCATCGCCGCCCTCAACTTCGGCCTTGTAATCGCCACCACGCTCGGCACATTCGGACTTAAAGAGAAAAAAGACCTTGTTCGCCATACTGTTTTCGCAGGTATAATCGCAGGCTCGATTCTTGCCGCTGTTTACATAATGCTCTCCTACATGGGCGCGGCAAGCTCAGGCGTTTATCCTATTCAGGAAAACGGCGCATGGACGCTTCGCTGTATCGTATATCAGCTTTTCGGCGCACCGGGTGCGATTCTCCTCGCCGCAATTTTTACACTTGCGTGCCTTACAACCTGCGTCGGTCTCATCAATTCCATTTCGCAGTTTTTCTCGGTAATTTTCAAAAAGATAAGCTATCGTAAATGGGTTTGCATCATCATCGCTTTTTCTTTCTTGGTCTGCAACCTCGGTCTGACGGCAATTCTCAGCATTTCGATTCCGATTCTTAATGCGATCTACCCAATGGCTATCGTGCTCATTATCCTCGGACTCAGCGACAGGCTTTGGAAGAAGAACCGTTATGTTTATCCGCTCGTTATCGGCGGCACAGGTGTTATCAGCGTTATTTATGCCTGCGACGAAGCCGGACTTTCACTCGGCTTCATCACCTCTCTCTGTCAAAAGCTTCCTCTTTATTCAATGGGCTTCTGCTGGGTCAGCGTAAGTTTGGTGATGCTCGTTATCAGCCTTGCAATCGGATTTATAAAAAGCAGAAAAAAGCCTAAAAAAGCATGACCGAAAAAAATCAACCTGCCCCATCGCTGAGGCAGGTTTTATTTTATTCTTGAATGAGCTTTTCAAGAGCGGCTGCAAATGCTTTGTCCTGTTCGGGAGTTCGCTTGGACGGACCTTTCATTCTGCCGCCGGCTTTTCTTATCTTCTTGGAAACATAGCGTGTGAACAAAAGTTGATCGATATTCTTATCCGTATATACCATTCCGTTCTGGCTGACGGGTATCGCCTTCCTTGCAAGGCACATGGCGGCAAGTCCGTAATCCTGAGTAACGACTATATCGCCTTCTCCGACAAGATTGACTATTCTGAAATCAACGCTGTCCGCACCCTTTTCGACTACTACGGTTTTCGCTCCCTCACGGTTGAATTCGTGCGATGTGTCGCATAGAATTGTGCACTCAATGCCGTATTTTTCAGCAAGTCTCACCGTCAGATCAACAACGGGGCAGCCGTCCGCATCTATCAATATTTTCATATTAAAGAGCTTCGACGATCTCCTTGGTGTCTCTTGCGATCATAAGCTCCTCATTGGTACAGATAACATATACCTTAACCTTGGAGTTCGGAGTTGAGATCTCGCCCTCGGGACCTCTCTTGAGCTTGTCGTTGATTTCATAGTTGATCTCAACGCCCATAAACTTGAGCTGGTCGCATACACGGTCTCTGTACTGCGGGTTGTTCTCGCCGATACCGCCTGTGAATACGATAGCATCAAGTCCTCCCATTGCCGCAGCATAGCCGCCTATGTACTTGGTGAGCTGGTGACAGAGCATGGACTCGATAAGCTTTGCTCTCTTGTCCCCCTCTTTCGCTCTCGACTCAATAGTTCTGTTGTCGCTTGTGCCGCAAAGACCGAGCATACCGGACTTCTTGTTCATCACGGTGTCCATCTGGTCAGGAGTGAGACCCTCTTTTTTCATTATAATCGGAACAATAGCCGGGTCGATAGAGCCGCAGCGTGTGCCCATCATGATACCCTCAAGAGGAGTTACGCCCATTGTTGTATCGAAGCACTTGCCGTCGACAACTGCGGAAATTGAAGAACCGTTGCCAAGGTGGCAGGTTACGATCTTGCTGTGCTCGGGGTTGCCGAGAAGCTCAATACACTTTTTGCTTACAAAGCGGTGTGATGTGCCGTGGAAGCCGTAACGGCGGATACCGTACTTCTCATAGTACTCATACGGAAGAGCATACATATATGCATAGTCGGGCATTGTCTGATGGAAGCCTGTATCGAACACGGCTACCTGAGGAACGCCGGGCATGATTTTCTGACATGCCTTGATACCCGTAAGGTTTGCCGGGTTATGAAGCGGTCCGAGGTCGAAGCACTCCTTGATAGCCTCCTCAACCTTATCGTCTACGAGAACCGAGCCGCTGAACTTTTCGCCGCCGTGAAGAACACGGTGACCTACCGCATCAATCTCTTTAACCGAGCCGATAACGCCGTGCTCGGTGTCAACAAGAGTGTCAAGAACAATCTTAAGAGCTGCGGCATGATCCTGCATCTCCATCGGCAAAGCCTTGATGTTTTTGGTTTCGTCTGACGGCACCTTATGCGTAAATGTGCTTTCGGTTCCGATCTGTTCGCAGTTTCCTTTTGCAAGAACAGACTCGTTTTCCATATCAATAAGCTGATACTTGAGTGATGAGCTTCCTGCATTAACAACGAGAATCTTCAAAATTTTTCCCTCCAAGATATTGTATCAAAAAGATTTCTGTTATATTATATTACTGTGACTTTGTTTTTTCAAGACAAAGATTGAGTTTTTTCGCATTTTTTATACAATATATGTTTTTATGGAGGAATTTTATGAAAATCGGAGGAATTGTTGCGGAATACAACCCCTTCCACAACGGTCATGCTTATCAAATCGAAAAAAGCAAGGAGCTCGGCGAATGGACACATGTCGTCGCCGTTATGAGCTCGAACTATGTTCAGCGAGGTGAAACGGCTCTCATCTCAAAATGGGCGAGAGCGGAAATGGCGGTCAAAAACGGCGTCGATCTCGTTATAGAACTGCCGACGCTTTGGAGCACATCCTTTGCTCAGCGCTTTGCCTACGGCGGAGTCTCACTGCTCAACAGCCTCGGCTGCGTAGATATGCTCAGCTTCGGCAGCGAATGCGGCAACATTGACGAGCTTATAGAATGTAAGAACGCAATCAACAGCGAAGCAGTAGCCGAACGTCTGAAAGAAAATCTTGAATACGGTCTGAGCTTTGCCTCGGCACGCTCGGAGGCTCTTAAAGCAGTCTGCGGCAACCGCTTTTTTGACATTCTTGAGGAGCCGAACAACACCCTCGGCATTGAATATCTTCAGGCAATGGACAAGCTCGGTTCAAACATGATTCCGATGACGATAAAGCGTATAGGCGCCGCTCACGATTCGCTTATGAGAAGCGACAATTTCGCCAGCGCGTCGGATATACGTCAGATGATGCTCTCGGGAAGCAATGAGTGGGAAATGTATGTTCCGCAATCCGTTGCCGATATCTATCACCGTGAAGAGGAAAACAACCTCGCCCCCTGCCCCAATTCAAAGCTCGAATTCGGTATTCTTTGCTGTATGCGCCAGCTCAGCGCCGAGGATATCGGACTTTCACCCGACGTCAGCGAGGGAATCGAATACAGAATTCATGACGCTGCTCTCAAGGCAAGCTCTCTCGAAGAGCTTTATCAGCTTGCAAAAACGAAACGTTACTCACACGCAAGAATCAGACGAATTGTCTTTCACGCTTTCATGGGCTTCGTTGCCGACGACTACAAGGGCGAACCGCCGTATATTCATGTTCTTGCGATGAACGACAAGGGTAAGGAAATTCTCAGGGAGGCCAAAGATAAGGCTGCAAAGCCCATTGTTACCAAGGCTTCCGACTTTGACAGGCTTGACGATTACGGTCTCCATGTTTTCTCGCTTGAGGATATGTGCACGGACGTTTACTCTCTCGCTTCGCCCGTGATTCTGCCCTGCGGCAGAGAAAAGACAAACGGCATTATCGTTCTCGGCGATGCTCCGTCGGAGTTTGACGGGGAACCGACCGTTGCCGAGGAAGAAAAAACGTCGGCCGAGGAGGATAATACTGTTGTTTCCGCCGATGAGCAGCCTGCTGCCGATGATAATGCCGAAATCACCGCCGAGGAGCAAAAAATCGAAGAAAATAAGCAGGATGAAGCTCGGGAATAATTTATTGTTGATAATATTTGTTTATTTTAACGCCAAAATCAGCTTGCAAAAACATTTTTGTAATTCTTTTATAGGAAATAATTGAACAAAAACAATAAAAAGACATAATAAATTAACAAAAAATTGTTGTTTTTTGGTCAATTTCATTTGACTTTAATAACTTTATTTGTTACAATGTAATGGAAAATATGCTTTGAATAAAAGCGATAAGGAGGAATGCACCTTGACAGATGCAAAAACACTTGCATACATCAATATGTATGCCGTGCTCGGCACACTTGAAAACCTGTGCGAGCTTGACCCGAAGGCAAGCGCCCTTGTAGCTGACATTAAGCCGATTTCCATCGGTTTTGAAGTTAAGGACGGCCCGTCTGCAACACTTACATTCAAAAACGGCAGATGCCGTATGGAACAGGGCTGCACAGACTGCGATGTTAAGCTTCCGTTCTCATCATGTGAGAAGTTTAACGGTCTCATCGACGGAACTGTTACACCTATTCCCTCAAAAGGTTTCCTTCACATAAAGTTCCTTTTGAACACATTTACGAAGCTCACCGACATGCTTTCGAACTACATGCGTGCAAGCGAGGAGGACCTCAAGGATGAGGAATTTTTCAGAATGAGCACAACCCTTATGTTCTACACCATCACCGTTGCAATTTCTCAGATCGGTAACCACGATGAGATCGGCAAGTTCTCCGCTGAGCATATCGTTGACGGCGACATCATGATGTCAATTAAGGGCGGCCCGAAGGCTACTATCCACGCCAAGAACGGTCACCTTGTCACAATCAAGAAGGCTTGCGAGGATCCGCGTGCCGTCATGGAGTTCGGTTCAATGCAGCTTGCAAACGACCTCTTCAACGGTAAGGTAAGCGCCATGGCTAAGATCGGCGAGGGTACCATCACAATGAACGGCATGATAAACATGCTCGATAATATGAACCGAATTCTTGACAGAGTCGGTCTCTATCTTGCATAAGGGGGATACGAAAAATGGCTAATTTTAAAATAAATCAGTACGAGAAGAGCCATGAGTGGTTCGATCGTGCTATCAAAGTAATCCCTTCAGGTGTTTACGGTCATCTCGGCCCGGCTGAAGGTAACTTCATTCCCGTCAGCGCATGGCCCTTCTTCTCCGAGAAGGCTAAGGGTACATACTTCTGGGATGTTGACGGCAACAAGTTCATCGACTATATGTGCGCATACGGCCCGAACATTCTCGGTTACGGCGATCCCGACGTTGACAAGGCTGCTCTTGAGCAGGCTAAGATCGGCAACTGCGTAACTTCTCCGTCCTACAAGATGGTTGAGCTTGCCGAGCTTATGGTTGACACAGTCAACACAGCCGACTGGGCTTTCTTCGCAAAGAACGGTAACGACGTTACAACCCTTGCTATCATGGCTGCACGTAACGCAACCCACAGAAAGAAGATCATCTTCGTTAACGGCTTCTATCACGGTGTTTCCGCAGTCGTTCAGAAGATCGACTATCCGGGCATTCTCCCCGAGGACGTTGCCAACAACCTCTATGTTGACTGGAACGACTTTGACGCTCTTGAGAAGCTCGTTAATGAGCATGACGGCGAAATTGCCGCATTCATCTCAACTCCTTACCTCCACGGTAACTATTTTGACAACCAGCTTCCGGCAGACGGCTATTGGCAGAAGGTTCGTAACCTTTGCACCGAGAAGGGCATCGTACTTATCGTCGACGATGTTCGTGCAGGCTTCCGTCTTGACCTTGCAGGTTCCGACCACTACTACGGCTTTGAGGCTGATATGATCTGCTTCTGTAAGGCTATCGCCAACGGCTGGAACGTATCCTGCCTTTGCGGTAAGGATTTCCTCAAGGACGCTGTTTCGGGAATGTCCTACACAGGTTCTTACTGGATGAGCGCTATCCCCTTCGCGGCCGGTATCGCAAATATCACCAAGATGAGAGAGCTCAACCTCCCGTCTATCCTTATGGAAAAGGGCAAGAAGCTCACTGACGGTCTTAAGGAAGCAGGAAAGAACAACGGATTTGACCTTGTTGTTTCCGGTGAGCCGTCACTCTTCTACCTCAGAATTGCCAACGACGACACAATGATGCTCCATCAGGCATGGATCGCAGAGTGCGTCAAGAGAGGCATTTTCTTCGCAGGTCACCACAACCACTTTATCAACTACGCTCTTTCCGATGCCGATATCAAGCATACGATCGAGGTAGCCGACGAAGCATTCAAGGTTGTTAAGAAGGATCATCCTGAAGCTTTTTAAGTTTCAGATAAGATAATCAATCACGGGCGGCAGAGCTTGCCGCCCGTGTAAAAAAGAATAAAAATAGGGAGGAAAACTCTTATGGCATTGACCAAACAGGAATGGTTGGCTCTTGAGAAGAAAGCTTTTGAGCTTCGTAACCTCTGCCTTGATACTACATACTGGGCAGGCAGCGGCCACATCGGCGGCGGTATGAGCGTTATGGATATGTTGACCATTCTCTACCACAAGTACCTCAACATCAAGAAGGACGATCCCAACTGGGAGGACAGAGACCGTTTCATCCTTTCAAAGGGTCATTCGGGAATCGCTTACGCTCCCGTTCTTTGTGACTTCGGTTACAACGATCCCGAGCAGCTCAAGACCTTCAACCTCACAAACTCAAAGATGGGTATTCATCTTGACTCCAACAAGGTTGTAGGCGTTGACGCTTCAACAGGTTCTCTCGGTCACGGACTTTCAATCGCTCTCGGCACAGGACTCGCAGCCCGTGTTCTCGGCAAGGATTACAAGACATACTGTATCCTCGGCGACGGCGAGTGCGACGAGGGTTCAAACTGGGAAGCAGCTATGTCAATCAATGCATTCCATGCAACAAACGTTATCTCGTTCGTTGACCGTAACAAGTGCATGATCGACGGCCGCACAGAGGATGTTATGCCCCTTGAGCCTTTCGCAGACAAGTGGCGTGCATTCGGCTTCCATGTATTTGACATTGACGGTCACAATATGATGGAGCTTTCAGATGCAATCGACTACGCTCTCGGCGAGCCGGACGCTCCCGTTATGATTATTGCCAACACCATCAAGGGTGAAGGTATCGACTTCATGGAGGACGATTACCACTGGCATTACGGCGCAGTTGACGAGGCTAAGTATAAAGAGGCTAAGGAAAGCCTTAAAAGGCACTATGAGAAGCGTATTGCTCGTGTAGAAAAGGAGGCAAAATAATGGCAGGCGGACTTTCATATACAGCTCTTGAATCCACAGAGCTTTCAACAGCGGAAATCTACGGCCAGACACTTGTTGACCTCGGTCGTGAGCATAAGGAAATTGTCGGTCTTTCGGCTGACCTTGCAGGTTCTACAAAGATCGGTGTATTCGGTAAAGAGTTTCCGGATCGTTTCTTCAACGTAGGTATTGCCGAGCAGAATATGTTCGGTATGGCAGCAGGTATGGCTAAGGCCGGACTTGTTCCCTTCGTTTCAACTTTCTCAACCTTCGCATCTCTTCGTTCTGCAGATCAGATTCATACAGATATCTGCTACCAGAACGTTAACGCTAAGATCATTGCTACCCATTCGGGTACATCATTCGGTCAGGCGGGTTCAACTCACCACGCTATCTGCGATATGGCGGTTATCCGTTCAATGCCGAACATCACTCTTATCTGCCCCGCTGACGGTATCGAGACAGCAGAAGCAGTTAAGGCAGCTTACGAGAACTTCGGTCCTTATTATATCCGTATCAACCGCGGTTTCGACCGTACTCTTTACGGCAAGGATTATCCCCGTGAGTACAAGTTTGAGGTAGGCAAGGCTATCGAGGTTAACCCGGGTACAGATATCACGGTTATCGCTTGCGGTTCCTGTGTATTCCAGGCTTACCAGGCAGCTAAGTTCCTCGAGGAAGCTGACGGACTCAAGGTTCGTGTTCTTGATATGCACACAATCAAGCCAATTGATAAGGAAGCAGTTCTCAAGGCAGTTATGGATACTCGCCGTATCATCACTGTTGAGGATCACACTGTTCTCGGCGGTCTCGGCGGCGCTGTTGCCGAGGTAATGGCTGAAGCCGGCAAGGGCTGTGCATTCACCCGTCTCGGTCTCCAGGATAAGTTCGCTCCCATCGGTCTCCATGAGGACATCATGTCAATGCTCGGCATCGACTGCAACGGTATCATTGCCGCTGTTCGTGAGGCTATGAATAAGGACTTCGAGGAAGACGACAACTGGGACGACGATGTATAATACCGAAAGGAATGATTGATAATGGCAAATGATGTATTGTTAACCAATAAAATCTTCCTTAACTCTGCATTGCCGTTGCTCAAAGTCATTGCTAACGACGATCCGAAGCTCGCTAAAAAATTCGAGCATATTCACTGCATCTATCAGGTCAGTTGTTTGGATCCCGATGCCCCCTGCGGCAAGTATGCAACGCACTTTACAGTCAACAACGGCGAATGGAAAGTTTGTGCGGATAAAGTTGCTACAAACGCTCATATTGAGCTTGAGTTCAAGTCAATGGAAGCTATGAATGCTTTCTTCAAGGGCAAGATTGCTCCGGCAACCCTCCCGAAGATGAAGGGCGTTCTTAAAAAGCCCGTTGAGTTTGCAGCGTTTATGGCTGTTCTTCTCAAGATGTCATCGCTTCTTAACATCAAAGCTTGCCCGGAGGACGAGGCAACACAGGTTCTCGCCTGCAAGTGCTTCTTCTATCTCCTTTCATCGGGCATCAGCCAGCTCAACAAGAACGGACACGAAGCTGTTCATGATTGGGCAAAGAAGAGTCCCGACCGTGTTTATGCATGGGCGGTTGACGGACATCCCGAGGTCAACGCTTTCCTTCGTGTTAAGGCCGGCAAGACCAGAGCAGGCCGCGGCACATACAAGAGAGCTATGCCTTTCTTCACCATGAGATTTGATTGCCTTGAGAGTGCATTCGGTATCCTCCTTTCAACGGACGATATGCTTGAATCCACAAAGCACGGCAAGCTCATCATGGACGGTGCTCCCGAGTTCGGCGCACAGATCGGCGACTTCATGATGCAGGTCGGCGCTTACGCACAGGGTTAAAAGATAATTTAACAATAACAAACCGCTGTTTAGGAAATATCCCGAACAGCGGTTTTTGTGTTACTCATTTTAAAAGCTGCGACAAAAAACTGTCACAGCTTTTTATAATTATTCAATTATATTTCGCAATAATCGACAAGCAGATGTGCCGCCTGTGCTCTGTTGAGCGTTGTATTGAAGCTTGCAAAACCGAAATCCTTGATAATATTGAATGCCAAAACCATTGTTTTTATTACCTTAGCAAGTACAAAATTACCTGCATACGAAAGCTTGACGAGGCTCAATACAAAATTAAATACAGTTATCCCGCTGTCGGGAGCGAATTTGCCGTTCTTCGCGCTCAGCACTCCGTTACTCGTTGCCCAAGCTGCCGCATTGAATGTCGGGTCGGAGCTGTCAATATCCGAGAAGGCTACATTCTCGGTGTCAAACTCAGGTGTTCCTGCGATATTATAAAGTGCCTGTGCAAGTGCAGCCTTTGTGAAAGCTTCATCAGGGCCGAATTCCGTATCGGTAAGTCCGTTCATATAGCCGTGAGTATACATAAACTCAACATCGCTGTAGTATTCCGAATCCTTCGCAACATCTGTGTACGGGAATCTTGCGTCGGGAAGTGCCTCAAGAATTCTGTCGGCAATATGCCTGTATCCTTCCTTTTTCGGATGGTAAGTATTACAAACCGTACCTGTCGTGTCAACGAAGGTGTAGCCGTATTTCCTTGCGCCCTCCTTCATCGGAGTGTTCGCTGCGTCAACAACAATCTGACCGATACTCGGAATCGTTGTACCTGCCATGCTTGCGGCGGCGTCCTCTTCGTTTTTAATGCCGTTATCAAACATGCCGATAACAAGAAGCTTAACATCCGGATTGAGAGCAAGAATATCCTCAATAACTATATTCCAGTTTTTAGAAAAATTCTCTATACCGTATTTTATTGCCTTCGGCAGAACACGCATAAGCTCGGGCAGTGCTCCCATAACCTTTGCAAGCTCAATTGCTTTATCAAGTTTGACAAGTATATCGTCATCGGCTCCGCCCTGCTCCATGAGATCTCTCAAGGCTTTAACATATTCTGCGCACGAGTCATTTTTTTCAAGCTCATCGGCAATAACCCACGTAAGAAAAGTGCCGAAATCGTTGCCGCCTACGCCGAGAGTGATAAGTCCCGCTTCGGAAATCGCCTTGCGATATTCGGGGATTCTTGCTTTCATAACCTCAACATCGTGAGCATCATGAAAAAGATAATCGTCCGCCGGATAATCGTCCTCAAGCATATAACGCATATCAATCGTTCTTGTGCCCGGACAAGCCATGGGAATGTACTCTACCCCAAGCTCATCGGCAACATATGCGCCGTAGGAATCCTCAACACGCTTAAATTCCGAATCAACGTAAACAAGATCATTGTGTCCGCTGGCAACGCTGTCTCCCAAAAGGACGTATGTACCATAATCATAATACTGTTTTCCGTCAGCGGCGAAACACGTCACTGCGCTGAAAGCCATGATACAGGCAAGTATTATTGTAACTGATTTTTTCATAAACTTTTTCATTTCAAGCCCTCCGGACAAAGTTTATAAATTGTATAAAACAAAGTTATCACAAATCGGCACAAAAATCAATGCTTAAATCGAAAAAACGGAATTTTTCTTTTCATACTGTGAAAGCTCTGCTTTATTTCCCGTTATTTGAGCAGGCTGTCTATCGTAACACCGAAAATCTCACATATTTTTTGTAGTTTTTTTGCGTGAGGTAATCC
>ENA-UERK01001451-UERK01001451.1-human-gut-metagenome-genome-assembly--contig:-NODE-1451-length-17356-cov-3.710689_pt1 | contig 17356 bp, 16 predicted proteins | sample MGYA00242957_ERZ507957 | MGnify/ENA primary metagenome ERZ507957 (study PRJEB26167, sample SAMN06115538) | human gut metagenome | host: Homo sapiens | place: China:Heilongjiang | collected 2015-11-06... | reverse complement strand
CGAGGTAACCGTAATGCTGCCTGTATACGTAGAATTTTCAACCGTTGCCGAAGCCTGTATACCCAGCAGGCCGCCAACTTCAAGGAAGCCGTGAAGTAATCCGCTGATCCGTCCGATCATGCAAGCAAAGAGGAGCCCGCAGGCTCCTCTTTGCATTTTGGTTCCTCACCTTCGTCCCGCTATAATCTGACGACGAGAACAGCATTCACTCTCAGGAATCCATTTCAGGAGAAGCCATGTCCGCCTGTGCGCCCGCCGGCACCCTGCTCGGCCAGACGACCGAATACGTCGACACCTATCGTCCCGACCTCCTCACGCCCATTCCGCGCTCGCTCGGACACGACGTGATCGGCGTGCACGACTTCCGCGGCACCGACGTCTGGCGCCTCTATGAAATCACCTGGATCAACGAGCGCGGCCTTCCCGTCGCCGCCGCCGGCGAAATCCGCGTGCCCGCGACGAGCACCTGCATTGTAGAATCCAAGTCCCTGAAGCTCTACATCGGCTCGCTCACTCAGACGAAGATCGCCTCCGTCGAAGAGGCCGCCCGCCTCATCGCCCGCGACGTCTCCGCGTGCGTCGGCGCACCCGTCGAGGTCCTTATTGACGACCTCGCCCGCTGGGAGATGCCCGTCACCCGCGTCCCCGGCATCGTGCTCGAAGCCGAGTGCGGCGACCTCGAGTGCAGCGTTTACGAACCCGACGCCTCGCTCCTCAAGGCCGCCTCCGACGAAGTCGTCGAGGAGACCCTCTCCTCCAACCTCCTTCGCTCGCGCTGCCCCGTCACGGGCCAGCCCGACCATGCCTCTATCGTAATCAGCTACCGCGGCCGCCGCATCGACCGACGCGCGCTCCTTGCCTACATCGTCTCCTTCCGACGCCACCAGGGCTTCCACGAGCAGTGCTGCGAACAGATCCACGCCGACATCATGCGCGTGCTCGCCCCCGAGGCCCTGTCGGTCAACTGCTGCTTCACTCGTCGCGGCGGCATCGACATCAGCCCCTTCCGCTCCACCGTTGCTGATCTACCCGATCCCGTCATCAGGACGCCCCGCCAATGAGCTTTCTCAAGATCGGCACGCGCTCGCGCTACGCCCTGCGCTTCATGATCGAGCTTGCCGAAGTCGAACGCGCCGCAAGGTCCGACGAGACCCGCAGGCGAGGTTATGTCAAGCTTCGAACCGTCGCGAGTTCCCAGGACATCTCCTGGCGCTACCTCGAGCAGATCGCGCCCGCACTCGCCGAGGCCGGCATGGTCGAGACGGGACGCGGGCCGCTCGGCGGCTACAGGCTGCTGCGCAATCCCGCAACACTCACCGTCGCCGAGATCCTTGCCGTCGTCGAATCCGACGAAGCGCCCATGAAGTGCTTCGATCCAGAGGACGACTGCAGTCGGCGCGCAGGCTGCGCCGCCACAGCCCTCTGGAAGGGACTCTCCGACGTGGTTGACAAGTACCTGCAGAGCGTCACGCTCCAGGATCTCCTCGACGGTCGCGTCACCGTTCCCAAGCTCATCGATGCACGTTCTGACGAGCCCGCACCTCTGGAGGCGAACGTCTCTGAGCTCGATGAGAAGGCCTGACGACCCTGTCAGGAAAAAACTCACGAAAAGGCCGGCTTCACCCTTGGTGGGTGGTCGCCTTTTTTGGCCGGCAGGCTGTCACGAAGTCCCTGATTGCGCATCACTGATAGGTCTGAACGCAGATAGAAACTGCAAGAACAGAGCGGTGTTTTTGGTGGCACTTGAGTGTAGTGTTGTAATTTTGCAACATCTCAATCGGTTTGGAAGCTTGGGTGGTCTGGTTTTATTCACCCTTGATGAGATTGATACTGCGGACTCCGGCATGTCTTGCGTGGGAATCCCGTTCCCTTCCGCAGTGATCCCTCCTCCGATGTCTTTCAACGTTTGCATTTGCACTTCCCCTTTGCAGCAAGGATTCATGCAGATGTTGCTGATGTCTCTTTCATGGCGTTCCCTTTCGGGATCTGCCCTCTGTCATTTCCCAAGAAATATCCTGGTCCCGACGGACCTTTGCTTTACTCAGTTCTCCCTCCCATTGCGTGTTATTCTTTAAGACTTGAGTGAGTTGAATAAGGGATTACCCCCCCATCGTTCCAGGCTTCTTTACTCTGCTTTGTGTCCGCCGCTGCTTTCTGTGGCGGAGTTTCATCATGGAGAGAAGAAACATGAACAAGAATTACAAGGTTGTGTTCAGCAAGGCGCGTGGCGCCCTGATGGTCGTCAACGAATTGACGTCCTCCGTGCAGGCCAAGGGCACGAAGACGGTGATCGCCGGTGCGGTGGCTTCGCTTGTGGCGGGCGGCGCCATGGCTGCCGAACCGTCCCTCAACGGTGGTGTATTTAACTGGGACGGTGCAGAGTCCCGTACTTCAACCTCTATTTATGCCAGCGATAAACAAGTAAGCAGCGTCCCGACTTACGCGAATGTAACGGAGGTCAATATCACTGACGGCAGCTTTAAACCCGTGTACGGCTCTGCACTAGCATTCGCTGGTACGCAGAAAATTACGATCAAAAACAGCACGATCTCCGGTGCCCAGAATAGTGCTCTGTTTTTAAATGGTCATAAGGGTAACAGTAATGTTACTGCCGATGGGTTCAGCAACAGCATCGTTGTCCCCTTACCTCCGCTATAAATGCGGCAATTTTTTCCGGCTCCTTCAACCCTTCTGTTTCTACGCCACCGCTTACATGTACGGCAAGGCTGAAATGACCGTCAATAGCGGCTCCTTTGAAGGGAACAAGGCCCTCTCCAACAAGAAAAATGACCAGGCCTATGGCGGTGCTGCTGTCGTTAAGTCCGGCAAGGTGGTTTTTAAAGATGTGTTGTTCAAGGACAATGTTGCCGAAGCTTCGAATGGCTACGCAACGGGTGGGGCCGTTCTAGTCGACATCACGACCAGCATCAAGGAGAACGGTAAGGATTCCGTTGGCGACGTGACCTTCAAGATCACGAAGGATATGACCTACACGGGTAACAACGTCGTCGGTAGCAACGATGCCGGCAATACCTATGGTTGGTATGCCTACACGAGCGGCGGCTTTCTCTTCCTTGACCGCGCCTCATTTGGCACTTTTGACATCGATGCCGGTGCTACCCTTACTCTCGGTACTGCCGATGCTCAGGGCGACATGGACTCGATTGCGAGTGTCCTCCCGAACAGCGACAAACAAAATCCCAAGTACGCTACCCTAACGAAGAAGGGTGAAGGTACCTTGGTCCTCAATACTGCACTAGACAAATACTTCGGCATCTTCAATGTCGAGAGCGGCAGTGTCGTTCTGAACAAGGCTTGGAATTCCCGTGCTCACACGACTGTTTCCGGTGGCCTTCTCAGGGCCGTCAGTGGCATTTCTCTCGATACGCTTAAATCAGAAAAGGGTGACTTCTGGCAGGCGGGCGAACTTACCGTTACGGGTACCGGCTCCGTCGAGACAGCCTCTCTGAGCATGAAGAATACGGGCGCCTCCAATGGCGACAAGACCGTGCTCAACGTTGCCGGCGGAACGCTGACGATCGCTGGCGACCTCGACGTTGCTTCGGGCGCCGCCAGACTCTCCTCCGGTACGGTCAAGGTGGGCGGTGCCGTCAAGGTGGGTGAATCCAGCGACGCCTCCTTCATTGTTTCCGGCGGCATTCTTGACGCCAAGAGCTCCGCCATCTTCGACGGCTTCCAGACGGAAGGCATGGCTCTCAACAGCGCCATCGGTTCCGGCGCCTCCTTCACGGGCGGCACGATCAACCTGAGTGACTACACGGGCACCTACACCCTTGCCGACCTGAACGCCATGCAGAAGCTCCTCAATCAGAGCAACTCCGTCAAGGTGACGATGACGAACGGCAAGCTCGACGCCGCCGAAGCCACGCTTGACCAGGTCACGACCGCCGGTGCCAACGTTGCCGGCGAAACCGTTTCCACTGAAGTCTCCACGGGCAGTGCGGTCGTCACCGTTGCCAACGGCAATGACGCCACGGTCGGCTCCGTCATGGTCGAAGCTGCCGAAGGCTCCACCGATGCCGCCGCCACCAACCTCGTGCTCAAGGAGGGTACGCTGACCCTCGCAGGCGGTCTCAACGGCGAAACGAAGGCCGTCGTTGAAGGGGCGCTGGCCGATGACTTCAAGATCACGGTCGGTGATGCTCAGAATGAAGCCACGCTGGTTCTTGGTTTTGATGACACCTCTTCGGGCACGCTCGACAAGACCGTGTCGGTCACCGACAACAGCACGCTCGCCGTCGCGGCCGGTACGTTCGAACTCGCGAAGGTCGAAACCTCTGCTAATGCCGTCGTCGAGGTCGCGAACGAATCCACGCTCAAGCTCGGCGAACTCGCCGGCACGGGCACCGTTCTTGTGGGCGACAAGGACAGCGCCGGCAACGTTGAGGTTGACAAGCTCACCATGACGGAAGGTCTCATCTTCCTTGATCCCGCCTGGCATGAAGGCTCTACGATTGCCGACGCCTCTTCCTTTGCCGTGAAGGATCTCGGTTCGAGTGTTGGGACTCAGTTCGCCGTTGGTCAGAACTCCCTCCTCTCCTTGGGGGCCGACAGGGCTGCCGCTGCGGCTGCCTTTGAGTCCGTAGCTTCCGTGAACGGCCTCACCTGGAGCGAAAAGGGTGTGACGGCCGCTGCCTACGCCGACGCCCCCGTCAAGTTTGATGCAACCGGCGGTCTCCTCATCGACGGCTCCATGACGTCCGAAACCACTCCGCAGCCGACCGTCACGGCCGGCAAGGTTGATGTTGCTGCCAACGGCATGCTGATCGTCAATCAGAAGAACGCCGCCGCCGGCTCGTGGTTCACGGTTGGTGAAGACAATACGGCAAAAGTCACCTTCGCCGACGGTTCCTACCTCGGTATCGTCAACGCCACGGAAGGCACGGTTCAGCTCGCGGGCACCGTCACGAACAACGGCGCCAAGGTCGTGACCGACAACCCGTTCATCGCAGGCGCCTTCGGCACCGGCGACAAGGCCAATACGGTCATCACGACCTTCGACTCTGAATCCGGTCTCGGCGCCATCGCCTCCACCGGAGTTCAGGCCATGGCCCGCCGTGCCGACTTCGTCATGACGGAGACGGTTGCCAACCGCACCTCTCTTGACCAGCCAATGCACGCCGGCGTCAACCTCTGGGCAGACGTCTCGGGCGAACGCTATGAAGCCGACAAGCTTGACAACAATGGCAGCTTCCGCGCCGATGCGGCCTACGCCACGTTCGGCGGCGACGTCGAAGTCCTCGAAGGCCTGACCGCCGGTCTCGCCCTCCAGTATGGCGACGCATCGCTCCGCAGCGACGTCTCCGGCATCAAGAACGACATCACCAGCTACGGTCTTACGGCCTACGCCGGCAAGTCGTTCGGCGCCGCGAAGGTCGTCGGCGAACTCGCCTGGCTCAAGTCCGAAAACGACATCACGGCCCACCAGACCGCGCTCAACCAGAAGCTTGACGCGAACATCTACTCCGCCGGCGTGCGCGCCCAGTACGAACTCGCCGCGGGCTCCTTCAAGTTCGTGCCGAGCATCGGTCTGCGCGTCTCCCGCCTTGAAACGGACGACATGACCGTCGGTTCCATCAAGGTTGACGAAGGCGACCTCACCTATGTCCAGATGCCGATTTCGCTCCGCATCTCGGGCTTCGAGGCCGACGCCGCGGGCTGGACCCTTGCTCCGAGCTTCAAGGTCGCCTATGTCCCGACCTTCGGCGACAAGGAAGTCAAGGTCCTCGGCTACAGCCAGGACGTCCTTGACATGAGTCCGGTCCAGGCCGACTTCGGTCTGCGCGCCGTCAACGGCAATCTCATGTTCAATGTCGACATGATGTTGGGCGGCGGCGAAGCCGGCACGTCCTCCATCGGCGGCAAGGTCGGCGTCAAGTACGCCTTCTGAAACTGAGATGATGCGCCTGCGGGGCGAATGCTCCGCAGCCTGACGTCAAGGAGAGGGCGCCCGGTTCCTCCGTGGGGAGCCGGGCGCCCTCTTCTTTTGGATCGTTTCCGACAGAACGGCCCCAGACTTTCGTCTCGGGGCCGTTCCTTCTGTCTGCCTTGGGCGCTCTCTTCGGCGTCAGTGCCTTTCGCCGCAGACGGGGCACCGCTTCCTGCGCTTCACCTTGATGGTGTTGAACTGCATGTTGAGTGCGTCGATGAAGAGCATCCTGCCGCAGAGCGTCGAGCCGATGCCTGCGGCGATCTTCAGGGCCTCGGTGGCCTGAAGCGTCCCCACGATGCCCGTGACCGACGAGAAGACGCCGACGGCTGCGGCCTTGACGTCGTTGCCCGGATCGTCCTCCTCGAAGATGCACTCGAAGCAAGGAGATTCGGGCACGGAAGGATCGAAGACGGTGAGCTGGCCCGAAAAGCGCACGGCGGACGCAAAGACGAGGGGCTTCCCTGCATCATGCGCGGCCCTCGAGACCGCGATGCGGGTTGCGAGGTTGTCGGTGCAGTCGAGGATCACGTCCGCATTCTTCACGAGGGCCTTGAGCTTCACGGCGTCCGCGAATTCGGGCACGGGGATGATGCGGCAATGGGGATTGAGCCTCTCGACCGCGATGGCGGCGCTCTTGGCCTTGTTGACGTTGACCGTCGACGTCGTGTGAAGGATCTGGCGCGAGAGGTTCGAGACCGACACCGTGTCGGCGTCGACCACCGTGATCGTGCCCGCGCCTGCAGCGGCGAGGTAGAGGATGGCGGGAGAGCCAAGGCCCCCTGCTCCGATCACAAGAAAGTGCGCGCTGCTGATGGCGGCCTGCCCTTTCTCTCCGAGCTCGCGCAGAATCATCTGGCGGCTCACGCGCTCCCTGAGGTCTCCGGGAAAGACGTTCCCGCTGGCTTCGTGCTCAAGATCCTTCATGATTTTTGTGACTCCGTGAGACTGATGCGTCTTATTCGGCGTAGAGAACCGTGGAGAGATAACGTTCGCCGTTGTCGGGGAAGATCACGACGATGTTTTTGCCTTCGTTTTCGGGGCGCTTCGCGAGTTCCGTCGCGGCATGGAGGGCGGCGCCGCCCGATATGCCGATGAGGATGCCTTCGGCTTTCGGGAGGGCGCGCGCAGCTGCGATCGCGGCGTCGTTCGGCACGCGGAAGACCTCGTCGACCACCGAGGCGTCGTAGTTGCCCGGCACGAAGTTCGCGCCGATGCCCTGGATGGCGTGCGGACCGGCCTTGCCGCCCGAGAGGACGGGACTCGCATCAGGCTCGACCGCCACCACCTTGACGGCGGGATTCTTCTCCTTGAGATAGCGGCCGTTGCCCGTCACCGTGCCCGACGTGCCCACGCCCGCGACAAACATGTCGACATGTCCGTCCGTGTCGGTCCAGATCTCCGGACCGGTCGTGAGGTAGTGGGCGAGCGGGTTGGCGGGGTTTTCGAACTGCTGCGGGATGAAGCTGCCGGGAATTTCGCGGGCGAGTTCCTCGGCCTTTTCAATCGCGCCCTTCATGCCGGCCGTGCCGGGCGTAAGGACGACTTCGGCGCCGTAGGCCTTGAGCAGCATGCGGCGCTCGACGCTCATCGTCTCGGGCATCGTGAAGATGGCGCGATAGCCGCGGGCGGCGGCAATGCTCGCGAGCCCGATGCCCGTGTTGCCCGAGGTGGGCTCGATGATGACGGCGCCCGGACCGATGAGGCCGGCCTTTTCCGCTTCGAGGATCATCTGGCGCGCGGCGCGGTCCTTGACGCTCCCGGCGGGATTGAGGGCCTCGATCTTGGCGATGACGTTCGCCTTGAGGCCGTGGAGCCTCATCCAGTTGTTGAGCTGCAGAAGCGGCGTGCCGCCGACAAGTTCAAGGCTCGACTGATGAATCATGATGTTTCTCCTGTGCGTGTTTGGAGTTGTCGTTGTGCTGCGGGATCTCCGTCCGGCGTCCGAAGGTGTCTTCCCGACGGATGCCCGCCTGCTCCACTCTCCCGGGAAGAACGCCGTCCGGCGCCCGAGAACACCCGTCCTGCAGGCGTTCGCATAATTCCCGAGTGAGTTGGTGGGAAATTGGATCCTACTCCATCACACGCTGTTTTGCAATGGTTTGCGTCTCTGCGCCCGAAGCGGATCAAAGCGCGGAGGTCGTCCGTCGATCTTAGCAAAGATGAGGGCCGGGCTGGGGTTGAGATCAGGGCGGAAAGCTCGTCGGAAGTGTCCGGAGGGCCTCAGGCGGACTTGTCGGAGGAAAAGCCGTTGAGGATTCTCGCGAGGAGCGCTTCGGCGAATCGGGCCTCGTCGGGCGTGAGCGAGCGCGTCACGAGGGCGTCGAGTTCGGAGGAGATGCGTTTGGACACGGGGATGAACGCCCTGCCCTTTTCGGTAAGCCTCAGGTTGATGACACGTGAGTCCTCGGCCGAGCGCTCGCGCGCGACGTAGCCCAGATCTACGAGCTTCGTGACGAGGGCTGAAACGGTGGACTTCGAGCGGTGCGTGAGGCGTGAGAGCTCCATCACCGTGGCGGTTTCCTGTTCGGTCAGCACGTGCAGGATGTCGCCGTGGCACGGGAGCAGTTCGCCCATGCCTTCGCGCTTGAGCGACTCGAGAATGAATGTTGAGGTGGCCTCCGAGAGGCGGCCTGCAAGAAAGGGGATGCGGGTGTTTTCCTTCATGAGGCGATGTTAGTTCGAGGGCGAACGAAAGTCAACGAACCGCAGGACGAAAAGGCCCGCTGGAGGCATGAAGCCTGCGGCGGGCCGTGCGCATGACGGATTGGGTGGAATCCGGGCGTCGACTACTTGAGGAGGACGTCCTTGAGGAACTTGTCCTCGGCCTCGCGAGCCTCAGGCTCGTTCATGAGCGTGTGCGGCGCGTCCTTGATGAGGACGATGCGGGCGTTGGGATTGCCCTGGAGCGCCTTGCTGCAGTTGCCGACGGCCTCGTGGTTGCCGAGATAGGGATTGGCCTGCGAGAAGTACTTGTCCTTCGAGCTCATGATGTTGAGGACGGGCATGCCGTCGGGAATTCTCGTCTTGTGCTGGACGACGTGGTAGTTGTTTTCGCACGACCAGGAGAAGATGATGCGGCCCGCTTCGGCGGGTGCGGCTTCGGCGCGCACGTAGCGGGCCACGGCGACTGCGCCTTCGCTCGTGCCTGCGATCACGAACCTGCCGTTGAACCAGGGCTGTTTCGCCAGGAATTCGACGGCCGCCGTGAGTTCGCTCGCACGAAGCGCGTGGATCTTCTCATAGTCCATCGGGTCGATGGGCGAGGTGTAGGTCATGCGGTCGGGGAGCTGGAAGGAGTCGGCCGTGAAGCTTGCGATGCCGAGCTCGTCCGCGAGACGCTTCTGGAAGGCCTTGATCTGCGGATTGATGCCGCCCGAGCCGTGCACGAAAATCACGGCGGGCGCCTTTCCCTTCGTTTCGGGCGCGCGGATGTTGGTGCCTTCGTATGTCTTGTCGCCCGTCACGGATGCGGGCAGCACCGTCCAGGACTGCGCCATGGCCTCGGCCATCGTGCGGTCGGTCTGCACCCAGGCCTTCCCCTTGATCGTGCCCTGCGGCACGTCGGCGGACATGGCGGGCGCGGCGAGCGCAATGAGAAGCGCGGCGGCAAGTGCGGAAATCCTTGTGTTCATGGTCTCTCTCTCCTTGATGAACGTTCGTGCGCACCGGGACTCGGGTCGATTCACCCGTCGTGCTGCAGGCGCATCCTGCCAAGAATAGTCGTATTGCCCGCATTCGGGCGAGCGCCGAAAAACTCTGAAACAACGAGCGGCCATGGGTCGTCGTGGCGCCGTGTCGTCATGCTCAACAACGATAAAGGCCCTCCTTCAGACGGGCTCCCGGATGGACGGGAGCCCGAAGGAGAGCCTTCCGGCATGCTCAGGCCTGCGCCGTCACGATGGGCGGCGCGGGACGGGACGGATCACTTCCCCTGAGCGGCGTTCGTGCCGGCGGTGCGGCCGAAGACCATGCAGTCGGCGATGGCGTTGCCGCCGAGGCGGTTGGAGCCGTGGATGCCGCCCGTCGTTTCACCGGCGGCGTAGAGGCCCGGAATCACCTTGCCGTTGATGTCAAGCACCTGTGCGTCGGCGTTGATCTGCAGGCCGCCCATCGTGTGGTGGACGGTCGGGACCTTCTGGCAGGCGTACCAGGGGCCTTCGGTCATGACCTTGTCGGCCTTGTTGTTGGCGACGAAGCCGAGCGGATCCTTCTTTTCACCGCGTACGACGGCGTTGTAGGTGTCGATCGAGCCCTTGAGGTTTTCGACCGGCATCTTGAGCTTGGCGGCAAGCTCCTCGAGCGTGTCGGCTGCGACGACGCGGCCGAGATCGATCATGTCGCCCACCTTGGCGCCGTTGCGGTCAACCCACGTGAGGCTCGGATAGCGCAGATGGTTGACGAGCACGTAGTAGGTCGAGTCCTTCTGTGCGAAGATGGCCTTGGCGAGGACGTCGCGGGCTGCGCCTTCATTGACGAAGCGGTTGCCGTCCGTGTTGATGAAGACGCGGTTGCGGCCCGACGTGCGGATCATTTCCATGAGGCCCGTGCCCGGCGTGCCGCAGGGATGAACCTGAATGTCGGCCATGCCGATCACGTTCGCGCCGACTTCCTTGCCCATCAGGATGCCGGAGCCCTGGGCGGACTTCTGGAAGTTCGTGCAGCCGATGCTCTTGCCGAGGTCGTAGTCTTTGAAGACGCCCGTGTTGACTTCCTGACGGAGCTTCACGTTGGCGCCGAAGCCGCCGGTTGCAATGATCACGCCCTTTTCAGCCTTGAAGAGCGTGTAGCGGCCGGTCTTGTTGTGCTTGGCAAGCACGCCCGTCACGCGGCCGTCGGCGTCCTTGAGCACGTCTTTGGCTTCAATGTCGGTGATGACCTGCACGTTGGGATGCTCGGCGATGTACTTCTCGAAGACGCGGATGTAGGAGTTGCCCGACGGAGTGGCGGGATAGTGGGAGCGCTGCCAGAGCGCGCCCGTGGCCGTGCCGACCTCGTCCTTGAACTTCACGCCGATCGATTCGAGCCATTCGACGGCGGGATAGGCGCCTTCACAGAGGTGTTTGACGAGCTCGGGGTTGCCCACGTTGTGGCCGCCCTTGAGCGTCTGGTCGATGTGTTTCGCAACGGAGTCCTCGATGCCGAGCTTGGGCTGGCGGATCGGGTCGGCCGCATTGAGCGCGCCTTCGGAGACGTTCGTCGAGCCGCCGAGAAGGCCGAGCTTTTCGAGCACGATCACGTCGGCGCCCGCCTGGGAGGCGGCGACCGCAGCGGCAAGGCCGGAACCGCCGCCGCCGATGATGACGACCTGCGTCTTCATCGTGTTGGGGAGCGCCTTGTACTCTTCAACATTCTTCTTCAGGTCCTTGAGGTCCTCGACGGAAACCTTGGCCTGCTTGAGGCATTCGCCCACGGCGTACTTGAGCGCCATCGAGCTGATCGTGGCGCCCGTGACGCCGTCAACGCCGAGACTCTGCTTTTCGAGAATCCTGCCGCCCACCTTTTCAAGGGCGAGCTGGCCGACGCCGATCGTCTCAAGGTTCTTCGACCAGTCGATCTTCTCGATCCTGTGCTTCGAAACCGTGACGGCGATCGTCATGGCGGCATTGTGCGCGTTTACCTTGTAGGTGTAGGTGCCGGGCACGTAGGTGGCGGCGGAAGCGGACATCGAGGCGACGGCAAGTGCGGCGGCCGCGGCGATCGTGGTGAGTTTCATGGTGGTTCTCCTCTTGAGTTGCGCGCGCTGCCTGAAGCCGTGGTCAATGGGCGTCAAAAATAAGTCGGCGCGCAGGCCGGCAAGGCGGCGCTTGAACGCGGAGACCTTGCGCGGTGCGTAATGATGATATCAATCAAAGCTCCGGCGCGATCATAGGGTTAACCCTCGCCTTTTTGACCTGACCGACGAAGTCCGATGGTTGTTTTGAGCCGCGCGTCCGGGAACGCCGTGCCGACGCCTCCGACTGCAGGCCTCATCGTCATCATCCGCATCTTCCGCGTCGGCGTCTTCAGGCTCGTGCATGGAGGGCGCCTGCGAGGGGATCTTGTCGACAAAAGACAGTCTGTTCCCGACCGTTTCCGCCGATTGGGCGGTATCGCCTAGGGAGAGCACCCGAGGCGCCTTGATGGGCGTCGAAGAACAGCGAGGAAGCCTGAAACGACTGTGCCCGAGCCCTTGCGAAGCGCTGAGCGATGAGGCACCATGTGTCTCAAGGGAGGCGCGACCTGTTCCGAGAACGGGCGGCACAAAAACTCCCTGCCAGATTCCTCTTCGTCGAGAGCGGCCCACGGCGCAGTGTTCGACGAGCCTTCAGAGGCCTGCGACGGCATGAGATCCGCGCGGGCCTTTTCGATTGAGTGCAGCCTTCCGGCCCTTTTCCAAGGGCGGAATCGAATCAACAGGCCGGAGGGGATTTCACCAACAAGGCGCGGAATCAGGCATGATGTGAAATGCGGACCGCAGGGGACCGCCTCAACGCCAGGGCCGACCGGCCGGCATCCCCTTCTCCATGCCTTCAGAACAAAGACCAGACGGAGCATCCATGACCGACAGCACGACCAAGAAGCCCGCGGAGCTTGAAAGCCTTCGCGCCGACATCGACCGCAGCGACGAAGCCATCGTCGGCGCACTTCGCACGCGGCTGGGCGCCGTCAGGCGCATCGCCGAGGTCAAGCGCCTTCAGGGCCTTCCCGTCTACGACGCCGTGCGCGAGGCGTCCCTTCTCTACAAGTTGCGCTCGATGGCGGGTTCCGACGTCGAGGGTGTCGCCCTGCCCGTCTACCGCACGATGATGGCCGCGGCCCGCCGCTTCGAGGCCCAGAGTCAGGAGGCGGGCGAAGCCGTCTCCGGCACCGTCACCCTGCGTCTGCGAAGCCCCGCCGACTTCACCGCCGTCACGGAAATCTTCGCCGTGCACGACTACGTGCCTGAAAGCCTCTCCTGGGTCAATCCCGTCATCGTGCTCTCCGCCACGAAGCCCCTGCCCGCCTCCATGGTCCGCGACCTGCGCGAGCATGGCATCCGCATCGAGGCACAGGACGCCTGAGCGCGTTCAGCCTGAACGCATTTGAAGAGGCCGGCAGCAGACGATCCGCCGGCCTTTCTTTAGTTCACGAAGAATAAAGAGCCCTCGCGGGAACTCTATTGATTCATCCTTCTTCTTCGGCATGCGGCAATGGCCTTCCCGGCCTTCTCCCGGGCCTTCAGTTGAGCTTCGGTCCGGCCTCTCAAAAATTCAAGAGCTGCGCATGACTCGAATGGTCGCCTGTTTCGCAATGGGCAAGGATGCATTGCTGACATGGGACGACGTCTTCGACTCTCGGCAGAAGCGGCATGAGTCCGGCATTCGCGAGCACGGCCTGCTTCAGGCGGGCAGTCCGTCAGTTGTCGTCAGGAAAGTGCTGCAGGCGCGCGAGATTCAGGTGGACAATTGCGGTTCTTTCGAAGGCGTTCTCGATTTACTGCGCCTCCTCGGCCAGCACGTAAAGCGGACCACGGGTGCTGCCCGTCACGGACTCGGGTCCCGTTCGAACGTTGCCGGGTAGCCCATGGGTGACCGTTTCGTGAAGGTCGCACAGAAAGGGAACGGAGAGGACGGGCTGCGCGTGCCAGTCGCAACAGACCTCAACAAAGGCTTCATGGACATTTGTGAACACCAGCGCATCGTCCAAAGGCCTTGCCCCGGCCGTGCATCCTCAAAGGCTCTCGTGATCTTCGGCAGGCACTCAACCGGGTGCTCTTCGGACAATGCGGTGAGCGTCGCCCTTTCCACGTCCGAAAATCGGTCTGCACTTCAAAAAGGAAGGCCGGCAATGCATGTTCAGGTCGAAAAACAATGGCGGATCGGGCAATCCGAGTGTTTCTCGGAGATCGTATGTCTGACAGGTATGCGAGGAGTTGACTGACGGCCGTTTCCTGAGCGAAAAAGACCGTCCTTCGGGACGACCTTTCGTCGGTTGATTATTCGGGCCTGCTGCACGCCATGGCGAAGCTGCGCTCAAAGATCTCGCCTTCGCGGTCCTCGATCTGGGTGGACGCCTTCGGGTCGATGTGCCCGTCGAAGATGTTGACCCACTTGCGCGAGAGGGGACGCCTGGCGAACACCTCGCCCTTGATGAAGGGGGCGGCGGTGCGCACGCGCTCGACGGCGCGCAGTTTTCTGCCTTCGCAGTCGACCTCGAATCGGGTCGCGGTCGTGCGGACGTACTTGAACCTGAGGCTCAGGTCCGCGAGGTCCTCGGGATAGTTCATGAGGCCGTACCAGGCGCTCGTCCTGCTGTCGGCCTTCCAGAAGGCCATGACGGTCCCGAACTCCTGACGGCCGACCCAACCGTCATATTCGACATAGCCGTCGGCGAGCATCTTCATCGGAAAGCCCCAGACGGCGATCACGCTCTTAAGGGACGGCATTGCCGGCGCCTCCTGACGGGGAGCGCTCGGGCAAACCTTCACCGGCAAGTCCTTGTTCGCCTTTTCCTGAGGCGCTTCCCGCCCCTCCTCTGCGGCTTCGCAGACGGCGGAGCCGAGGACGGCGAGGCATCCAGCGGCGGCAGCCAGGGTTCGGGTCTTCTGTTCGAATGTCATGGTGAGGTTGTCAAAAAAAGCTCTTCTGTTTGACTGAGTTCCGACATTTTAGGCACTTTTCCTTAGTCCTGTTTGATTTTTTGCAATGAAAACGCCGTCTTTACGCGACCTTGCGTTGGCTCGGGAACGTTTCGGCATGATGGCCGAGCCCCTTGGCGTAACAAGTCGCTGCCTTTTGACCTCTGTGCCCTCGCCCGACCCGAGCTGATGGTTGAGAGCCTTCCCGAGTCGAACAAGGGCAACCTCACGTGCTTCCCGCGCCCTGACGAGGCCCTCGCTTCAGCCTGAAATTCCGACCCTGCGCCTTCGTCGTACACATGTGAGGAGAAGGCGCTTTTTTGTGCCGAATTGTCTCTGGCACCTGGCGGATTTGATCCTGATCAAGCGTTTTAAGCCTCGCCCAAGGGATTTTCGCTAAACTCAGGTCTGGTCAAATTTTTCATACGGCACCTTCTGTAAAAATAAGGACAACCCGCCATGATCTCCCGTCGTGATCTTCTCTGCGCCGGCGCGCTCGCTCCGCTTTCGACGTATTCCTTTGCCGCTCCCGCCTACAAGGCCGGCAAGGAGTACCTGACCGTTCACCCGATGGCCCCCACGCCGGCGGACAAGATCGAAGTCGTTGAATTCTTCGCCTACACCTGCCCGCACTGCCTGCAGTTCCACCCGGTCTTCCATGAGTGGGCGCAGAAGGCCCCCGAGGACGTCAGCATCCGCATCTGCCCCGTCGCCTGGCAGCCGAAGTACCTTCCGTTCACGGACACCTACTTCGCGCTCGAGGCCCTTGGTCTGCTTGACAGCCTGAGCATGCCGTTCTTCGAAAGCATCATCTACCAGACGCGCTCCTACAACTTCGACAGCGCCACCCGCGACATCCATGACTTCATGGTCGAAGCCGGCGTCGACGGCGCCAAGTGGGACGCCACGTTCAACAGCTTCGGCGTGAAGAACAAGTCCCGCAACGCCACGATGCTCTGGAACGCCTACCAGATCGACTCCACGCCTATGGTCGGCGTCGGCGGCAAGTTCACGACCGGCCCCCACCTCGCCGGTTCCCGCCAGGGCACGCCCGCCGTGATCGACTACCTCGTCGACCAGATGCGCACGCTCAGAAAGTAATTCCGAACGTCATTCCCGCAGTCCTCACGGACCTGTACGAACGCCTCCGACGTCACGCGACGCGGAGGCGTTTTGTTTGAGGCTGAAATTTAGCAAAACTGTGGTTGAGCGGTAGAAATCGTGTTCATTCTCGTCTTTGAGGGCTTGGGATTCAGGATTTCTTCATCAGACGGGCGGACATGAAGCGCGCCCGTCGAATCCTCAACCCAATCTTCAATGAAGGAAACCAGGCCACGACCACGACCCGCATCAACGCGACCGCCTCGGCACCATGGAAATTCCCGACGACCGCTACTACGGCATTCAGACCAGCCGCATGGTGAAGGTCTCAGGGTGCGCGCATCTTCCCGTCATCTTTTATCCCGGCATGCACCGTGCGCTCTTTCGCATCAAGAAGGCCTGCGCGCTCGCCAACGCCGAAATCGGCGCCCTGAAGCCCGAGATTTCGCGAGCTGTCGTTGAGGCGTGCGACCGCGCGCTCGCGGGCGAATTCGACAAGGAATTTCAGCTCGACATCTGGCAGGCCGGCGGCTACACCTGCGTCGACATGAACGTGAACGAAGTGATCGGCAATGCCGCCAACGAAATCCTCACGGGTCGCAAGGTCAGGACGCCGTGCACCCGAACACCCATGTGAACGAGGCCAAGTCGACGAACGACACGATTCCGTCCGCCACGCGCCTTGCCGTAGCGTCTGAGCTCGACCGCATCATTGAAGGCGTCGAGGTGCCCGGCGACGTCTTCGCCGCGAAGGCTGAGGCCTTCAGGCACGTCGTCAAGCTCGGCCGCACCTGCTGGCAGGACGCGCTCCCGCACACGCTCGGAGAGGAGTTCGGCGGCTATGCCGCTCTCATGCGGCGTCTGGCCGGCAAGCTCCGTGCCGTGCTTCCGGGGTGCTTTGAGATCTGCATGGGCCGGCACGGGGCTCGGAGCCGATCCCGGGTACATGGACGCCCTCTACCGCCACCCTTCCGACATCTATGGCGAAGAGGTCCGCCCGACGGCGTCTCTCTTTGACGGCCTGCAGAACGCGGACTTCTTCGTGACGGTCTCGGGGCTCGTCAAGGAGGTCGCGACCTTGCTCTCCAAGATCACCAGGGACCTGCGCCTCATGAGCAGCGGCCCGCGCTCGGGCTTCATGGAGGTCCGGCTGCCGCCCTGAGTCTCGGAAACTCCATCATGCCGGGCAAGATCAACCCGACGCTTTCCGAGATGGTGATCCAGATCGCCCACCAGGTTGTCGGCAACGACGTCGCCGTCTCCATGGCAACGACGAGGGCGAACTTGACCTCAACGTTTGGGATGCCACCTTCTACAAGTGCCTCTTCGAGAGCCTGCAGCTCGTCGGCGACGAACTCGTCATCCTGAGGCGCGACTGCGTCGAGGGCATCGTCGCCTGCGAGGATCGCTGCCCCGCCGAAGCCGAAAGCTCCATCGCGCTCTCGCGCGTCCTCGCAACCATCTTCGGCTACCCCGAGGGCGTGAAGGTCGCCCACTACTGCGAAGAGCACGGCGTCACCGTGAAGGAGGCCGTCCTCGTCTCAACGAGGCGACTCATCGATCCCATCCTCATGACCGACCCCGAGGCCATGGCTCGCGCCATCGCCGAATTCAGGGCGCGCATCGACGGCTGATGACATTCGACTGAGACGAAGACCGTGTGTCCGGGCCCCTCCGGCGAGGTGCTGCATTCCTCTCCGGTGGGG
>ENA-UERK01001448-UERK01001448.1-human-gut-metagenome-genome-assembly--contig:-NODE-1448-length-17374-cov-3.377117_pt1 | contig 17374 bp, 9 predicted proteins | sample MGYA00242957_ERZ507957 | MGnify/ENA primary metagenome ERZ507957 (study PRJEB26167, sample SAMN06115538) | human gut metagenome | host: Homo sapiens | place: China:Heilongjiang | collected 2015-11-06... | reverse complement strand
AAAGCGCGTAATGCTCGTAGGTGCTGGTTCGGCGGGCGCGTCGCTTATCAACGAAATGCACCACTCGACTAAAATTTCTTACAATCCCGTATGTCTTATAGACGACAGCGTTGAAAAAATAGGCAAAAGCGTCTGCGGCGTAAAAGTAGTGGGGTCGTCTTACGAAATTCGCAAGTACGCGCAAAAATACAACGTGGAAGAAATTTTCGTAACAATGCCCACCTGCGACAAAAAAAGGCTTAACAAAATAATCAGCCGTTGCAGAGAGGCGGGTCGCCCGGTTAAAATACTGCCCGGCACTTATCAGCTCGTCGAAGGCGAAGTTTCGGTTTCGAGCATGCGCGACGTGGATATTCAGGACCTTCTGGGCAGAGAACAGGTAAAAGTAGACGTAAACGAAATTATAGGTTACATCGAAAACAAAGTCGTTCTGGTTACGGGCGGCGGCGGCTCTATCGGCAGCGAACTCTGCCGTCAGATTGCTACCCACCACCCCAGACAACTTATAATTCTGGACATATACGAAAACAACGCTTACGACATAGAGCAGGAACTTAAACGCACCCATCGCGAACTCAACCTTTTAACTCTTATCGCAAGCATCCGCGACGCGGGCAAGATAAAGGACGTTTTTGAAAAATATCGTCCGCAGATAGTGTTTCACGCGGCGGCGCACAAACACGTCCCTTTAATGGAAACTTCGCCCAACGAGGCAATTAAAAACAACGTGTTCGGCACGTTTAACGTAGCGCGTTACGCCGATATTTACGGTGCGGAAACTTTCGTGCAGATTTCCACCGATAAGGCGGTAAACCCCACCAACGTAATGGGCGCGTCAAAACGTATATGCGAAATGATTGTTCAGACTATCGGCAAGCACAGCCTTAACACCAAGTTCGTAGCGGTTCGGTTCGGTAACGTTTTAGGCTCCAACGGTTCGGTTATACCCCTGTTTAAAAAACAAATTAAGGAAGGCGGACCCGTTACCGTTACACATAAGGACATAATCCGTTACTTTATGACTATTCCCGAGGCGGTTTCGCTCGTTTTGCAGGCGGGCGCATACGCCAAAGGCGGACAGATATTCGTACTCGATATGGGCGAACCCGTAAGAATTTACGACCTTGCCTACAACCTTATCAAACTTTCGGGTCTTGAACCCGGCGTGGACATAGACATAGTATGCACGGGCTTGCGCCCCGGCGAAAAGTTGTACGAAGAGCGGCTTATGGACGAAGAAGGCATGCAAAAAACGCCCAACGGACTTATAAACATCGCTCAGCCCATAAAACTCGACGAGGAAGACTTCTGGAAGAATATGGAGGATTTGTACGCCGCGGCTTACGAAGAAACCGATAAAATGAAATATCTCATCAAAAAACTGGTACCCACCTACAAAATCGACGAACGCAAAGACTGCGATTGTGACGAAAAGTAAAAATTTTTACCGTACGCGCGTAAAATAATAATGATATGAAGAAAATTATAGAAACGGCAAAAACGAAAAAAATACTCGGTTACACCGTCGCGCAATACGCAATGTTCACGTTGTTCTGCTCGTTTGCGGGCTTTTTAACCGAAAACATCAGCAGAATACTGACGCAGGGTATTTTAGATTCCCGCTTTATGCTTTTACCCTTTATAATGCCCTACGGCTTAGGCGTTTTAACGGCGTATCTCGCGCTCGGCAGACCGTCGGAATTTCGTTTTTTCGGGTGGCACTTTATAAAGGGCGACGATAAAAAATCGCGTAATCTGCGCAGGACATTGTACTATATAACCGCATACGTTATGATAACTCTCGGCGAGATGGGTTACGGATTGCTGGTAGAAGCTACTACGGGCAAACAATTGTGGAATTATTCCAACATACCCACGCACATAACGCAATATACGAGTTTATTGACGAGTCTTTTATTTACCACGGGCGTATTCGCGATTATGGAATATCTTATGCCCGCGCTTATGCGCTTTTTTGAAAGAATATCCTCGTCTACCGCAGTGGTGGTAATTTCGCTGTCGCTGTTTGTTTTAGCCCTTGCGGATATGCTGTTTATGATGTTGCGGTTGTTTATAACCGGCACGGCGAAAGCATGGTGGAGAATAGATTTTCCGTGGGGCGTAAAACAATCTTGAACGACAACGTCCGCAAAGCGTAAAACAAATTTAAAAAAGTTGCTTTTACATAAAATTTATGCTAAAATTATGCGTGTTTAAACGCGCAATAAATATATCAGGAGTAAGATATGACGAATAACGATACCGAATTAACGTTATCATTACTTTGCAAACTCATTAAAAAATCGCTCGTTAAAATTTTGGTTTTCGCACTTTCGGCGGTAATAATTTTGTCGGCGGTTCTCGTAACCGTCCGCTGCTTTACCGCAAGTTTCCTCACGGAAGGATCCATTACCATTTCGGCTTCCGACGCAACGACCTCGAAAATTTTAACCGATAACAAAAATTCCGCCCTCACCAAGGTCTTATCCGACCAGTTCGGTCCGGACGCGGATAAATACCTCGCTTCGTTAAGCAAGCGCCTGACCGTAACGCCCGTAACCGCGGAATCGAAAGACAAAGAGGTTGCCGTTCCCACGCAATTCAACGTAACTCTCTCGGAAGACAAGTCGCTTAAACTCTCTAAAAAAGTTTACGTTTCGATAGTAAACTCAGTGCAGAGCGAACTTATAAGAACTTACGTTTCGCAAGTATCCGCCAACCTTATCGACCCCGTTATCGGCTTTGAGTTTGAAACTTTTGAAAACGTAACCTCAGGCGCGATAGTATTGCGTTCGGGCAATAAACTTATAAGTTCGGCAAAACTCGTAGGATCGGCGATGAACGCCGCTTTATACGCCGCCCCGGACAGCGTTAAAACCTATAAGGGCGCAAGCGAAAAATCGCTTACTCAGATATGCGAATCCGTAAATCAGATTATAGGTAAAATAGAGAGCATACGCGACAACCTTATAGATTACAGCCTTGTAGACGGCGCATACGTAGACCAGGTTATCGCCGAAATGCAAGCGAGTTTAACCGCCGAAGAAGCAAAACTCGCCACCGCAAAAACAAACCTTGAAAAGTACGCCGAAATGCGCAAAACGACGGTCGGCGGCACGGGTTCGGTTATCATTCCCGAAAACGACGAAGGTTATATCTCCCTTGCAAGAACGGTTAATAATTATCAGGCAAACTGCTCCGCGTTACAATCGAGCATTGCCGTAATGCAAAGCAAGAAAAGCAGCATGGGTGCGATTACCGCCCCCGAAGGCTACACCGTTCAGACGGCGAACACCGCCCTTACCGAGTGTGCAGAAGCGCTTAAAACCGCGGTTTCGCAATACGAATCGGTAGCAAAAGCTTACAACGAAACGGGTTCCGTCGCCGAAAATTATATAGCAAACGCAAAACACGTTCCCGAATACGTCGTTTCTACGTTGATGATTGTGCTTTTAGACGTTGCCGCGGCAATAATCGCGATAATCGTTGCGTGCGGACAAACTTTCGATCACATGAAAAAAGCAGGCGAATTCGACGCGGAAACCGATGAAGAAGATTACTAATAACAGATAAACCACTTTAATCAGTAAACAATAAAACGACTTGCGGCGAAAACTCGCCGCAAGTCGTTTTATTATGCAACCTGTTATTTTGCAGGTCGTAATGCTTTTACTCTTTATCTTCCTTCTTTCTTACGAAGAACAGAGCCGCCGCCAACATGGGAAGAATTACCGCTCCCGTAGTTATTCCTCCCGCGCAACCGCCTTTCTTGGTTTCGGAAGGTTTGGTTTCGCCGGAAGTTTCGGATCCCGTAGAACTGTCGGAAGTATCGGGCTCGGGTTTTTTATCTTCGATTTTGACACACTCGAAATCGGGGGTTTCGCCGTCGGCGTATTCTTTCAACGCTACCTGCATTTCGGCGTCTTTTGAAGAAACGGGGGTTTCTACCGTGAGAATGCTCGCCGCAAGGTTGAACGTTCCGAACGAATCGGTTATAGTAGTCGATCTTGCGTTGTCCACGGTAATGGTAACGTTGCCGTTTACCACCTCGAACTTAACGTTGTGAACGCCGAGCGCGTCGGTATTCTGAGATTTGGAAACGTTGACCGCTCTCGAATTTTCCAGAACGACGTCTTTACCCTCGGCGTCTTTTACGAAATAAGTTTCGTAAAGCGCGGTATCCGTAGCGGTTACGGCGTCGCCTTTAAAGTTGGTGTAAAGGATATAAGTGAACGTATAACGGCTGTACGGATCGAAGAAGTCGTATCTTACGTAACCGTTGCTCTGATAGTTACGACCGTTGTTGTAGTAACCTGCCGTAGACTTAAAGTCAACCTTCATGGTAAAGCCGGCGGTAAGATCGTACACTTTCATAAACTTAACGTTGTTCGAGCCGGTAAGCATTACCGCGCCATTACCCGTTTGCATAGTACCCTTGCCCGAATGAGCGTAGCCGTCGGCAAATTTATCTCTTACAACGTAGAGAGGATAAAGTTTTCCGCCGCTTACGGCGATAAATTCGGTCGAGCCGGTTTCGTCTTTAAGATTGGATTTCTTTATGGTAAGAGTTCCGTTGACGTAACTCCATTCGGTTTTCGCTACGATTTCGTCGCCCTTTAAGACTTCTTCTACGGAATCGAGTCCGAGAACGAATTCGACGTCTTCGAGTTCACCCTTAACGGCGAAAGCGATGTGCGCTTTTTCCATCGCGGAGGAGATATACGTCATATTGATAGCCGTACCGGTATGAGTTTTTTCGTCTTCGATGATTATCTGTCCTTGTTTGGAGAACGGTAATTTCTTGAAGAAGGACTTTTTAATAGTAAGTTTACCTTTTTCGTAAGCGATATCTTCCGCCGCGGCAACCGTGCCTTTATCGGAAGAAACTTTAATGGCGGTTCCGTCGGTGTTGATAACGTCGAGAACGAGGTCCTGAGCGGGGTTCGCTATGTCTACGGTGTATTTGCCTTCGTCGGAGGTAAGAACGGGTCCGGTTACTCCTATGCCGTTCATGTTGACGTTAGCCTTAAAGCCGAAGTCGGTTTTCTGATGGTTAAAGAAGAAACCTACGTACGCAACGCCGTTTTCAAAGTCGCTCTGGAGCGATGCGGGCGTAGCGATATTCATTCCGTTTACTTTAAAGTATCCTTCTTCGGTCGAGTTTTTACCGAAGTACATTTCGATTACGAGGTTCTTGATTTTCGGAAGGTGTTCGTAGTTCGCGTTGGTGGAAGCCGTCGCGACGAATCCGCCGAGTTTCTGGATATCTTTTCTGCCGTTACCGAAGAAAAGCGCGGAAAGTTCGATGTCTTTCGCAGTACCGTCGGAGAAATAATCCATATATTTATACGAATCCATAACGCCGAGAAGCGCCCATTCGGTTCCGTCGCCGAAAGCCTCTACTTCGAGAGAAATGGGTTTGGTAACGTCAAACGCTTTGTTGTAGAAAATTCTCGAGGACAACGTGGTTTCGCTGAACGCTCTCATCTGAGCGGAAACGTAATGTCCTTCGGTTACGAGTTGAGTTCCGCTTACAAGGTCGTTTTCTCTTGCGTACCAACCTTCTTCGGCGGGTTTGCAGTAAATCGAACCTTCGAGAGAATCTTCGCCGATGCCGATGCCGAATTTAAGGCTGCGTAACGCGCCGATTTGCTTTTCGAGATATTCTTTTTTAAGAGTGAACGTATAGGCGTTGCCGCTTTGAGTAAGCGTGAAATCTTCACCGGCAATCAAAGCCTCGGAGTCTATATTTCTTACGCCGGTTCTGACAACTACGCTGTCCTGAGTCGCCACTCCCGTATAATTGAAAGTGCAGGTAACGTCTGCTATTTCGTTAAGTTCGAAGTAGCTCTCGCCCGACCATACCGGAGGAGCGGCTTTCTGAACGGTCGTGTAAACCGAGCCTTTTCCGTTATCGCCGACAACCGTTAAAGCGGTAGTCTTTTTTATAGCCGCGGTATAGATATTCCAGAACGCGGGTTTTACGGTAACGACTTTAGCAGTCGCGTTGCCTTCGACGTCCGCGATGGAATAAGCGTTTTCGTCGGTAACGACAGTTCCGTTTACGGTAAGTTTCGCGTTGCCTTTAACGTTTTTTACGGTGAAGGACATTTCTGCGGGAAGAGTCCCCTTGGAAAGGTCAACGGTTGCGTTAAGCGCAGCGGATACGGTCGAATAATCCACGTAAGGAGTGTTGTACTCGCCGAGAAGCGTAACGCCGCCCTTGCCGCCTACCTGGTTGCACGAAAATGCGAGGTAGCAGCCTTTTTCGGTAAATTTGTCTACGGTAAGCCACGGAAGAATAGTGGTGTCCGTAGTGCCGTCCTGATAGAGTTTGCTTCCGTCGATTTTAATGGTGGAAACGTCTCCGTCAACGCCCGTACCGAGGTGAACCTCTACGGTGTGAAGTTGATCGCTTATGGAAGCAACCATGCCTTTAACGCCTACGGCAGGTGCACCGTAAATAGCCTGGGTCGTATTGCCGTAAACCTGCGCCGCGCCGTTTTGTATAATGATATGAGGAAGAGTATCGCACGCGCTGTTTTTTCCCGGCCAGTCAGCCGCGGTCCAGTTTTCCTGACCGTTGAGGAACATAAACGCCGCCCAACCGTCCTGTTTTGCGGACATAAACTGGAACGTAACCGTTCTGCCGGGTACTTCCACGAGGTTGGTATTGTTGATAATAGTCGCGCTTAAACCGCTGTACTGCAAACCCGAATTATTGAGTTCGGTAAGCGGACCGCTCGATCTGCTCGACTTCCACGCCGTGGTTGCGGCTGGAGTTGCTTCGTCAGCCATGACGTCGGATCTCGAAACGTTAAGCCCGACGACAAAGCATAATGCCATAACGAGTGCTAAAAGCATCGTAACTATGGACTTGGTTTTTGTTGTTTTCATCATCTTTTTTTGTACCTCCCGGTATACTTTTATTTTAGGCCTTCCGCAAAATTCAATTCGTCGGAAGACTTAAAGCCTTTATAATAATCAGTAACCCATTCTGTAAGAATAGTTAAGCCTGCCCGCGGGGGCGCAGTCGCCGCCGCAATAGAATGCGAATACGTTACCGAACGCATATACGCCTACGCCGTCGTTCTCGGCTGTCGCGCTGCCTGCAAAAATATTATCGCTTACTTTAATACCTATTTCGCTTGCGCTCGTCGCTCCGATTGCCTCGAGGGGAATCCTGTAAGAAACGAACTTACCCTCGGTATAAATATCCGCTTTGAAATCGAGAGTTGTCGCGACTATCGCGCCGTCGGCGTCTTTTTCGAGCCTTTCGATTGAAGTTACGTTGCCGTCGGGACTGCGGTTTATTACGAAGTCGTAACCGCACCAACTGTTTTTGCCACCTGCGGATATCCAGAGATTCATCCAGCCGGTATCGCCGCTCTCATGCGTCGTAACGTCGTTTTTCGCCGCCGCCAGAACGTAAAGATACTTGCTGTCGTTTGCGATTTTAACGTAATCTATATCGTTTCTCGCAGTATTATCCGTATAGGTGTATTTGTTGGCAACGCTCTTTTCGTTTCTGTTTACGGCGTCGCCGGTAAAGTCGATATATTTTGCTTTTACGCTGTCCCATGCGGAAATGTTTTTGTAATCTACGGTTTGTCGCATCCACATTGCCGCCGCCGAACTCTTGCCGCCGTCTTCGTATTTGAACTTTCTCACGTTTTCGACCAATTCGAGGAAGTAGGTGTCGCCGTAGCCGCCTGCATCCCTCATCATCTCTATATCTCTCGAGAACGCCACGTTGAAAGTGTCTACGAACGACGCATACGCGCCGTTGAGATTGAGTTTCTGAGCGACCCATTCGTTCCAGCCCGTAACAGTTACCATCCACACTTCGTCGTTGCCGTCGTAATTATGAACGTTTTCCCATTCGCTGACAAAGTTAGTCGCGTAAAGAGCCGACTCGACGCTGTCCGTCTGATAAGCGTACTTCTGATTGGGCAACGCGCCTCTGCCGCGATATTTAAGCGCGGTATCTTTTCTGTTACGCGCAAGGAATGCCTCCGACGACCAATTTCCGTCGATATGCTGAGCAACCGAAACGTTCATTATTCCGTCGTAGTTCTTCTGCGGGAACGAATAGTCCATCCACGGGAAACCGTTGTTGTAAGAACTGTCGGTAACCGCCGTCGGCCATACCACGTTTCTTATCCAGAACGCGTCCGCAACCGCCTGATTCGTAAGGTACTGCTTATCGAAACTGTACGTTACGAGAAGGGGTTTACCGGACGGATTTCTCGTTTTATCCGCCGTAAACCAGCAGGATTTATACTTAAAGTTATCAACGGCGTAATAGTTGTTGTAAACCCATTCGATAACCTTAGTAGTAGATTTTACGCGGGTAGCGGCGTCCGAACTCGTATAAGGATTACAGCAAATAGGCACTATTTCAGGCACGTCGTAACCTGCGGTCTTCATTTCGAGAATGACGTCCAGCAGCGCGATAGTCGCTTCTTTATACACGTTAATCGCGTTATTGCCGTTCATGTTGGCATTGGTGAAATCGAGATACAAAAAGTCGATACCCGCCAGCGTGAGAAGTTCGAGGTGTCTTCTTATAACCCATTTATCCGTCGAACGATAGTAGCCGTAAAGCGGTTCTTCAAAGTAATGGAATGCGTTCATCGGAGAAATTTTACCGTCGTAATTTGCAGACCCCGAAAGCGACCAGAGAGGACTCGTCGTGTCGTACGGATTGTACTGCTCCTGCAACTTTGATATGTCATATACGCCGGTAATGTCGTTGCCGAGCCATAAGAAGTAGAAAATGCCGACGTATTTGCTCTTTTTCTTAACGCCTTTGGGCGATACTTTGCCGCTGTCGAAAACCGATGAGAGTTGCGACGCCGTAAAATACTGTTCGCCCATATCGAGGAGTTTCTGCGTATACTCCGCGTCGTAAACGTCGATCCAGTCTTCGCCGTAGTTATAGCCCTGCGGCTTTGTCGAATCGCCCGAAGAATTACTTTCCGAATTGCTTTCCGACCCCGACTGAGAATTACTTTCGGAACCACTGTCCGCGGAAGACGAGCCGCCGGTATTTCCGCAACCCGTCGCCATTAACATAGCAATAGCCATAAGAATTGATATTATTTTAAAAAGAATGCTGTTTTTTGCGTTCGTCATATTGTCTTTATCTCCGTATTATCTGACGTACCAACTGTAATTGATTCGCCCTAATGGAGCCGAGTCTCCGTTCGTATACAGGTCGGCAATATCGAAATCTTTCTGAAGATTATCGGTTACTTTGACCTGAAGTCCGAAAGCGTCGTCGGTTATACCGAGCGCGGACTTCGCGACTTTGACTATCATCACGTTGCCGGAAACGTACGTTTCCGCCTCGCCCGATTTTACGAACGTTTTATCCGAAATTTTGTCGATACTCGACTTAGTTCCGTTAAGTCCGCGGTTTATGACGTATTGAAGATTATTCCAACCGCCCTCCGCGCCTTCAACGCCTATCCAGAGATTCATCCACCGCGTATCGTCGGCGGCTTTTGCGGTTATATTATCGCTCGTAGCGACCATAAACCATACGTTATTGCCGTCGGCGGCAATTCTGACTTCTTTTACGTCGTTTCTGCCGGTGTCGTTTTTATAATAAGTCGAGCCTACGCCCTGATGATCTCTCGCCTTGGTGTCGCCGATAAGGTCGGCGTAAGAAGTAACGCCGTTCCAGTTGGCAAGGTCGAGCATATTCTTATCGGTATAACTTTCGTATACCTTGTCGGAATGTCCCGAACCTTTGAACTTCCTTATATTGTTGACCAACTGAATGAAACAGTTGTCGAGATAACCGCCGTTCATCATTTCGATATCTCTCGAAAATTCCATATCGAAAGTATCCACGAAATAACCGTAAGCGTCGCCTAAAAGCGGATCTTTACTCTGCTTTTGCGCTATCCATTCGTTCCAGCCCGTAACGAACACGAGATTTACGTCCCTGTTTTTCCAGACGGTTTCCCACTGCTCTTCGAAGTTGGTATTTTTTACCGCGTTTTCGCGGGTGTTGGTATTCGTTTTGTTCGACCAGCCTCTGCCGCGGTTGGAGTTGTAGTATTTCAAAGCCTGCTCTTTGCCGACTTTGGCCTTTAACGCGTCGGATAAGCCGTCGTAGTTGTGCGGAGCGAAAAGCCCAGACAGCGAGAAGTTTATTCCGCTTATCTTCGCGTCGGAATATCCGCCGCCTATGCCCGTATGCTGAGATGCCGAAACGTTCATTATAGTGTAGTCGTTTGCGGTGTCCGTAAACGTTTCCTGCGGATACCTCCACGAAATCCAGGGAAAGCGTTCGGCGTCGTAATCGCGGTTGGGCCACTGCGCGGCTTTAAAATAAAATCTGTTTTTAATCGCCTCGTCGTTGCCTGCGTAAGAAGAAATTATCCAGGGCTTGTCGCCGTTGCCGGTAAACCACACGGAATCGTATTTCTTTCTCGCGTAAAACGCGTTGTAAATTTCCGTCGTCCTGCCGGTCGAATCGGAATTGGTCATAAACATCGCCTTGGGGACGTTATAACCGAGTTTCTGATATTCGAGCAGAACGTTTAAAACGCTCAACGCCGCGGGGGCGTAATAGTCGTTGTTAGTGGTGTCGAAACAGATAAAGTCGAGTCCCGCGTTTATAAAAAGTTCTACGTGTTTACGAACAACCCACTCGTCTTCCACCTGATAGTAGCCGTACATCGGCTCGCCCCAGTAGGTGAAATTCGGCGCGTATTTGACTTCTTCGCCCGTAAGCGTTTTTTCAACCTCGTTCCTCTCTTCGTAGGAATCGACGGTAACCGTGGACGCCGCCTGACTTGCCCAAAGGAAGTAGAACACGCCGACCACGTTTTCGTTATAATCGCTTACCTGCCCGAACGAACGATCGTAATCGTCCGTTCCGGCAGTTTTTAAAAAGCCGCTTTTAAGGTCTGTCGAAGCCTCGTAAGTTCCGCTTATCGAATCGTTCTTACCGTTTCCGCCGCCCGAAGACGAGAATCCGCACGCCGACGCGGCGAAAACAAGAGAGAGTCCGAGCGCAATTGCGGGAATTCTTTTTTTCATTTTATAAACTCCTTGCCGTCAGTTAAGGTTAAGCCGCCGTGTTAAACGGAGAGTTTTTAAGCCCGTTCGTCTTTGCCGAAACCTGTGCGGGATCGTTGTAAATAAAGTTCTTCTTGGTAGCGTAACTCGCAAATCCCGATTTAATCTTGTCAAAGAGTTTCGTTCCGTCCCAGGCTCTCGTCGAAGAGCGGAAGTAAGACGAAAGAATTTTTGCTACTCCGTCGTAAACGTATTCGCTCGAACCCGATACGGTAGCGTCGGTCATACCCGAACATTTACCGAAAATAATGTACGGAGAAGTCGAGCAATCGCCCGTCGCCTTTACATAAGCGTAATTTATCGACGCGGGGATGTCCGTACCCTTTACAAGTTGAACGAGAGTAACGGGCGCGTCGTTTTCCTTTTTATAGGTGGCGTATATACCCTGTTGACCCTGCGGGGAAAGAAGGTACATAAGGAAGTCTACCGCGTATTCGTTGGTCTTGGTGTTACCCGTGTTTAAAACACCCATACTTTCCTGCGGACCGCCGAAAGATCTTACGTTATCCGCAACGCCTTCAAGTTCGGATTCCATAGCGGGCATCAAAAACCAGCCGAGTTCGCTCGAAATCTGCGCTCCCGAAGGGAACACGGTGGGTTGCCCCTGGACTTCGGTCTTGAACGCGTCCCTTTAAGTTCTTACGTAGTCGAGAGCCTCGACGTAGAAGAGTTTAAGGTCGGAATAGCCGCTGCGGTTATACGAATAAGTCAACGTGGTTTCGTTGAAACGGCTGAATACGTCGTTGTACGAAGCGTCTTTATCCGAATAAGTCATAAGGTCGTAGAGATTCTGCATAACTTCGGTATAACGCTCGGAAGTCGGATTATACCCCGTCTGATTGAAGTAATAATCGACTACTTTATTGAGGTTGAACGAATATTTGTCAACGGAGTCAACACTCTGATCCGCCTGATCGTAAGTCCAATCTTCGTCGATGGAAAGATAACTGTAATCGCCGGAAGTCGAATGAACTTTTTCTATGAAATCTCTGAAATACTGATCGAGATACATATTAACGAGGTGAGAGAGCATATTGAACGAACCTTCGCCGCAGGATTGCTCGCTTCTCGAAAGTCCGAGAGGATTATTGAAGTTTTTGCCCGAACTTTTAGCCGTTTTAAGCGCGTTCATAAGCCACGTCCAGGTAATTTTGGAATTATCTATAGTTCCGTCCGCGCTTACCACGTCGCTCTGTCCGAGTACGTCGAGTACGGCTTTTTTATTATAGAATACGGAGAGGTAGTTGGACGAATAACTTACGCCCGGTATAGTTTCGCTCGAACCCGAAACTTTCGTTCTGTAAGCGTCCGCTTCGAGCGCGTCTTTCCACGCCGTGTTGCCGCTTATATACGGGTTAGACTCTTCGAGATAAGGCGTAAGGTCTACTATCTTGTTAGAACCGTAATATTCGGGAATAATCGAAGTCTGAACGATAGTTGGGTTGGTAACGTTTCCGCCCGCCATGTTTCTGACTGCCTGCATATACGCTTCGGGGTCGGTTCTGTTGTTTATAATAACGGTTACGTCCTTACCCTCGTCGTATTTAAGGTCCATATACGCGTTCGCAACGGCGGTGAGCGCGCTCTGTTCGATAGCGTTTACCGCGGTATATACCGTAATGGTTACAGGTCCGTCGGGTTCGGTCGAACCGCTCGTTCCGCCGCCCGTACTGTCGCTCGGTTTATCGCTCGCGGAAGTACTTCCGCCGTTTCCGCTATTGCCGCCCGAGTTGCCGCAAGCAACAACGCCGATAACCATAACGAAACTGAGAATCGCAGCAAGTAATGATTTCAATATTTTCTTCATAACTTTTCCTCCTTTGAAGAAATATTTTTTATATTTTCACCGGGCCGCCCGTGCATACGGACGACTGCGGATTTTATCTTTTTGTTTTAGTTTTAGAGTTTCATTCCGCTCGCGAAATCGCCGCCGATAAAGAACTTGACGCTGATTGCCGTCGAGATTATAAGCGGTATGCCCGCGACGAGATACATTGCGTACTGAACGCCCTGGTTGGAGTTGGTTACAACCGAACGAAGATACGGCATAAGCACGCCTTTTTTAAGGTCGTTGATAAACAACAGGTTAGGCCACATATAATCGTTATACATGGCGGCGAAAATCGAAATGCCCTGTATCATCATTATCGGAAAGGTCAACGGAAGGCAGATATACACGAACGAGTCAAACGTATTCGCTCCGTCGAGTTGCCCCGCCTCGTAAAGAGATTGCGGCTGCTGACCCATAAACGTTCTCATAAGGAATACGGACGCAATCTGGTTGCCCGCGATATACGGAATTATAAGTCCGAACCACGACTCGTTGAGGTTGAGCCAGTCCGCAACGACTATATACGTCGGCGAAAGAAGCACTACGCCCGGAACAAGCATCGGCGCGATAAAAAGATAAAACAGTACTTTCTTACCGCCGAAGTTCTTTCTTTCAAACAAAAACGCGATATAACAACTTAAAAACAGTACCAGAACGGTGGATATAAGATCGATTATAACCGTATTCAAAAGCGGAACGGAAAGAACCGAAAACGCGCTTTTATAGTTGCTGAAATACCAACCCGATTTGGGTAATGTCCATATCGAATAAGATTGTATATCCTGCGGAGATTTTACCGACATTATCATAGTGATAAATATCGGCATAAGGGACAAAAGGAGAGTCAGAGTGAGAAATACGATAAGTACCGTCTGCGCAACGACTTCTTTTACGCCCATTTTTCTTACTTTCATTCTTGAATGTAATTTTATAGTCGAAACCATTTTCCTCTCCTCCTTTAAGAATTATCCGATTGCATTCTGAAATTCAGGAACGTAGCAATACTCAGGAACAGGAACACCGTTACGCCCATTACGCTCGCCACGCCGTAGTTCGCGTTTATTATCTCGCGATACATCAGCAATGCGGGAGTTTTTATCGCGCCGCTGTTTCCGCCCGTCGTACCGTATATTACGAATATGTTTGTATAATTCTGTACGGACGCTATAAACGAAGTAACGAATATATACTTGATTTGCGGCAGAATGAGCGGCAGATCTATTTTTATAATACGTTTTATCCAGGTGCAGCCGTCGAGTTTTGCAGCCTCGAAATACGAGGAGTTAATTCCCGAAATCGCGCCGTAGAATATAAGGTAAGAACCTATCCACGGGAAGCCGAACGCAATTAGCGTGCCTATCGAAGTCGCCGTGGACGCGCTGTTTATCCAGTTTTTGGCAAACCCGGGAACAAATATACCCGCGATAGAGTTTACAAGCCCGTTGCTCGTCGCTCCGAATACGCCCTGACTCCATACGAGAGTAGTCGCAACTCCCGGTAAAACCCCGGGCAGGAACAAGAGTACCCTTACCGCAAGCGAGAACTTTTCGTTTTTCACCGCACATATCGCCTCAGCAAATATAATCGGGGGAACGATCGCTTTCAGAAGGTCAGCGATAAGGAACACGAACATTACGAGCGACGAACGCCAGAATTCCGTGGAAGCGTACACTTCTTTGAAGTATTTGAAACCTACGAAAACGTCTTTAACGCCGGGTACGTAATTGTAAAACGACAATCTGAAACCGAGCACGATGGGTATATAATAGAATACGATAAGCAGTGCGAAAGGCACGATCATCGATATATAGACCAACTTATTCTTGTTTAAAGCAAGTACGAACGCCAATAACGAGTCGTTTATTTTTTTCCTTGCCGAAGGAACTATTCCGAACGCTAAATAAACAAGCGCGACAACCGCCGCTACAGTTAAAACTATACACGTTATTTTCAGCGCGGTAAAAGTGTTTTTCAGCCTGACCTGCGCCATGCTGTAATTTACCACGTAAGTGTTGTTGACGTCGGTATCGTCCCTCAAAGCGAAACCGTCCTCCGACCAAAGAATAAGGTTCGCGCCGTCCTGAGCGTCCATCGAAAGCGTAACTTTCATCCGCGCGGAATCGATAATCGCGACTCCGCCGTTATTGATTTTCGCCACGAAGTTTTCGCCCGTGGAAAAAACGTAGTTGGTGTTAAGCGTAACGCCGAGTTTCGCGCTCTTTTTGTCGCCACCCTGTTTGTTTATCTTTATTATATTGTTATTGTCCGTAACGACGGATATAAAATCGTCGCCTGCGGAAACCGCCGAGATCTGCTCTTCGGTGTCGATAATAAGCGAACTCTGCGCGCCGTCGTACTTCATTATTTCGCTCCCGACGGAATAGTACAGTTCTCCGCCGGAAACCACGTCGCCCGAGATTTTTTTAGCCGCCTGCGCCACCAATTTTTTTTCGCCGCTTTCCACGTCGAACGAATAAATCCTGTTCTTCTGTCCTCTTACTCTGAACGCCGATCTTAAATACAGCGTTTTTCCGTCTTCGGAGATAAGCAGCGAGGTATTGCTGACGTTACCGTCGATATTGTCGCCTGCAGAGTAAATTCTGCACTTTTCGACGAAATTATCGCCTTCGGTTCTGTTTTTGGCGTCTTCTACGGCAAAACTCGCTATTTTACCGTTCTGAAACACAGCGTATACCACGCCGTCTTTCTCGATTACGTCATAAATCGGCACGTCCATTATAACGCCCGCATTCCACAATTCTTCGCCGCCCGGATTTACCGCGTAGATTTCGCCGCTTGACAATGCGGCGATTTTAACGTCGTCTTCCGCAGAATAAATTTTCGTTACGCTCTCTTTAGGATCTATGCCGAGTTCGCTCGTTTTTGAGGCTTGCACGCCCGAATAAACGCCGAAAATTACCGCCGCTATCATTATTATCGCGGCGATTACCGTTCCTGCTATATAAACTTTTTTCGTCTTATTTTCGCCTTTCATCTTCCCTGTTAAGCGTCCTTTTTTATAAATTTAAGTCGTTGCGGCGGTTTTATTATTATCTTGAACTGTCGCGCCTGACGTACACCGACTCTATCACCGTTTCGCCCGACGATTTTTTATCCGTTTCGCCGAGAATATGATCGACGTACCGTTTCGCTTCGGTATCTATGTTGGAGTCGACCGTAGAAAGTTCGGGAACGGAATACTGCCCGAGCAAAATATTATCGAAACCGACCACTTTTACGTCTTTACCGGCCTTTATACCGCGATCTCGCAACGCTTTTACCGCGCCGAGAGCCATCATATCGTTAAGACAAAACAGCCCGCCGATTTTTTCCTTTTTTTCAATCAATACGGAACATGCGATATATCCCGCGTCCATCGCGGAAATTTTCGGATAGTCGCCCCATATTATCGTGTCTTCCGCCGGACCGAAGCCGTTTTCGCGCATTAAATCGAGATAGGTAACAAGTCGTTTGTCGGCAGCAAAACTCTTGCCCGCACCGCAGATAAAATATAACCCGTCCGCGCTGTTTTCTTTAAGATCGGCAAAAGCCTTTTCCATTGCGGGTCGGTAATTGATTTTGATCTTTACCGGGTCATCGCCGATACCGGGGTGAATAACCTTTATGTTCGCGCAACGAATTTTTTTAAGATCCGCCTCGCTCATAGGTTCGAACGCAAGGTTGATTATCGCGGCGACCCTGTTCTGAATAACTTTGTCGAGTACGTTTGCCAGATTGTTCTTGTTTACGCGATATATCGAAATAGTGTAATCGTAATCTTCGAGTTCGGTAACCATCCGATTAAACATTTCCAGATAGTAATAGTTGGACATATCGGGAACAAGCATCGCGATAAAGTTGCAGTTTTTGTTGCTGCTTATATTAACCGCAAGTTTGTTGTGAGTGTAGCCGCACTCGGAAATGACCGAAAGAATTTTTTGCCTTGTTTTTTCCGAAACCGAAGCCGAACCGTTGAGAACCCTCGTTACCGTGGTTTTCGAAACGCCCGCTATCTCGGCTATCGATTTTCTGCTGACTTTGTTTTCCATTTGTTTTTTCTCCATTATATCGACAACGTTTCCCCCGTTGTTTTCCGATTGTTTCTGCCGACCGACAATCCCGATAAAGATTGCGCGAATCAGCCGCTCCGCACGTAATATAGTATAGTTATGTACGCCGCCGTTATACGGCGTTAATCGTAATATTTTTAACGGACCGCACGCCATCGGGAAATTATTCCGACCTGCGACGAGCGCAGACGATTACGCGTTACGCAATTTATGTACCCAGGTACAAATTTTCCGTTTTAAAAAAGGTTCTTTGAACCCCTTTAGTTAAAAGTATTACAAAAACCTACAAAATGAGTTATATTAATACTATTTACTACTGACCCAAATAAAATACCCGCGACTATATTTAGTTGCTAAAGCTTCCATATTATAATTC
>ENA-UERK01001446-UERK01001446.1-human-gut-metagenome-genome-assembly--contig:-NODE-1446-length-17390-cov-4.118812_pt1 | contig 17390 bp, 8 predicted proteins | sample MGYA00242957_ERZ507957 | MGnify/ENA primary metagenome ERZ507957 (study PRJEB26167, sample SAMN06115538) | human gut metagenome | host: Homo sapiens | place: China:Heilongjiang | collected 2015-11-06... | reverse complement strand
GTAAAATACAGGTTAATCATCGAATATCACAAAAAGGGCAACAATAATACGCAGGTTGCTACCCTTTGCGGTTGTTCCCGAATGACTGTTTGGAAAGTTTTAAATAGAATAAGGGATATAGAAATTTCAATAGACGAATTATCGAAATTAGATAACGAAGAATTGAAGAATATTATCTTTCCCGAATACATGAAGAAAGGAGTAGGTTTTCTGATTCCGGACTTTAAGTGGGAAGAATTTCAAATGCGAAAACATCAATCTTCACTTCGGTTATGTTGGCGAAGATATTGTAAGCGAGCTTTGAAACAAAATCTTAAAGCATATAGTTGGGCAAGTTTTGTTTTCTTCTATGGTCAATTTCATAAGCCGTGTTCTGATGAAGATGATCCAAAAGATAAAGTGAGAAACAAGTTGAAACGCTACAATTTGATGTTGTCGTATTGCAATCCAAACGGCGAGCAATATCAAAAGTTAAAGAAAGAAAAGGAAGAGTGGCTTAAATCACTATGCCAGACAAAAATAATACGAACCTTGCGAAAACGTCGCTATTTACGCGCTTTTTTGCAAATTCTCGGACGATGTACGTATAGTACTACCGTTCTCGCCTTTGCAACAAATCATCGAAAATATCGGCGTTTTTGTTGCCGTCAGACCACGGTTCGTATTATTCTTGTCTGGCATACCTTGACGAAAACAGAATTATCGATAGAACACACAAGCATTAAAAATCATTGAACACATAAATACCGGTTATAAAAATGGGTTAGTCCGTGCTAACTGCTTGCCTTTTATATCGTTTTGCTGTATAATATATAAAAACGCTATTGGGGCGCTTGGGAAAGCAAAGGCAAAATGCGACAACTTGCACGATTACGAGATGAACGTCGCGCCATATTCCGAAAGAAAAGCTACTTATTATGAGTTCACGACTTGCCCGTTGCTGAGTTTGCAAAACAATTCGTGATTACTGAAATCATGCCGGAACTCTGCAACGTCTATTATAAACCAATGGAACTTAGCCGCGCGACCGAGGTCGGGGTTGTTTATAGTCGGGATTGTTTATATCCTGGCTGCGGAAACAACTCGATGATGCGATATTTGCGGCGATTATCGACTTATAGGCGGATATATGCCTTTAAATGTGATAACTTGCATGGTTGGCACGAAACTAAAACGATTAAATTTTAAACTTAAAAATCGGGGGCTTCCGAAGATTTGCGAAGCGCCCGATTTTTTTTAATTGGCTATGATTCTCGGAATCGTCAACAAAATATTTTCCGAACCGTCGTAACAATCCCGAAATCGTTAATTTTTTGCCGTGTTAGAACGGTATTTATGCGGCGTTACGCCGTATTTCTTTTTGAATTGCTTTATAAAATAGGAAAACGAGTCGTAGCCGACGGCGGAACACACTTCGAGCGCGGACATGGACGTGTTTGCAAGAAGTTCCGCGGCGTGTTCGAGCCGTAAATCTATAAGGTAGTCGGAAATAGTCACGCCGAGGTATTTGCGGAATGCGTTCGATACGGTCGCATGGGAATAATATGTTTCGGAAATGATATCGTCAACCGACTTCGTGAACGCGTCGGGCGAATTTAAAAGCTGAAGGATGTCGAGCATCCATTTTGGGTATGCGGGCGCGGCGATAAGCATTTTCGTGCGGTATAGCCCGATAATGAAATGAAGAAGGGAAAAGCTGACGGCTCTCAGTTCCTTGTTGTTTGCCAATCTCTCTTTGTCCTGCGCCGTTTCTTCCTTGCCCGCGATTACGGATAACGAGTCGAGTTTATCGGATTGACGAATTATCGCCTGAAAAGCGTTCGACGATATGTGAAAATTGAAAATCCCGTTGCATATTTTTTCGTAAAGGTCGCCTGAAAACATCGCGCATACGGCGCGCACTTCCTCGTCTTTGTAGTACAAATCCCTGTGAAGGTGGGGCGTGGTGCGAAAAACTATAGCGTGAGTGTGCGGCGGACCGATCAGAAAGGCGTCGCCGGGCTTTGCGACAAACTCGGTATCGTTGACGAAATTAGACGTTTCGCCTTTTTCGAAAAGCACGAGTTCCCACACGGTGTGCGAGTGCGGTCGGTTGGGCGTTGTGTACTTTCTGCACAGAAAGTTTTTGTTGAACACCATTTTTTCGAGTTTGGAAGCCATTTTCTCACCTTAAATTATTTTTGTTTTATTATAGCCGATTTTTTCTGCCTTGTAAACGATTTGGAGATAAAAGCAAAAAAAAATTGCTAATTCCGCCGATAAAGCCGTAAAATTATATAAAAAAGCACTTTTTTTACGAAATAAAGCAAGACAAGCGGGTTTTTCGGGTGTACAATATATATGCTTAAAGATATAAGCGGTCTTTCGCACCGTATTTTTATCGACGTTTCGGCGGGTTCAAACACAATCACTCGCGGATAGGCGGAAGCGGCAAAATCGGGGATTACCGATTGAACGCAAGCATAGCCGTGAACGCCGATAAGAGTTCGGTGCGAGGGAACGCTAAAAAATCTGTAAGGAGGAAAATCAATGAAAAAGTTTGGCAAAAAAGGTATTGTTGCGGCGGCATCGCTTATCGCGGCATTATCGGTATCGGCGATAGTTCCCGCTGTCGCCAATGCGGGCGGAGACACCACCACGCTTCCTTCTAAGGGGTTTGAGTCGGAATCGGTTGAGATTAAAGGCTCGAACGAAGCTCTTTCAAAATGGATGTTTTTTTTCAACGGCGACAAAGACGCCGAGGGGAAGGACCGCGGAACGGTTTACGATTCGGAAAATCTTCATGTTTCCGCAACGACCGATGGCAGAACGGGTAACGCTTTACATCTTAAAAGAGACAAGGCGGACGGCGAACTCGTAATGTATTCCTATGCGTTCGACGTTAAGCCCGATCAGAACTACGTTATCGGCGCTTTCGTAAAAAGCCTTTGCGCGCAAACTGCCGACAATAAAGTTTATTTCAAAATCAAAGAGCAGAGCGCGAACGGAGGCGTTGTCGGCGACGAATTCGCCGTTCTGAATTCCGTTGACGGAAGAAGAGAGGACTGGACGGAAACGACTTTCTCGTATAAAACGTCCGCTTCCGCGAAAACGCTTATTCTGAAAATATGCGCGGACGGCGTAGGCGATTTCTACGTTGACGACATTACGTTCAAAGCTTCCAATGCGGGCGTTAATTCCGATATTTTTCAGATGATTGGCGTAGGTAACGGAGTTAGCGAAGATAAGCCCGATGCTGCGAATTTAAGCGGAGTGAATATCTCTTCCGACAGTTCGGACGGAGACGGGAAATCCTTAAAACTCAAACATAAGGACGTTTATAAAACGGTTTTCGGCATACTTCCGCATGGCAGAAATTATAAACTTTCTTTCAAGTATAAAAACATCGGCGGCGGAACCGCGGACGGACTCGGTATTCGTCTCGATAACGTCACTTTAGGCGGCGAAAGAAAATGGTATGCAGATCCCGCAAGCAGCACTGCGGGAACTCCCGATACGGAATGGAAAACTTACGAATATGAGTTTACTGCAGTTGCCGGGCAGACCGACATAAGCTGGATGGCAATTTCTTCGACCGGCGGATATCTTATCGACGAACTTAAAATAACGGGTACGGACGAAGACGGTGCGACTATGCAGTATATCGTCAACGGTTCGTTCTCGGGCGCATATCTCGAAGGGTATACTTACGGCGGAAATTACAGCGTCGCAAAACAGGAAAACGGAACGTATGTATTCGCTTCCTCTGCGGTAACGAAAGACACCGCAAACGGTCAGAGAGGATATCTGAAACCCGACGTTTCCAAACTTGTCGAAGGTACGGAGTATACCATAAGCTTCGATTATCGTTCGGGCGGAGCTTCGGCAGGTAACGTCTTCTACGGCGCAGGCTGGGGCGGAGAGCATCCCCTTACGGATATCTGCCCGCTTTCGCAGGCTACGACGGCAGGATGGACTCATAAAGAAGCGAAATTCACCGCGAGAAACGGAAGCTGGTTTGAAATCTACGGCGACGCAGGCGCCGGCTGGCCGACTTATTTCAGAAATATTTCCATAAAAGACGCGGCGGGCAACGAATTTATTACAAATAAAACTCTCGTTGCGCCCGAGGTTGTTTTAGGCGAAAACGAATTCCCTTACGGAACGTTCGAAGGCAACGTCGATTTCGTTGCGGAGGACTGGACTTTCGAGGGTAACGCAAACGTTTTCGGTCTTACATTCGACACGAGATGGGAGCCGGGCGCAAAACCCGACTGGAAGCTCTGCTTATACGGAACTGAAGAAGCTCCCGCAAGCGCGATAAGCAAAGAAATCGCCGTTACGAAGCGCACGCTTGCCGTGGGTTATGAAACTCAGACGGGCAAATTCAAGGTTTCCGCGCTCGCAGGCGATAAGGAAATCGAAGCGGACGAAAACGGTTTTATCGAACTTCCCGAAGGAACGACTTCGGTAAAACTTAAGTTTACGGCTACCGAATACACCGCGTTCAAGAAAATCTTCCTCGGAACGCATACGCATGCGCAGCCCGCGGACGGCGCGACTACTACCGAAGAAGCGACCTGCACGAAACCGGGCGGAACGTTCTATTATTGCGCGGATTGCGAAAGAAACGTTTATATCGAAAAAGTTCCCATGCTCGCTCATGATCTTGAACACGTTCACGAGGACGCTACCTGCCGTGACGGCGTTGACAAAGACGTCTGCAAATTGTGCAAACAGGAATTCAACGTAAAAATTCTTCCCGCAACGGGCGAACACGATTACAAAACCGAAATAATCAAAGACGCAACCTGCACGGCTTCCGGCATGAAGCAGGACGTGTGCAAGGTTTGCGGAAGCAAAGGAAACATAAGCGTTATTTCAAAGAAAGCACACGATTATAAAGACGGAAAATGTACCGTATGCGGTGCGGAAGACCCCGATTATAAACCGGAAAACGAAAAGCCCTCGGCGGGCGAATCCGGAGCGGGATCGGGAAGTTCTTCGGGCGGATGCGGATCGAGCGTTTACGGCGGAACCATGGCTCTCGGCACTCTTGCGGCTGCGGCGGTTGTTATGATCAAGCGCAAAAAAGAAGACTGATAAAGTAAAATAAAAATGCCTGAGGGGTTGTTGCGGTAATCGGGGATAATAAAACAAAAGTTGTACGTGCCTTGACGAAGCAGAAAACCCCTTTTAAAAGGAGAAAACCTATTGATGAAATCAAAATTTAAAGGCATAAAGGCTTTCGCCGTTCTTGTTTGTTCGCTTATCGCGCTCGTTTCTTTCGGTTTAGGGTTTAACGGAATGCGCAGGGCGAACGCAGAAAACGTCGTTCCCGAAATAGCGAACGCAAATCTTAACGACCTCACGGGCAACATGCCGACGGGCTGGTCAACCTGGAAGGCTCTTAACGGAAAGGACGAATCTCTTGCGGATATAAGCTTTTCGACCGTAAAAGGCGAGGAAGCTTACGAGGGCGCGTCGCTTAAAGTTATCAATCGCTCGGGCGACAGCATGATAAGGGGAGTTATAAACAGCCCCGAATTCGAGATCGAGGGCGGAAAGACTTATCTTCTTTCCTTCTATTATCGTTCCGATTCCGACGTGACTACGAGCAGCCTGTGCGTAAGGCAGTTCAAGAAAAACGGAGACGGAACCGCAAACACCTATCTTTGGGTTGACGCGGCAACGGTTTCGGGTGCAACGGGCGGGTACAGGCTTGTTTCCGCGCCGTTTACCACCGATTCCAACGCCGCTAAGGCGATGTTGCAGCTCGATATCGCTCCGACGGGCGAAAACGCCGTTTATTACGACGAATTTTCCCTCGAAAAACTCGATAAGCTCGAGTTTAACGGCGGATTCGAAAGAGTGGGCAACATGGAAACTCCGCTCGGCTGGGCTATGTCGAACGGATCAAATTTCTCGTTCAGCGACAAGATTTATTACGACGGAAAAACTTCCGCGCATATCGTGAGAGAAGATTACGCTTCGGCGTTCACGATGACTTCGCTTGCGAAAACGGATATCCGCGCCGCGGCGTCTTACGACATCGGTTTCCGTATGCGTTCGGAAAATTCCAAAGGCTCTAAGGCGACTATAACGGTATCTTATTACGGCACGGCGGGCAATATAATCGCTACGCAGACAAGTCCGTATGTTTACCTTAAAAACGGCGAAGGGCTTTCCGACTGGACGGACGTGTGGATAAGATATATCGCGCCGCAAGGCTCGGTAGCCGTGGGATACACGATAACGATTTCGAAAGGCAAAACCGATTGTTATATCGACGGCGTTTACTGCCGCGAATCGGGCAGCGTTGCGTATATCGAAGATTTCGAGAGCATTTCCAACGAAGGAATCCCCGATAATTACAGCGCGGAACCCGAAATGTTCACGGGAGGCAAGCTTGTTCTTACGGGCGGTAAACAGGCGAAAACGGAGATAATTTCCCTCCTTTACGGCAACGGATATTCCGTAACGGGCGAGTGCGTAACGGAAGGCGGGGCTAAACCCGTCATCGAGATTAACTGGCTCGATTATAACAGAAAGCTTCTCGAAAGCAAGAAATTCGAGCTTAAAACGACGAACAACGAATTTCTGGCGGAATTTATCGAGCCGCAGGGAACTTACGCGGAAATAATCTATAAAAACGAGGGAAGCGGAAAAGTTTCTTTCGACAATATCAGGATAGACAAAACTTACGACCCGAAGACGGCGGGGAGCGGTTGGGAAGCCAAATGGGTTTGCTTCCCGTATGCGGACGTAGCTTACGGCGGACAATACATGTACGCTTATTACCGCAAGTCGTTCACGCTCACGGAACCCGTAATTTCGGCGCAGATTCAGCTTACCGGCGACGACGTGATCACGAGTTACGTCAACGGCACGGAGCTTAAAGACGAAGGCAAAAACTCATGGGCAAGCGTTCTCGTAGCGCATATTAAAGACAACCTCGTTGTCGGCAAAAACACGCTTGCGTTCCGCATCTATAACCAGTCTTATTACGGCGGACTTCTTTTCGACCTCGAACTCACTCTGGAGAGCGGAAAGAAAATGCGCGTTTCGTCGGACAACACCGTTCTTTCGTATAACGCGGGAGAAAAACAGCTCGACGGCTATGACTGGAACAAAACCGACTTTGACGATTCCGCATGGAAATCTTCTTTCGTCATCGGCGCGCCGCCGTGCATGCCGTGGGGCGAAATAGTTTACAAACAGAACGCGGAATCGTTGCCGAAGCTTACCATAAAGAGCGCGGAGGTAACGGAAGCCGTAAACGCGGGCGATACGCTCGAATTTACGTTCAACGCGCGCATAAACGAGCAGATTACCAAGGATATTTCCTTTAGATTGAACTTCAGAAGCAAATACGTCGCCGATGAAGACGAAGTTATGGAAAACTGGCTCGTTCCCACGCTCGTTTCGGGCAAAAAAACGTCCGAATGGGTCGTCGGCGAGGATAATATCGTCACTTACAGGGTAGAAATTCCCGATTATCTCACGTCGGACAGTTATCAGCTTCAGTTCGATACCGAAGAGTTCAAAATTACGAACAGCAGATATGCCGGCAATATAGTCAGAGGCAAATACGTCGCGATAACGACAAAAGAAGTCGTTCTGACGGAAAGTCATATCGAAAAAGAGAACGGCAGAGTTCAGCTTATCGTAAACGGCGAAAAAGTCGCGCCGATGATGTATCTTCGCGAGCAGAAAACCGTTTTCAAAACGCAGTACGCGTACGGAATGTACGGCGCGGACGTAGACCTTATGTGTCTTCCGAACTGCCGCAGCTACAATATGAACAGCTCGGGTTCGATGTGGACGGGTTACGGCGAATACGATTTCACGGCTTTGGACGAAGTCGTTTACGAAACCCTTCAGGGTGCGCCGTCCGCCAAGCTTATGCTCATGCTCGATGCCGATCCGCCGGATTGGTGGTTTAAAAAGAACCCCGACGCTTACGCTATAGACAGCAAGGGCAAAAAAGCCGGCATAAGCTATGCGTCGAAAAAGTGGAGAGAAGACGTAGGCGTTTACTATCAGGCGCTCATAGCGCACGTTCTCGCTCAGCCTTACGCGGGGCATATGTTCGCCGTCAAAATTTCGGCGGGCGCGACGTTCGAATGGCAGACTTACGGAGTCACTCTTTCCGAGTGCGCCGATTTCGGCAAGGACGCGCTTATAGCATTCCGCGAATGGCTCAAAGAAAAATACGTTACAAACGAAGCTCTGGCAACCGCCTGGGGCAAAAAGGGCGTTACCTTCGAAACCGCTTCGGTTCCCACGTACGACGAAAGAAAGGCATACACTTACGAAACTCTCCTCGACGGCAAAGCGCAGAGAAACGTTATCGATTTCCATTCGTTTGCGAGCGATATGACGTCGGACAGCGTAATTTATCTCGCGAAGACCGTTAAAGAAGCGATCGACAACAAGTGGATTGTGGGAACGTACACGGGATATCTCACGCACGGACTCACTTACGAGGCTAACGGACTTGCAAACGCCGCGATAGCGAGAGTAATCGCTTCGCCTTACGTCGATTTCCTTTGCTCGCCTATCTGTTACGACGAAAGACTTCTCGGCATGAGCGCGTCCTACATGATGATGGTAGACTCGCTCATAACGGCGGGAAAACTCCCGATAATCGAGTGCGACAGCCGTACCGTTTATTTCGACAGTAAGACTACAAGTCCCGCGCTTTTAGGCGAATGGGGAAAAACGTACACCCTTAAAGATTCCGTCGAAGCTTTGAAGAGAGATTTTTCGAACATGATGATAAAAGGCGCGGGGCTGTGGTGGTACGATATGTACGGCGGCTGGTTCGACGATCCCGAAATCTATTCGATGATAAAAGCGGCAAAAGCGGAATGGGACAAGGCGATTCAAAAGCCCGTCAGGAGCAATTCGAAGATCGCTTACGTTATCGGCGACGATATCGCCACGACCCTTGCTTATTCCTTCGACGGAACTTACCATTTCCTTTACGAGGCGTTATACGAGCAGAAAGAAAGTTTGGGACACATCGGAACTTCTTACGATATGTTGTATCTTTCGGACATCGAGGACGGATTTGCAAGAGAATACGACGTATATCTTATTCTTGCGACGAACGTCACGGAAAAGCAGAAAGCGGCTATAAACAAGTACCTCAAGAAAGACGGAAAGACGATATTATGGGTAGGCGTCCCGGGCATTTACGGCTCGGACGGCACTATGTCCGTAGATTACGTTTCCGCTCTCACCGACATAACGCTCGCGAAAGCTCCCACGTCTTATTACGGAATACGGATCGTCGGAAACGAAACTTACACGAAGGGGCTTGACGGAAAGCTTTACGGTTGGATAAATTCGACCAAAGTCGACCCGATGTTTTACGTAAACGACAGGGCCGCGGAAACGCTCGGAAAGATCTATAACAGCGATCTTACCGGTCTTGCCGTTAAAGCGGTAGAAACGGAAGACGGCGGATATTACATGTCGATTTACTCGGCGGTGGGCAATATCCCCGAGGAACTTTTAAGAAACATTCTGAGAATCTGCGGTGTTAAGCTCGTCGAGAGCGAGAACGACGTGGTTTTCGGAAACAGCGATTATATTTCCGTGGCTTCGCCTTACGGCGGCGTTAAAACTATCGAATTTAATGAAAAAGTCGACGTATACGACGTTTTCAAAGGCGAGTATATCGCTAAAAACGTCTCGAAGGTCGAAGTTACCATGGAAGCGGGAACGACAATGCTTTTAAGAACGGAAAAACCCGGTTCTTCCAAACCCGATAAGCCCGACGAACCGCCAAGCGGCAGCGAAAGCGGCACGTCTTCGGGAGAATCGCACGTAAAAGGCGGATGCAACTTGGCAGTGGCGGCATGCTTGGCTGTCGGAATACTTGCGGCTGTTTCGGCGGTTACCGTTTTCGCGCTTAAAAAACGCAAAAAAGATTAAATTTCAGAAATAAAGGAAAAGGGGCATGCCCCTTTTCCCGAGTCTTCGGCTCGGGAAAATCCTTTAAGAAAAAAATAAAAAGGAAGAGGAAAAAAATTATGGCAAAATTAAAGAAACTCCTGATCGGCGCGCTTTCGATGTGCATGGCTGTTTCCATGGCGGCTTGCGGCAACACGGGAAACGGCGGAAGCAGCACTACGGGCGATTCCGAAAGTAAATGGGACGGCAAAAAAACCGATTTCACCCTTCAGATCTTCACGGGCGGTTACGGCGCGGATATGTGGAAATACGTCATTCAGGCGTTTGAAGCAGATCATCCCGAATACAACGTTGTCGCAAACATGTCCAACACGGTAAACGAAAACATGAAGGACGACTGGAAAGACGGCAATCCCCCCGATTTCGTATTTTTGGACGGTACTTTGGAAAAACAGGCATGGCTTGAAAACGACATGCTTTACGATTTCACCGACTGGCTTGAAACGGCAACCGTTGCGGGCGAAGAAAACGTGAAAATCAAAGACAGAATGTTGACCGAATACGTTCATAAGTATACGAACGAAGAGGGCAAGACGATAACTTACGGCATGCCTCTTGCGCTCAGCTCTTACGGTATGTGGTACGATAACGCATTGTTTAGCAGGAAGGGCTGGACTGTTCCCGCTAATTACAGCGAACTTTCCGCTTGGGTAGACAAAAACGCTACCGCGGAAACGGCGGCTCTTATTTATCCGGGCGTATATTCGGGTTATCTCGTTCAGGGTATGATCCTTCCCGCGCTTGCGGAAGTGGGCGACGAGTTCTATAACAGAGTGGAGAACGCCCTCGACGCGGAAGTTTACACTTCTGCGGAATTCAAGGCGGTTATGAATCGTTTTGCGGACGTTTTCGGCAAAGGCAAAAAAGCTAACTCCGTTGCAGATTGTATATCTCTCGACCACACGACTTCTCAGATGCAATGGCTTGCTCATAAGGCTGCGTTTATTCCCAACGGTCTCTGGCTCAGAAAGGAAATGGCGGATTTGAACGCTATTCCCGAAGGCTTCGAAATGAGATATGCTCCTTCGGCTCTCAACGTCGAAAAGCAGATAATCGTCGCTTCGTCCGTAACCTGCGCTGTTGCTAAAGACGCTAAAAATCAGAAAGCGGCTTTGGAATTCATGAGATATTTATATCGTTCCGACGTCGTTCAGAAATTCGCGGAATGTACCGATTCTCCTTCGGCAACCAACGTCGAGCTTGACAAATCCAAAGTTTCCGAAGTTCTGAAATACGCTCAGGAAGTTATGAGTAATCCCGCTTACAAGCACGTGCTTCACGTAGGAAGCTGGGGCGGAGTGGACTCCGTTTTCAATCAGGGCGTTAACTCTATCGTTGCGGGAACGAAAACGGTAGATCAGGTTTGTAACGAGCTTGCGGTTCAGGCAAGAAAACAACTTAACGGTAGATTTTATTAGTTTTCAGAGTTTTACAAGCGCTGGGGATTCCCCGCGCGCGGGAAAATAAATTTTATTCGGTAGCCAATCACTTCAGGCTAAAAAGGAGCGACAAAGGATGACGAAAAACCGTAGATTTAAAATAAACAGCAACATGACGTTGTCCAAATGGATATTTTTTGCCGTGACGTGCGGCGTAGTTCTTGCACTTTACATAACGTTCTGCGTTGTACCCATTCTGCAATCGGTAAAAATGAGTTTTTACAAATGGGGCGGATATAAAAAAATGACCTATATAAAGTGGAAGAATTACATCGACGTTTTTAAAGACGCGGTTTTTTGGAAAGCGCTTAAAAACGACCTTGTCATAACTTTGATAAAGGAAGTTCTGATATGCTTTTTAACGGTGCTTTTTGCGGTTACGCTCACGAGATTCCGTATGAAAACGCCCGAAGTAGTATTTTATAAGTTCGTTTTCTATATTCCTAACGTCATTTCGACGATAATCATCGGTTCTTTGTGGGGATTTGTTTTCATGCCTTCAAACATGGGGCTTATGAACGCGATCTGCTCGATTTTCAAAAGCGGGTTCGGCATCGACTGGATAACCAAATATCCGCTCGGCGTTATAGGTTTCGTTGCGAGCTGGTGCGGCGTGGGGCTTTTCATGCTTACGATGATAGCTTCCATTCATCAGATTCCCGGCGAGCTTTACGAAGCGGCGAGAATTGACGGCGCGGGCGAAATGAAACAGCTTCAGTATATAACGATGCCCGCCGTATGGCTTCAGGTAACGTTTATGGTCGTATCCATTTTATATCAGTCGCTCGGCGGAAACTTCGGTCTCGTAAACGTTTTCGCGCCTAACGGCGGACTCGATAACAACGCAATGGTTATGGGGCTTTACGTATATCTTTACGGTTATTCGAGCCATACTCTCGCGATAGGTTATTCTTACGCCTCCGCGATCGTCATGCTCATAATAACGTGCGTTATATCCCTTTCGGTTAAATTTGCGATGAACAAGGCGGGTGAAGCGTTATGAAAGAACTCAAAGTTAAAAACCGCAAAAATCGCGTGGAGGAAAAATCGCTCACGATAACGAGAAACGTCGTAAGAATTTTCCTCATAATTTGGTCAATTCTTATCGTTTTCCCTATTCTCTGGGCTGTTTTCAGTTCTCTTAAAACAAACCTCGAGTTCGGCACGAACGCCTGGAAGCTTCCCGAAAAATTGCAATGGGTAAACTATAAAGACGCGTGGGAAGGCGCGAATTTCTCGAAGTATTTCTTAAACAGTCTGATTTTAAGCGTCGGAACCGTCGCTTTATCGATACTCATGACGGCCACTTCCGCTTACGTAGTGGGGAAATTCGTTCACCCCGTCGTGAAATCGATTGAAGTTTTCTATTCGATATTCATGATGGTTCCGCAGATGCTTCTTCTCATTCCGCTTTTGCAGATGTGCAAAAAGCTGAACATGACTAAAAGCAACGTCGTTTTATTCACGCTTATGATCACGAACGCGCTTCAGGGCGTACCGTTTTACGTATTCCTCTTAACGCCGTTCATGCGGAGCATAAACAATTCTATTTTAGAAGCCGCGGAAATAGACGGCGCGAATCAGTTTCAGTCGTTTATTACGCTCGTTCTTCCCATGATCGTCCCCGCGATATTCATGGTCGGGCTTTTAAGCTTCGTGGGAATATGGAACGAATACATAATGAGCATCACGTTTATAAAAGACCCGACGAAATACACTTTGTCTGCGGGAATAAACGAACTCATGAACGACGCAAAAGCGGGGCAGACGCTTAAATTCGCCGCGCTTATCATCGCCATGCTTCCCATCCTGATTATTTACGCAATATTCCAGAAACCGCTTCAGAACGGACTTTCTTCGTCCGACGGCGTAAAGGGTTAACTTATGATATTATTTGACAGACAGCAATTCAAAAACCCGTCCGAGGAATATTCGGCGGCGCCTTTCTGGTTTTTAAACGGCGATCTGGACGATAACGAACTGAAACGTCAGCTTTCCGAAATGAAGGAAAAGGGCGTGGATAAGGTTATTCTTCATTCGAGAAAAGGTTGCGAGGTGGAATACCTTTCGGAAAAGTGGTTTGAAAAGATCGGCGTTATTTTAAACGAGTGCGAGAAAATCGGACTTACCGTGCTTATTTACGACGAGGATAACTGGCCGAGCGGCTATGCGGGCGGAAAAGTTACCGAAGAAAACCCCGCATACGGCGCGACGTGTTTAAGCGTGGATAAAATCTATCCCGTTCTCGGCGAATACATAACCGTCGAAGATAAACCGAACACCGAGCTTGAATGCGTCGTTGCGGTGCATAGCGACGAATATTTTCTCGATATCACCGATTATGAGCAGAAAAAGTGTAAACCGTGGAAGTCGGAAACTCTCTGCTGGGAAGTTTTCGTTTTCAGAAAGGAAAAATGCGGGCATCGTCCCGCTTATTCTCCCCACCCTTACGTAGACCTCTTAAACCCCGCCGCAACGCGCGAATTCGTTAAATTCACCCATGCGGAATATAAAAAGAGGTTTAAAAAGCAGTGGGGAAAGGTTATCAAAGGTTTTTTCACCGACGAACCCGGGTTTTATCAGAACTATCTCGAGCAATGCAAAAACCTTAACACCGTAATCTGGACGGACGATTTCGCAAAACGGTTTATCGAAAAATTCGGTTACGACATTCGCCAGCATTTGTGCTGTTTGTGGCAGAATATGGGTGCGGTTTCGGTTAAAACGAGATGCGATTATTATAAAGCCGTCGCGGAATTTTATAAAGAAGGATATTTTGACGTAATATCCGATTTTCTGCACAAAGACGGGCTTATTCATATAGGGCATCTGCACAGAGAAGATTTCATCGAGTCGCTAGTACAGACGGAAAGCGATTTTTTCTCCGCGATGAACGCGCTCGACGCTTCGGGGATAGACTTTATAGACAGAAATCCGAAAAAGATTACCGAAAGGCTCGGTTCTTCCGCCGCGCACGTTTACGATAAAGAAATTTGTTTCAGCGAGACGTTCGGCGGCTTCGGGTGGTCGCTCACCCCCGAAGAAATGAAGATAAGAATGGACGTTCAGTACGTTCAGGGCGTAAACATGCTCGTGCCGCACGCGTTCTTTTATTCGACCGACGGCATAAAAAAAACCGAAAGTCCGCCGTCCCTATTTTTTCAGAACGGTTATTGGAAGTATTTCAAGCAGTATGCCGATTACGTAAAAAGGCTAAGCTATATAGGCAGGTGCGGCGAGTTTTGTCCCGACGCGGCAGTTTATTTCCCCGTGGAAACCTCGTGGGCGGAATACCGTCCTCTCTATCGTTTTTCCCTTCACGAGCTTGACGAACAGCTTCTTCTTTTAACCGAATGCCTTAACGAAAACGGAGTTTGTTTCGATTTTTTAAATGATTACGGAATTGAAACGAAGCTCTCGGGAAAATGCGGGATTGATGATGAAAAGTGCGGCTATAAGTCGATTATTCTGCCTATTACGTCGGTAATGAGCGAGAAAACGCTTGTTAAATTAACCGAGTTTGCAAAAGGCGGCGGATACGTCGTTTCCGTCGGCGATTTTTCGCCCGTGGACGAAAACGGACTTAAAAGCGAACTTTACGAAAAAACGCTGCAAACCCTTATTGCGTGCGATAACTTCGTCGTTTTCAAAAAACACAGAGAAGAGGAAGCCGTGGAAGCCGTTGCGGAAGATATCGGGCTTTCTCTCGGAAAAAACGTCAAAGGCGTATTTTTATTAAAGAGAAAAGACGGAAACAGAGAAATCGATTTTTTAGTCAACGCTACGGGCGAAGAAAAGGCATTTACCGTTAAAAGGAAAGGCTTTTCGGGCGCGGAAATCTGGAACGCCGAAAACGGAGAGATTACCCCTGCAGAGTATACGGAGCAGGACGGCGAAACGACGGTTTACGTCCGTCTCAGTCCTTACGGCTCCGTTATCGTCGCGTTTTCGGACGATTGCGGTAAGCCCCGCGCGGAAGTTTACGAAAAAATCATTGCCGACGTAACCGAAAACTGGATAGTAAAAGAGAGCGGAAAAGAAGTCGAAAGGGCAAACTTTTTCGCCGCGGGTAAACAGAATTTTTCGGGCGAAGTTACGTTTACGAAGAAAATAAAAATCGAAAAGCCGGGCGGAAAGGTTATGCTCGGGCTTGAAAACGTTCAAAGCTACGCAAGCGTTAAGGTCAACGGCGGGTTCGCGGGGGCTAAGCTCTGGTCGCCTTACGAATTCGACGTCACGGCTAACCTTAAAAACGGCGAAAACACAATCGAAATCACCGTCGGGTCTACCGAAGAAAACGCGATGACGGGCAGCAATAAAAATTACGGAATTTTCGGGCGCATAATGCTTTCGGAGGTTAAAAATGGATAAAATCGGAATCATAGTAATAGGATTCGGGAGCCGCGGGCAGCTTTTCGGCGGGTATATCAAAGCCGATGAAAGAACCGAACTTACCGCCGTTGCCGACGTAAACCCCGAGGCGAGAGAAAAGGCGATTAAGGAATTCGGCATAAAACCCGAAAATTGCTTTAAGAGCGCGGAGGAAATCCTTGCAAAAGGCAAAATCGCGGACGCGGCGTTCATCTGCACGCAGGATAAACAGCATAAAGAGCATGCCATAAAGGCTATGAGGCTCGGCTACGATATCTGCCTTGAAAAGCCCATCGCAACCACTATGGAAGATTGCGAGGATATTTTAAAAGTGCAGGAAGAAACGGGCAGAAAGGTTATGATCTGCCACGTTCTCCGTTACAGCCCGTTCTATATGAAGATGCGCGAGGTTATAAAAAGCGGCGAGATAGGCGACGCGGTTACGATAAGTCAGACCGAAAACGTCGCGTACTGGCACGACGCGCATTCGTACGTGCGCGGGGCGTGGAGAAACAAGGAAGAGAGTTCGCCGATGATTCTCGCAAAGTGTTGTCACGACCTAGATATAATCTTCTGGCTTCTCGGGAAAAAATGCAAAAAGGTCTCGTCGTTCGGCGATCTGTATTATTTTAAAAAGGAAAACGCGCCGAAAGGGAGTGCGGACAGATGTTTCCGTTGCCCCGAAAGCGTGAAAAAGGATTGCCCTTACGACGCGTTTAAGATTTATAACGACATTTACAAGGCTTATAACCCGATTTTGGGCAACGCCATGGCTTTCCGCGGCACGAGAAGGGAATATGTGGACGAGCTTTTGTCGGACGAAAAATTTCCTTACGGCAGATGCGTGTTCGCCTGCGATAACGACGTTGTCGATCATCAGGTGGTGAACATGCTTTTCGAAGGGAACGTCACCGCGCAACTTACCATGACGGCTTTTTCCAAAGAGTGCCACAGATGCATAAAAGTTCACGGAACGCTCGGCGAAATGGTTGCCGATATGGAAGAAAATTCCATACTCGTGAAACCCTTCAGATCGGAAGATTACGTTATCGACATCACGAAATACGCAACCGATTTAACCGTTCACGGCGGCGGGGACAAGCTTTTGTTTGAAGATTTCGTCTCGTATATAACGGGCGGCGCGCCGACAGATACGAGAACGACTCTTGCGGACAGTCTCATATCCCACAGAATGAGCTTTGCCGCGGAAGAATCGAGGCTTTCGGGCGGAGAACCCGTCGATTTAAGATGAATCCGGAATACGCAGAGTTAAAAAACAAGTATTTCACGGACGATTTGTCCGTTTCGTATACTTTAAAGACGGACGATATAACCAAAGGGGCGAAGCCGCAAGGCACGCCCTATCTTTCCCGAAAGGGAATTTTCGACGAAAACGGAATAAACGCCGAAACGAAAAGCAGACTTGTCGTGCGCAAAACGTCGGACGGATATTATGCCTCATTGAGAACTTCGAGCGACGATTTGTCCGAGTTCGGGCTTAATCTTCCCATTAAATTCATGGGGAAGAAGAATTGCGGCGGGTGGAAAAAGCAATATCTTTTCAATTCGCCCTATAATTCCGTCGATAACAAGCATATTTTCTGCTATCTCACAAAC
>ENA-UERK01001445-UERK01001445.1-human-gut-metagenome-genome-assembly--contig:-NODE-1445-length-17414-cov-3.747996_pt1 | contig 17414 bp, 21 predicted proteins | sample MGYA00242957_ERZ507957 | MGnify/ENA primary metagenome ERZ507957 (study PRJEB26167, sample SAMN06115538) | human gut metagenome | host: Homo sapiens | place: China:Heilongjiang | collected 2015-11-06... | reverse complement strand
CCTCTGGGTTTCGAATCTATTACAGCAGCTCTGTTCGCTGTGGCAAGAGTCAGCAGGTAGTATGAAGTGGCCCAAAAGAGAATGGACTATGAGGGATAAGGAAATCTTATTGAATAGGATAACTGATTTCCTTATAGTCCTATTCTCTCTTTCAAGTATCATTTACTTTCTACTTATACTGATCAGATAACAGTATTTGTAGAAGGTATAAAAAATAACTTAGTATTAAACAAAAGCAGCTTTATTAACTTATTTCAGTAAACAATGATCGGCGAATTCTTATTCATAGGTCTTATCTCAGGCCTCCTGGGACTATTCTATCGAAACGTCCTCAAGGGAGAGAATATGATATTCTTTCCTATCTATACCATTCTGTCTCGATGGGTAGACAATGCGCAGTTCTGCGAAGATTGGCCCAAAGAGGCAGAGGAAGAAGGATACAACCTTAAAATATGGGCTATTCTCGGATGGATTGCACATCCTTTGGGGTATTGTATATATTGCAGTACCACTTGGATTTCTATCTTTCTGTATATCCTCTACATAACCTCCTGGGCTGAGGCACCTTCCTGGCACTGGATAATCATCGGATTACTCACTGCTATAGCTGTATCTCATCTTGTGGTAACTGCAGCATGTAAATGGCTTCTACATGGACATCCTGACTTCAGCAATGGGCCGCAGGACTAATAGAAGGTCTCTGAAGAAGGAAAATTCGGAGCTGAAGACTTTTAAGGACTTCCTACTTATACACGGCGTATATAAGGAATTTTGCAGATCACAGGGTAGCTGGGAGGCATTTAAGAACAGAGTACTAAAATATGGATGGAGTATGGATAACTTTTCCTTCCACGCATTAAGACGTACAGCACCTAATTCTCCATACTGCTCGAACCATCTTTCAGAGCAGAGTAAGGATGAGATTGGTAAGTATGGACTTTCAGCGATCAAGTGGGAAAAGATTCTGGTTTCTAATCTAAACAGAGTTTACAAAACCAGATACCACATACGAAGTAAAGTTCAAAAGTATCTGACAGAATTAAAGGATGTTCCTGGCATTTCTCGATCTCAACGTAACCTTTTAATCAACCGGTTGACAGATGGTAGTGCACGTGTTAAGTGGGAAGCATTCAATACACTTGTGGGATTTTACCCGGAAGTAGAGAACTCTTTAATAATCAACTACATCAAAAAATATGGAAAATAAGAAAGAAACTGACATCAATGCAGAGGCTCTCTGCGATGGATTCCTGAAGTATGTTCCTTCTCTGCAAGAAATCATAGGAGAAGAAGGAGAGACCCGTATGAGCAAGGAAGCCCGGGAAGTAATTACTACAATCTATGATCTTCCCAACAAGACCAAGAGGGAAATAGTCCTGGGCACCCTTGCCAGCATGACTGTGGCACAGAAGAAGGCAATGCTTCAGGCCTCAGAGCGATTCGCAGTTCAAGCTACCCTGAAGGGTATGCTTGACTATATCAAAACCCGAACTGAGGGGGAGGGAGAAGAAAAGTAACACAATAGTGCCCCGACCAATACTCATTGTATAATGAAGCTAAAGTCCTTCTGCGTATCGAATTACAGGGAGGCACTCTCATACGTGAGAGTAAAATTACCAAGATTGAATGGGCCCTCACTCTTGGAGATGTAAAAGGAGGGCCCAAGAAACTTCCTAAGAAAATCGCTGAAAGAGTGGTGAGGAGAGGAAGATCAAGGCATCATAATCTGGTGCCCAAGCTCGCAATAAAGTCTGTATGTTTGGGGAAAGAGGCATATGAATTTATGTCCTCCCCTGAATCCTACGAGATGTGGATGCTCACCAAACTTCATCTGAAGAAAAAGGACTTTTCCAAGTTGAGTCCTGAGCAGCGGCTTAAGATCTCTCTCACCAGACTCGTCGAACACTATGGAGGGAAGAGTTTCACCTATCAAATTTTGGACTGATGAGCAGACTTAATAGATGGACCCAGCAGGAGGATAATATACTCCTCCAAGAGGTCCGCAGAACTCCTGAAAATGTTCTGTTTGCTTGCTGCAGAGCAGCTGCCAGACTCACTGGAGACGAAAGCTTAGCTACTCTGAGAGGAGTGGCTGCCAAGAATCATCCAGCTATCAAAAGAGTTTACAATAGGTGGTATAAGTACATATCTGTAAGGGATGGAGAATCCATTCTTGCCACCTCCAAGGTCTGCTTCCTTCTTCACAGTGAATACAAGCTGGGAAGAAACAGGAAAGTTCAGAGAAGAGAGTACGAGCAGCTGAGGATTCCTATCATCTCTTCACCACCGAGGTTTCATCGTAGGGCTTCTGAGGCTCTGTCAGACTATTTAGCATCTCATGGAACTTTCAGATAGGGTGAAGGCAACTCTTACAGAGGAGGGAGCAAAGTGGCTTACAATGGAGTGCATCAGAAAAGCAACTGCATTTGGTGTTGTAGCTACTGCCCCCTTCTTCGGCTTCTATAAAGAGGGAGAAACCCTCTCTTTGCTTCTTAGGGATTTGCTTCAGATGTTCAACGGGTATCCTTTCTCCACGGAGAAGGCACCTTTCATTAATCTGAGATCTGATGACCAAAGATGTCATTGCAGAGCAAGCCTTAGAGTTAGCCAAATCTCATAAACATCTCATTCTGAATTGGGCAACTGGTGTGGGTAAGTCTAAGGCAGCTATAGATATAGCTACCTTGGCTTCCCCAGCCAGGATACTCCTTATAGTAGCTGAAATAGCACATAAGGAGAATTGGAAGAAAGAGTTCGAGAAGTGGGACTCCGGACTTTGGTCCAGAGTGACTGTGGAGTGCTATGCTTCTCTTAAGAATTACAGAGATACAGAGTGGGATATGATTATCCTCGATGAAGGACACCATGCAAGGTCCGGATTGAGGACAGATATTCTCTCTACTCTTAAAGCTGAAAGAGTGATAGTACTCACTGCTACACTCTCCCTTGATGATGAATTTCAAATTGCAGGAGCTTTCGGGGGTGACTTTTACAAGTTTACAATACCTTTGAAAGATGCTATATCCTGGGGCATTTTACCTGTTCCCAGGATATACTTAGTCCCTCTGTCCCTTAGTATGGAAGGACGTTCCGAAACAATGGAAGAATCATGGGGGGATTCCAAGAAGAGAACAGAACTTATTATCCCTTTCGAGAGACTGTATTATTACCTTGGTCAGAAGAAGACGATGCCTCCTACTACATTGAGAATCAAATGCAATCAGGTACAGAAGTACAACTATCTTACCAATAAGGTAGAATATTTCAAGAGACAGTTCCTTTCCAGAAGACAGGAATTTATCAAGAATAAATGGTTGCAATATGGTATCATGAGAAAGAGAGCACTCTCTGATTTCAAGACTGAGGTATTGAAGGAGTTGCTTGAAAGACTCAAAGAGAGAAGGTTTATCTGTTTTTGCGGAAGTATAGAACAGGCAGATCTTCTGGGAGGGGACAATGCAATCCACTCAGGAAAAGCAAATCCTCTCAAAACTATAGAGAAGTTCAACAGAAAGGAAATATCCTCTCTTGTGGCAGTAAACATGTTACAGGAAGGACAGAATCTAACTGACATAGAGGTGGGCATAATAGCTCAGCTCGATGGTCAGGAAAGAGCATTCATACAAAAATTCGGACGGACCTTAAGAGCAGCTGATCCTATACAAATCATCCTTTATTTTCGGGGCACGAGAGATGAGGAGTATTTGGAGAAAGCTCTTGATGGTATTGATCTGAATTATGTACAAACTGTTGAGAATATCTCTGACATTGTTGTGTAATCGGGGTACCCCCACAGAAAAAATCACTATGATATATACCATAAACACCGAGTGTATCCCTGCAGATATTACACCCTCTCAATTCTTCCTCCTTCTATCTCTGATGGAGGAACCCAATACTATTGAAACAGCCACTGATTTATATCAGAAAGGAATTGTCGAGCCTATCTTCGATTCAAAGACAAGAGTCCTGAGAGGATTCAAGTTCCAATCCGGTTGGAGAGATAAGGTGAAAGATATTCTTGAAGAATCTGTTGTCAAGAAGTCACGGGATTACAAGGAACTGGCTACTCAACTGAAAGCTATATTCCCCTCCGGTAAAAAGGAAGGGACCAGCAGATACTGGGCTGAGGGGGTGGCTCTTATCGAAAGGAGACTTAAACTATTCGAAAAGAAGTATGGAGTATTTCCTCCTGAAGAAATTCTCGATGCAGCCAAGAGGTATGTCGAGGGTTTCGATGGTAACTACAGATTCATGCGAACATTGAGATACTTCATATTCAGAGAAGAGCTGGGAGTGGCTGGGGAGGTTGAAAGTAAATCCGACCTCCTTACCTATATGGAGAATAAAGGAGAGGACCAGCAACAGAACTATGATTGGACGACCACTCTGGTATAACTTCGAGACCACAGGTAAAGTAAGAGGAGATTTATGTCTTTAACTTCACGAGTACTACAGATAATCAAGGAAAGAAGGGACAGGATAATCAGAGGATTGATTAACTGTATTCCCTTTCCCTTTCCTCGATTCAGAGTGTGGTTTCCTGGTATAGAGAGAGCTCGATATTATTTGGTGACTGCCAATCAGAAGGTAGGAAAATCCAAGTTTGCCGATAAGGTTTTTGTGTATGATCCATTCTTTTATTTCTTGGAGAACCCTCAGCAAGGAAGTGTAAAGGTACTATATTTTACCCGAGAGATGAGCAAAGAAGATAAGATGACTGAGTTTTACTCGCATCTGCTTTATAAGCTGTCCAGAGGTGAGATACGTATCTCTCCGGTAGATCTGAAAAGTACAAGAGCAGATAAGCCCGTACCTCAAGAGGTGTTGGACTTGTTGGAATCTGAAGACTATCAGAAATATATCAAGGCTTTCGAGAATACAGTAACTTACATAGATGACATAGGAAATCCTACTGGAGTCAATAAGTACTGCAGGGCTTGGGCTGAAGCACACGGGCACTTCACTTATATCACACAGAGAATGAAGGATTCCGATACTGGGAAAGTTATAGAGAAGGAGGTGATTGATCAGTATATTCCTGATGATCCGGAGCAAATAGTCATTATTGTGTATGACAATGCCTCTAACATCATCGAAGAGAGTAATCTCGGCAAAATGGGAAGTATTGAGAAATTATCCAAATACTTTGTAACTCTAAGAAACCAATTGGGTATGTCCCCTGTGCTTATTCAGCATCAGGCGCAGGCCCAGGAGGGTGTGGATAATATCAAGTTGAAGTTGATGAAGCCTTCTGCAAGTGGTCTTGCAGATTGCAAATCTACCATACGGGATATTAATACTGCCTTCGGGCTATATTCTCCTTTCAAATTCGAGGAACATTCCTATAAAGGATATGATATTGACGTGTTTCGGAATAATATCCGATTCATGGAGATTCTCGATGATAGGGACAATGGTGCAGGAGGTTTGGTATGTCCTTTGTATTTCGATGGTGCAGTGAGTGTATTCGAAGAATTGCCTCCTTCCAGTGATAAGGAGGCCATGCAAAAGGTCTATGCTTTCTTGAACAAGGTCAGGGGGACTACCTTGCTTACACTTCATAAAAACAAAAGAAAACATTTTCTAAATCTATTCAGAAAGAATGGGTAAAATTCTAATCGTAGTAGGCCCGACCGGAAGTGGAAAGAGTCGAAGCATCAAGAATCTTGATCCTGCAAAAACTGTAGTGGTCAATATTCTTAGAAAAGACCTTCCCTTCAAGGGTTCGAGAGCCCTCTACTCAGCACAGAACAAAAATCTGGCTAATCTCGACAAATGGGATGAGATTGTAGGGTTCACTGAGCACATCAGCTCAGATAGAAAGGAAGTCACCACTCTGGTGATAGATGATGCGAGGTTCATCGTCGAAAAAGAGCTTTTCAGAAGAGCCAAAGAGACTGGCTATGGTAAATTCACTGAAATGGCTGCACATTTCCAGAAGATTATCGAAGCAGCAGAGAATGCAAGAGAGGACCTGAATGTGGTACTCATGCTTCATGATGATGATGTAATCTCTGATGGAGCTGTGATAGCCAAGAAGGTGAAGATGAGTGGGAAAATGATCGAAGATCACTACAATCCTCTGGAGGTAGTTCCCATCTGTCTTTACTGTAAGCCTTCTTTGGAGAAGACCAACACTACCTACCAGTTCTACACTCACAGGTGTATGGTAGGAACTGCAGAGATTCCGGCCAAGACTCCTGAGGGAATGTTCGAAGGAGATACTATTCCTAATGATTTGGCCTTAGTTTTCAAGGCTATGGAAGAGTATTATGGATAGGGATACTGTTCTTACTATTCTGAGTACATCGTCCAATAAAGAACAGGCTATTATGGGCTATTGTGTGAGCTGTGGCAAACCTACACTTCCGTCCTATCAGTTCGTAAGGTTCCTGAGAATAGCTGGCATGGTGGATTATGCACTGAGAATAGTGTGCGGTTTGTACGATATAGACATACTGCAAGATTCTGAAGGAAATGTAATAAAATACCTTTAACAAAACAAACACATGATTAAACAGTTTACGCGGTTTGAAATGGCCGCAATTAAGAGAACCCTGAAAAACATCTCTCCCCTCATTCGGAAGAGAGGTACTCTGGAAAAGCATGCTGACCAGATTCTGACGGATCTCAAGAAAGTGGATGAGCAGATCAATGCTTACAAGCAGATGCTCGATCCTATCACCGGGGGTATTGACCCTGAGATCATCATTGCCCAGGAGGGCAGAGTGGAGATCCTCGAGCAACCGGAGATCCCTGCTGACGAAGGGGTGAATATGGACCCCACGCCGGGAGTCGCAGAAGAGGGAGAGATGCCCTTTCAGGAGTAAGAGACAAAAAACCAAATTCAAAGAAATGTATAAAGTATTATTCATGGCATTTGCCAAAGGACAGGAATCCAAGGAAGCTATCATTCGTCGGTACATCGGTGTAGCACCGGTGCACATTCTGGCTGTGAATCCCAGCAAGGCTGAGCTGGAAAAGATCTATGGAACCCAGCTGGACAAGGAGCCGGAGTATGTGGGAAAGACTACTATCAATGGGGTTGAGTATCCCCAGGTGAGAGTGGATTTCCTCGTGAAGACCAATCCTGAGAAAACTGAGGGCATCGAGCTCATCAGTAAGGTATCCTTCTTCCTCGCAAAGACTCCGTGGATCAGCACTTCGGGAGAGAAGGTACAGATGATCAACAGATTCGGAGAGACCTTCTGGATCACCAAGGAGGAAGCCGAGAAGGGAGAGGTTACTACCTCCAAGATCATCTACAGTCCTGAAGGTATGAGAATGGCCTATCGGGGAGAGGCAGACCTCACGGACTTCCTCAAGAATTTCCTGGTTATCTCCAGTCCCAGGTATCTGGACCGTAACACTGGAGAGTGGAAACCCATCAAGAATCTGGCTGAAGCAGAAGCTCAGCTTGGGAAGGTGGATGACTACTTCCGTGGTGATGTCTCGGAGATCCGGGAGATTATCTCCAGTCAGCCGACCAATCAGGTGAAGCTGTGCTTCGGTGTAAGAACCACGGATGACAACAAACTGTATCAGGATGTATTCATCCGGAAGAGTCTGAGACTGCGAGTCACTGACTACAGCAAGCTGGATGAGGAGATCCAGACGGCGAAAGCCAATGGTGCTTATCCTAACACAGAGTTCTCCGTGGAGCCCCTGCATGAGTATGTAGTGGGAGCCACGAGCTTCTCTGCTCCTAAGGAGTCGGATGCACCCAAAGCAGCTGGAGACTGGTATAACTGATTATGAGTTTTGCTCAAGGCAGCTCAAGTGAATGTGCTGTATACTGGGGAATAGACTTCGAGTATAAAGCTCTGGCCTATTATCTCGGTGTACATCACATTCCTTGTAAAATAAGCTCTCCTTTCAGAAAGGATTCCAATCCCTCGCTTCATATAACATCCAGTGGAGCAGGGCATATAAGATGGATGGATTTCGGAACAGGAGAATATGGGAATCTTAAACTACTACTTGCCAAAATTTGGCATAGTTCCAAGAAGCAAGTAGAAGAAAAATTAGTAAAAGATGCACCCCAGATATTAGCCCATGAGCAAAGTGTAGAAGTTATACACACAGTTTCCCCGAAAGGAACTATATCGTTCGGTAGTGAGGTTACTCTCGAAGTAAGGGTGAGAGATTGGAAACCTTGGGATTTGGAGTATTGGGAAGGATATGGAATCTCAAAAGAATGGTTGGAATTCGGAGATATATATCCCATTTCCCATATATTCATTACCAAGAGTTCCGGCACTGTCATTGTACCTGCTGAGAAGTATGCTTATGCCTTTGTAGAATTCAAAGACAAGAAGCCTACTTTCAAAATATATCAACCATTCAGCAAACAGTACAAATGGCGCAACACACATGATAGAAGTGTGTGGGACCTATGGTCCAAACTTCCTGAAAAAGGAGATCTGCTCATCATCACTTCTTCAAGAAAAGATGCCTTATGTATATGGGCAAATACAGGTATACCAGCTGTCAGTTTGCAGGGAGAGGGTTATATTCCCAAAGCCCATGTAGTAAATGAGCTTCTTCTGAGATTCAAGAGAGTTTGTGCTCTATATGACAATGATTTCAGATCAGAAGTGAACTATGGGCATGAATTCGGAAAGAAACTTGCTCAAACCTTCGGACTTGAACAGTTGGAGATACCTACTGTCTACAGATCGAAAGATCCCTCGGACCTCTACCATAATCATGGGAGAGAAAAATTCATACAGGTCATGAAAGACCTTATAAACAAACAAAATAAAAAAGAGGACGATTGTCCTTTCTAAACCTTAAAAAACAAACAAAACTATGGAAGCACGTACAATCACCATCATCTCGGAATCCAGCAATGGTCACAAGACTATTCAGTCGTCGGCTGAAACCCTCGGAGAACTCAAGAGAGACCTCACTCAGAATGGCATCGACTATTCTGGTAAGGTTTTCCGTGAGGGCCTCAGTCGTACTGAGCTGGTGGATGACGCATCAGTCCTCCCCAGCAATCTGATGTGGAAGGGTGAGGTTACCAATAACCTGGTATTCACCCTCATCACGGAGCACAAGAAGATCAAATCGGGTGCTATGACCCGTGCAGAGGCCTATGCAGCTGTGAAGGAGGCTAATCTTCAGGGTACTGTGAAAGCTAAGTTCGGGAAAAACTTCACTCAGGTAGGCACCGCAGATCTGGAGGCTTTCCTCGCAGGTTTCCGGACGAAGGCTCCCAAGGAAGCCCCCAAGTCGGAGAAAGCCGTGAAGGTGGAAGCCCCTCAGACTTGCCCTCTGGAGGGTAAGTTCGAAGCTCTGCTGGATCTTCTGGTGGAGAACAACTATCTGGAGGAGTATGAGGTAGTGGAGCTCCGTTCCTTTGCAGCAGCTCCTGCAACGAAGGCTTCGGACAGCCCCTATTCGGAGGCAGAGCTGAGAAGTCTGACCATGCGGTAATAAGCGATGGATAGAGTAAACACCATTAAATCATGGTATAAAGACTGCCTGGACAATGTTCAGGCAGTCTACTCTATTTTCATCAATACCTTTGGTGAAGAAAGAGTAGATCTTCAACTGCCCTTCACTGAGGAAGAATTCACATCCGCGATCTTATCAATATCCGTTAAAAACGTAATAACTCCTATTCCTGCTCTTAAAAACTCTTCCTACACTATAGAAACACTCCCAGAAGATCAGTTCGAGTCCTGTGAGGAGTATTTCAGGAGCTATGCTTCGAGAACATTCGATAATGCCACTATCATGGTACATTTTCCTGAAGTTACTATCTCCAATGAAAACGGACGTACACACCTTATCAGGGATATGTATGCTAAGGTAGGAGTTACCAGCAAAGGTAAATTAGGAGTTCATCCTCAGTTTCATAGGGCTACTTATACTCAGACAGAATGCGAGAATAACTATATGCACTCTCATATCCCCGGTATTCCTTTCGCTGATCTGAGGGAGTGGAAGAGGGGCTGTCTCGGCAGTGGTCCTATTAGGGATACTATTGCCCAATTGACAGTAGACAATGCCTGGGAACTGTGGACTCTTCTCACGGTTCAGTTGGACCAATATGTCCATGTGGAGTCTTTAACAGGAGGACCGTATCATCGTATGGAGTCTCTTGGTACCACTCGTGCAGGATGGTCTGAGGTTGCCGAGGAGAATCGTTGGAATAGTGGATATTTCCCTATGAGTAGTCCTGTAGGATTTAAGATGCCTGAGTTGAGAGGTGCTGTCCTTCGGGAAGAGCATTTGAAAGAGTTTACTAAGCATCTGTGTGAAATATTCCCTCAGACAGATTTCTTTTTAGCCTATTCTCATGATCATTATTTTTGGGGCACTTCCTATTTGGAAACAACTCTTAAGATGAGTGATCTGTTCATAGATTGGATCAATGAACAAAATGCTAAGGGGGAAATCTCAGTAAGCCTTTCGGATCTTTTGGATAAGAACATTCTCAGACAATCTGTAATCCGGAATAACAAAATAGTTACCTTTGTTAAGAAAACTTCTTCAAGGAGAGATTTCAGGGGGTATGAAGGGAGAGCTATGTTCAGTTTCAAGGGAGAACAGGTGCGATTCCATCTAATGGACCCTCTTGAAGGAAGCAGTTCTATCCTTCCTGATACTCTCAAACTTCTCAGTCCAGCGTTGATATACGTTATAGTCAATGCTATTGAAACACAAGTTAATTTAATTTATGGAAGAAACGCAGAAACCCCTGGTGAAGCTGAAGGACGTTTCTACTCGATATAAGCTCAATATCAGCTCACATTTGCTGGATCAGATCGAGTATGTCTGTAAACAACTTCCCCATCTTGAATGGTCAGGGGTACTATTTTATAAAGTAGAGGGCAGTTTCGAAGAGAAGAACCTCGTACTTACTGCAGTAGATATGCTGGTTCAGGATATTGGATCTGCAGGAGCTACTGAGTTTGAACTTACTTCTGACGTAGCATGGTTCATAGCTCAGAATGATCTGGTAGACTGTCAGATGGGATTGATTCACTCCCATAACACTATGGCTACCTTCTTCTCAGGTACCGATCAGAATACTCTCCTTGAAGAGGGGATTGACAGGAATCATTTCCTTTCACTCATTGTGAACAACGCAGGTTCGTACAGTGCTAAAGTAACAAGGAAGATCAGTTACAAGGAGAAGTATACTGTCTGCTATAGCTATCAAACCTATGAGGATGTCCCTGTGGACATTCAGGGGGGAGAAGCAGAGGAGGAATATACTGTGATCGAGGCTTTCCCTCTTGACATTGTAAAGGAGGAGAGACTTTCTCCCTTCCCTGAGCTGGATGCAACCCTTGCAGAGATTCGCAAGAGGAAGGAGGAAGAAACTGCTAAAGCTAAAGCAGCTGTTATACCTTCTACCTATGGATACGAAAGATACATAGGATACAAAGCAGGAGGCTCTTTCAAAAAGGAGGTGCCTGCAGGTCCTGCGAATAAAATTCAGGAAGAACTCCCTTTTCACGAACCCTTTCCCTCATCCAAAGAGAGGAAGGGGATTGGTTTCAATAAGAGAGAAGAAGGGGATGAGGTCTACATTGACCTCTCTGAAAAGGAGGAACCCAGTGAGTATATTCCCTATGACAAGGTACACTATCCCGAGGAAGTGATCCAAACTGTGTTGAAAAAACTTCTCAAAGCTTCTCCCTTGTTCGAGGGTAATCTCAATCTGGTGAAGTTTGTCTCCAGTATGGAGGGTATCTATGACAAGAGTTTCCCCACCATCCCAGACTTCGATGAGTGGGCAGGGAACTTCGTCGAGTATTTGTTACTTCTGTATTCTGGAGAAGATAAAGCTATTGCAGCCATTGGTGTGGATGAAGATGGGGCTACAGCAATTCTTGCACATGATCTTCTCCTCGAACTGGATAAGCTTCCTGAAGAGAATGTTTATCTGAACAGGTACAGAGCTCTGCTCGAAGCATACATTTTATAACTATGAATGCACTTAATGAACAAACAGCAGAGGCAGCCCAGGAGAATCTCATTCCCCGGAATCCCTCAATTGCCCCTGATGAATCTACCTCAAGATTCAGCTCTGCTTTGTGGTACAACAAGGTAAAAGAAAAGAGTATTATTCTTGCAGGTTGTGGAGGAATCGGCAGCTATGTAGGATTCCTGTTAGGCAGAATGAAGCCTCAGATGCTTACTATCTACGACTCAGATGTCGTGGAAGTGGGTAATCTCTCCGGACAATTGTTCGGGATGAGGGATGTTGGCAGACATAAAGTATATGCTTTGCAGGAGCGTATCACAGACCTGGATGCCTATCATCAGCTGTACTGCATAAACAGGAACTTTACCCCGACATCTCAAGGGGGTCCTATTATGATCTGTGGCTTTGACAATATGGCTGCCAGAGGCATATTTTACATGAAATGGAAGGAGCAGTTGGAGCGAAGAGGGGTTCCTGCTGAACAGTGCCTCTTCATAGATGGCAGACTTGCAGCAGAGGAATTTCAGGTCTTTGCTATCACTGGGGATAACAAGGCAGCTATGCAAAGATATGAGAGGGATTTCCTCTTTCCTGATGGAGAGGCGGAAGCTACTCTTTGTAGCTATAAACAAACTTCTTATATGGCCAACATGATAGGTTCAGTTATTGTGAATATTTTCACCAATTTCTGCGCCAATGAGTGTGGTCTTGTGTTCCCCAGAGAGGTGCCCTTCCTCACCACCTACAGAGCGGATTACATGGACTTCAAAATAGAGAGATGATTAGTGAATCCTTAAGAGGGGTACTTTCCGGGTATCTTGAATATAGTGATGCGTATGTAATTCCTACCAGAGATCATGATATAAAGATAGCCTGGACTTGCTTCCCAAATACAGGAGAGATCCTTTTCCCTTATTTCGCTGGAAGTCTGGCTGAGCCTATGTTACGAAAAGCTCCTGAGATACAAGGTCCTACAACACTCCTTAAGGGGTATCAAATTAAGAATGCTAATCCCAGAAGGACTATTATCACTCTTCTTAGAGAGGGGCTTGCCTACAATAGCAATACCTTGGGAAAGGTAACTACCAATGCAGGAGAGGTTTATTATCTCGGGAGGGGACTTATGTTGGATAAATTCTTTAATCCCTTATTCATAGGAACTAACAGATATAAGTGGAATGAAGCAGAGGGTTGGGATGGGATAGGTACTGTTATCTTCGTAGATCCTCGTATCTTCTCTCAGGACAGCATGCTCTGTAGGAATTTGAGAAAGTCCATTATTCCTGATCTTTCTCAATCTTATGAGATTCGGATTATGGATCTATCTGATTGCATATTGAGAGCTGATACAGTCGCTCCTTCAGACATCAGAAGAGCTGTTGCACTCTCTGCTGAGCGGATAGCCAACAATCTTCTATGACAGCACGTGAATATTTCGGGGATTGGCTTAAGGTTATCGACTTAGAGGAACTGAACAAGGTTAAAAGTGTGCTGGAGCCCCTCTATAGGGAAAGACACATTACTCCTGACAAAGGGGAGGTGTTCAGAGCATTCAATCTCTGCCCTTATGATGATCTTAAGATTGTCATGATAGGACAAGACCCATATCCTCAGGCAGGTGTGGCAACTGGCATCCTTTTTGGCAATTCCTCTGATACTCCGGAAGATAAACTATCTCCCTCGTTGCAAATAATCAAAGAGGCTGTATTGGACCCTTCATCATCCTTCGGGACAGAGAGGTTCGATAATAGCATGGAGAGCTGGGTTAAGCAGGGTATCCTGATGATTAACTCTGCTCTGACTGTAGAAGTAAATAATATAGGCTCACACACTATGCTCTGGAGATCCTTCATCAGTAAACTGTTAAAGAATCTCTCAGAGTATAGCCCTGGGCTTATTTATGTACTCTATGGTGCTCAGGCCAAGACATTCAGGCCTTACATCAATGGTAATAATACGGTCTTTGAAGTTCCACATCCTGCATATTTCGCAAGGACTGGAAAGAGATTCGAAACTACCATGTTCGATGAAATAAATGTCATTCTCAAAGAAAGAAACAACACACAAATTAAGTGGTATGAATAAGTACTATTATGCTGACAGTGCTGTGGAGGTTAAGGTGGGAGGACCTATTGATCTTCATATTAAGTCATCTGCGGGAAATATTACCATCCAGATAAATAAAGTGGATGAGAAAACTCTCGAAAATCTGGTTAAGATAGGTGCCATTCGGAAAGTGTCTCGGATGTCTGGGAGGAAACTCTTGGCTAAAGAGGATATTCCTATGGATCTGGAGTTTTATGTATCTAAGTTGGAAAAGCAGCTTGGTCAGGAGCCTGGTTTTCTGGCAATGCTCCAGAAGGCTACTTGGCGCATAGCACCGGCTTCTGTTTCAGATCTTCTTCTGATGTTCATCGCCAAATATCTGGATGAACAGTATCCTAACCATATCAGAGAATCCAAAGAACTCTTTGGGGTTGATGTCGATGGTAGAATTGTCAGACTTAATCCAAGAGAGATCAAAACTTTCCGCACTTTTGCAGCATTCAGATCTTCGGATGATGCAAGAATTGCCTGCAGGATTCTGAAGCCTCTCCGTAAGAAGATCTTCAAGGGTGGAAAATAAGAAGATCAGAGGGGCAACTACTGTTGATTTAGGAGAGATCCATTTCAAAAGTAAGCTCGAAAGGTCTTGTTATCTCAGACTCAAAGTAGCCGGGTTCGAGGTATACCATGAACCTCAAAGGATTACTATTTGGGAAGGAGGGAGGATTGGAAGCAATGTGCTTGCCTATCAGCCTAACAAAAGGAATAAGAAGGAAGTAGAGTCTATAACACGGCCTCTGCTTCCTATTACCTATACTCCTGACTTTATAGTAATATCCGATAACCTGACATGCTATTTTGATGCTAAAGGATATAGCAACGATAGATACCCAATGAAAAAGAAGATGTTTCTCAAGCACCTAAATGATCTGGGAAAGAAGTCCCCTCATATGAGATACATGTTCTTTGAAATAGGTTCCATTTCTCAACTATTGTATGCAATTCAAATCATTAGAAATATGTCTCCACTGAACAAAATAAAGTCTCTGATCTCAGAGTTACCGGATAAAGACAAGGCTCTTGCAGAGAAATTTCTTCAAATCAGAGACTTTCGATCTTTGTGGGAGCTTGTGCATTCCTGTCTTATAAGAATCAAGAGGAATGCAGAGAAGGAGATTCCCGATCCTAAGTATCAGACACTCGATGTGGATAAATTACAAACTCTGGAGGCAGAGGTAAGTAATTATCAATCCATGATAGAGCCTCACTGGTTGGATGATCGGGAAGCAGAAGAGGAAGAGGTCCCTACCAATGAAGAGTATTAAAGAGATTGCTTGGAATGTAACTGAAGAGGAGTACAGAGCTGACCCTGCTATAAGTTACTCTACACTAAGTACATTTGCTCGTGAGTCTCAGAAAATAATCCCTCACCTGTATGAGAAGAAGGAGGCAGAAGCTCTCAGGTTCGGTTCTCTGGTAGACTGTCTTATGACAGAACCTGAGACCCTTGAAGAGAGATTTTTTATAGCTGACTTCCCATCTACTACAGATAAGATAGAGTCTATTTGCAAAAAGGTATACTATAGAGATGATCCTCCCAGATCTCTTGAAAGTGCAAAGGAGTCTATTTTACTTGAAGCAATGCAGGAGGTAGGTTACTATCCGAATTGGAGGGAAGAAACAAGACTTCGAGATGTCATCTCCAAAGGTAAAGAGTTTTATGGTTTACTCTTCCTGGCAGGAGATAAGACTATTATGTCTACTGATGATTATCATAGAGCTCAAGCCTGTGTGGAAGCTCTTATGACGAATCCATTTACTAAAAAGATCTTCTACATTAATCCCTTCGAGGATCAGGTAGAGAAGATTTATCAGTTAAAATTCAAGACTGACACTCTGGATGAGCATCCTCTCCGGTGTATGATGGATTTTTGCATAGTAGACCATGCCAATAAAACCATAAGACCTGTAGACTTAAAGACTACAGGAAAAGACGAGGAAAAGTTCGAGGATTCCTTTATTCAGTGGTTATATATGCTACAGGGAACTCTGTATACGCAGATCCTCCAAGAGCTTATCTCTAAAGATGAGTATTTCAAGGATTTCACTATTCTGCCCTATTGGTTTGTCGTTATAAACCGGTATAATCAAACTCCTATGGTGTGGGAGTTCGAAGATACCTTTTGGACAGGAGATTTCATAGACACCAAGACAGGTGAAGTGCTGAAAGGATGGAGAGAATTGTTAAAGGAGTTGCTTTGGCATATGAGAGAGGGTAAGTATGATTATTCTTACGAAACCTACAAAGCTGAGGGAATCCGAAAAATCACCAGGCTGAGAAGGAATGAATGTAATTAAAAGAGACGGAAGCTGTAAAACTTATGACAGCTGTAAGATATTCAAAGCGATCTTATATGCTTTTGAGGCTAAAAGAATACCTATTGATGCTCAAAGTATCAGGAAACTTGTGTCTCAGGTAGTCGTACGAGATAATATCTCTATCGAACAGATCCAGGACCAAGTAGAGTTCATCCTTATGAGAGAGGGCTATCATACTGTAGCAAAAGCCTTTATTCTCTATAGGGAGACTCGTAAGAATGAAAGGGAGCTGATAGGGATGAAGCAGTATATCGAGGATTACATGAAGTCCAAGAATGCTGCTACTGGCAGCAAGTATGACTCTAATGCTAATGTGACCACCAAGAATGTCACAACTCTTACAGGAGAGTTGCAGAAGGGAAAATTCATACAGCTCAACCGTAGCAGGATGAGAGATATGAATACAAAACTCTGGGGTCTCGGAGTTGCACAGGAGTATGATAGAATGCTGGAAAATCATGAGCTATACAAACATGATGAAACAGCTCCTATTTACCCCTATTGTGTAGCAATTACCATGTATCCTATGCTTCTGGATGGTCTCCGTAAGCTCGGAGGGATCTCAAGACCTCCTAAGCATCTGAGATCTTTCTGTGGTATCTTTGTGAATATGGTATTTACTATTGCTGCCCAGTTCGCAGGTGCTGTAGCCACTCCTGAGTTTCTGATGTATTTCGACTATTTCTGTAGAAAGGAGTGGGGAGATGACTATTGGAAACATGCCAATCATGTTGTTGAGCTATCTCCTCATGAGTGGGTCGGAGATATTGCAGTCAATGATATAAAGACAGGAGTAAGAACTATAGAGGAAGTGATCGAAGATTATTTCCAGAACATAGTTTACTATCTGAATCAGCCGGCTGCTGCAAGAAATTTCCAATCGGTCTTTTGGAATATCTCCTATTTCGACAAGAACTATTTCGAAGGTATCTTCGGAGACTTTGTGTTCCCAGATGGTACTAAACCTTCGTGGGAATCATTGGATTGGCTTCAGAGAAAATTCATGAAATGGTTCAATAAAGAAAGGACGATAGACCTG
>ENA-UERK01001440-UERK01001440.1-human-gut-metagenome-genome-assembly--contig:-NODE-1440-length-17464-cov-37.402427_pt1 | contig 17464 bp, 29 predicted proteins | sample MGYA00242957_ERZ507957 | MGnify/ENA primary metagenome ERZ507957 (study PRJEB26167, sample SAMN06115538) | human gut metagenome | host: Homo sapiens | place: China:Heilongjiang | collected 2015-11-06... | reverse complement strand
TCCGTGCGGCTGTAATGGCCACGGACGTAATGCCGACGGGCATAGGAGCTGCCACGGCCATAGCCACGCAGGTCATCGTCCAGATAGCGCCCGGAATAGCCGCGCTCGTCCATCGCCTCGATCTTGTCAATGTTTTTGATGGTATCCGTCAGCTTGTGGGCAATATCCAGATCACCGGCTCCCAGCTCGCCCTTGCGGATCAGCTCGTCCAGCTCCTTGCAGAGCATATCCCGCAGTTCATACATAGATTTCATTCCCATTTTGTTCTCCTTTCTCAGCAAACTCTGGTAATGATAAGGTTCGAGTTGCTCACGTCAATGGCCTCGCCACTAACGTTGCGGATGGACAACGACGCGCAGCAGCCCTTTGTAACGTCAACGTACTCGGATGCCGCCACATTGAAAAATGCCCCCGCCGCTGCGGGCGTCACCGTCGCAACGGAGGACGGGAGCGGCTCACCGTCAACCGCAATGGCAACGGAGATGGGGCCGGGGGTCCCGCCGGTGCTTACGGCAATATTGCCGATAAAGTCCACTTTATAGCGGACGCGGCACTGGGAGCAGTTACCGCGAAGGTTAAACAGGCCGGAGCCTACCCGGTGAGTGATAAGCCCATTTGTGCAGGGGATCGGTGCCTCGGTAAAAAGCACGTTCTGATTTGCCGCCACACTTTGCGCGGCAACAGCAGTGTATTCAGGCATAAAAAACTCCTTTCATAAAATCAGCGGCAGGGCTACTGCCCCGCCGCTTTGGTTTAGCATCGGCACGGGGCCGAACATTTTGTTGGCGTCAACAAAACATTGCCAACAAAAAGCTATGCTATGCAGTTGTCAGCAACCGCATCCGGCAAACTGGTTGCAGCAATAGGGGTTCTGCACCGTGTAGGCCGGAATGGGAGAAGGCCGGAGCTGAGACACCAGATAGCTGTTCTGCGCCGCCTGAGATGCGGCCAGCTTCAAGCCCTGATTCTCGCTCTGGAGATCCTGCAGCTTGCTCTGGGTCAGGAAATCGAGGATCGCGCGGCTGTTGCTGTTGGCGTTGTCGATAATGTCCCGGGTGGCGTTCTGCACCGTGTTCCGGGTATCGCAAGCCTGCGCCGCCATATCATAGCGCACGCCCTCGATGCTGCGCTGGGTGTTGCAGCAGCACTCAGCGGCCTGCATCTGCATGGCAGTCAGCTGCTGCATGAGTGCCGCCTGCTGGTTGGCGCGGGAAAGCTCGGCCTGTCCGAAGCCGTTTGCCATTGCCATGTTGGTGTTGTTGATGAGCTGCGCCTGCTGGTAAAAACCGTTGCACAGGCCGTCGTTTACACTGTCGATCTTGCGCTCGACATTGGCAAAATCAGAAGTCAGCACATAGCCGTCGACCACGCCGCCGCCATTGCCGCTGTTGTTGCCCCAGCCGTTGCCGCCCCAGCCGCAAAAAACAAACAAAAACAGGATAATGATCCACCATGCACCGTCACCGCCCCAGCCAAAGCCGCCGCTGCCGCCGGAATTGGCGGGAGCCACAGGCATCGTCAGCATGGGAGCGCCGTCAGAGGAAAGAGACATAGAAAAACTCCTTTCAGTTTTATATTCATCAAATCGTGGCCACGATGTTGATTTACCAAGCGATTAAGCAAACACTTTGCTTAAATTTTGCTTACTGCATCAAGCTCTGAAACTGCTTTGCCATTTCTTGTAGCTGGTTCAACTGCTGCTGGCTCATTCTGCCGGACTGCAACAGCTTTTCTACCTCCGCCTTCGGGTCCCCCTGAAACGAGGCCCGGAACTGGTTGAACTGCTGCATCATCTGCTGGAACCGGCCTACCGGCGTGTTCCCGCCGCCCAAAGCGTTGAAAAATGGATTAGCCATCCGTATCCGCCTCCTTTACCTTCTTTTTGCCCTTCATGCCGTCCACAACCGCCGCCAGAGCGTCAAATTCTTCCCGGGTGACAAACTTCACCGGGTCTGCCGTGGACGCTGTACGGGGCGCTTCTGCGCGTTCTACGAGGTCATAGATTGTAAGCGATGGTTTACCGCTGGCATCGGCCTTTTTGAGGTACACCGTCGGCGTGGAGCTGTCCCACAACGCCACGGCGGCATTGGGCGCAATCATCCAATTTCGGGCCTCCTGTTCTCCGCTGACCCATTGCACGCCGCTCTGCGCCACCGGATTTTGAAGGGCCTGCGGCATTTGAGGCAGCATCTGGGGCTGCTGCATTTGCCGCATCTGCATCAGGTTGTCCTGCATCGGGGGTGGATAATAAGGGTTCTGCCATCCGTAAGGTGTGTAAGCCATAATCAGTCCTCCTTGACCCAGTAATACAATACGTTCTCATTGCTGCTGTCCCAGCTGTCCCAGATTACGCCGTCCAGCACGCAGACCACATGGCCGGACAGGGCCAGAATATACGTGCCTACCGGGTGATCCTCCGCAAACTGCCCCACCGTGTAGCAATCCGGGCAGGTGTCCGGCACGAGGTACCGCCGGTATCCAATGCTCCGCAGATACCGCCCCCAACAGGCGTTGGCTGACGGCATATCGCCGTCCAGATACCCTTGGATGCAGAGCCGTAAATACACCTCGCTCCACTCTATCCCGGTTGCCTTAGAGATCGCCCGCACGGTGCAGTCCCCCACATTTTTCCCACAGGGATTGGGGTTGAAATACTTATACATATTCCCGGCGGTCATCGTAGAGCAATTCGTTTGCTCTCACCAATTCAGCCAGCCCTTCTTCATCATCCTGTGCTGCGTATTTATAACAAATATCTGTGGCGCTGGATTCGCTCATTCCGCACGCCCGCAGACGATCAATGTATTCTCTACCATTTGTAATCACGGAGAACCCCTCCCTTGCTCTGCTTTTATAGTAAGCCAAAAACCTCTATTCAAAGTGGCAGGAAAAGGTCAGAAAAGTGCGCAAAAAAGACGCGGTTCAAATTGAACCGCGTCTCTCAACGTGTAGTATAGATTTCGTCTTGCAATTTTCGGTAAGTAGAGCGCCGTAGCCGCTTTACGGTGTCCACGCTCACATGCAGCCGCTCCGCCGTTTGGAGGCAGCTCTGGCCGTGGACGTCCACCGCCAGCACCGCCGTCTCCTCGTCAGGCGGCAAGCCTACCAGCCGGACGGCCTGCGCCGCCCTGGCCGGGGCCATGGATGACAACAGCGCCCGGATCTCTCGGTTTGTTTTCTCCATGGGTTCCCCAGACTTGCAGAGCGCTAAAAAGCGTGGATGTTGCCATCTTCTGGCCCTCCTCTCATTTAATCCGGATAGCCCGGTCTGATCGCGCAGGTCACCAGCCCAACGCGCCGCGTCCGGCGCATGACGGCCCCACCGTTGGCGTCGTTGCCGGTGCCGGTGTTCCCCTCGATGGTCCACACGCTGCCGCCGTCCACCGCCGTCACGATCCCGCAGTGCTCGGTTTTTTTGCGTTTCCCGGAAAAATCGAAAAACACGATGTCCCCCGGCTTGTAGTCCCCCGTGACGATCTGCTTGGGCGCGTACACCCGATAGCGGTTGACGAACGCCGTGCAGCTGGCGGTTTTCCACAGGTTAAACCCGGCCTCCCGGAACACCCACCAGACAAACACCATGCACCAGGAGAACGCCTTGCCGCTGACCGTCCTGCCGTAATAGGCATCGTTGTACTTGACCTTGTTGGAGCCGGAGGGCATCTCAACGACGCCCTCCTGCCAACCCGCGATCCGGAGCACTGCCGCCCGGGTCCGGGGCTGGATGGTCTCCATCAGATCCGCACGGCCTTGGTGGGATGGCCGCCCTCGTCGAAGGTGATGCGATAATGCCCCTCCGGCACCCAGACCTCCTCCTCGGTGTTGGCCTTGGCGGGGTTGAACCGCATGTAGTCGTGGAGGTGCTTCACGTCCTCCGGCTCGGTCTCAGCGGGGATGAAGCCCTCCTTCATCTCCTTCTCAGACCAGCCGGTCTGGGGGCCGTCGGGGGTCATGGTGTAGTCCAAATGGAAGGTGGCGCCCGCCGCTTTCAGCTCTGCGTTGATCTCGCTGAGTTTCTTGCCGTTCTTCTTGCCCTCGTTGATGATGTTCTCGTAGATCTTTTCCATTGTGTAAGCTCCTTTCAAAATTTGATGGTCAATTTTACTGGTTCAGCTGCTTGCCGATCTGATCCACGCCCACGGCGGCCAGACCGGACACAATGCCCACGGCAATGGCGGTGAGGTAGTCCTGAGCGGGGAAATCCGCCATGAGGAACATGCCCGCCACCCCCAGCACGCCGCCGCAGGCGCCCACGATAATGGGGATCCACTTGTTGTCTACCCCGGACGCCTTCACGGCCTGTCCGATCAGGTAGCAGATGACGGTGATCACCGCCACCCCAGCAATGCCCAATGTTCCGATGTCCATAAATTTACCTCCTACGTTTGTTTTTCCAGATCCTCGATCCGGTGGTTGATTACCTTAATTTTCTCCTCCATCACCGGCACCCGCTGCGCGAAGTGGTTGTGCTCCCGCACCTCCCGGGTCAGCTCGTCCAACTTGGCCTCCGTCACCGCCTGGGTCTTGCTGTTGGCGATCAGCACCCCGAAAAGCGTCAGCCCGCCGGTGATGATGGCGCAGATAATCGTCTCTGTCATATCATTCTCCTTAACGTTGCAGATTAAGGTTGTGCGCTCAGGCTGCCTCCGTCCAGCCGTAGACCCCCGGTTCCCACACGTTGGCGTCAACATCGCTGGTCCAGTGCTTGCCGTTGTGGCTTACCTGCGCCCCCTTGGCGTAGGCGTCCGTGCTGCCCACTGGCTGGCTCCACGCGGGCCATTCCTCGGCGGGGTCGCTGATGCCTACCCACAGGCTGAGGGCCGCGTCCGGCGTCCAGGTCTCCTGGCTGGTGTGGTTTTGCAGGCAGCGGTACAGCTTCCCGCCGTGCTCCCTGATGTTGCCGGTCTTGTAATCCACCGGATAGGCCCAGGGGCTGAACAACTCCGTGTGCTCACTGGCCGTCACGGCGTCGATGCTGCCGGTTTCGCACAGCGTCACGAAAGTGATGGCCGCGGCGCTCTGGGCGCTCACCAGCTCCGCTTCCAGCTTCTCCAGCCGCTCGTCTGTGGTAGGTGGCTCCGGCTCCGGGGGAGGCGGGGTATACGCCCCGCCCATGGCCGCGCCCTCGTAGGCGGGCAGCGCCCCGATCTCTGCGGCAAAGTCCGCCTCGGCCACGATCATGTTGACGATCGCGCCGTCCTCTACAATGCAGTATTCCATAGGCTACCTCCTTTACGCCGCGGATTTCAGGTGCATCCGGATGGCAATAGCTCCGGAGCCGCCACGGCCGCCGCCGCTGTAATTGCTTAAATAAGAACCGCCACCGCCACCGCCGCCACCGAATCCATCGGTGCCTGGATATCCGTCGTTTTCTGTAGCGATTGAAGAATTTCCGCCGCCATTTCCTCCGTATCCGCCTCCGTTTCCAGGATAGCCGCTATTGCCATCCCCATCGGACCCGCATCCGCCGCCGCCACCGCCGCCGACATATCCGGATTCGGAAAAAGATAAAAATCCTTTTTCGGTGCCAACAGACCCATCAAATGCGCTGTCGCTTCCCCCTTTACCGGCACCGCCGTTTCCGTTTCCGGATCCTGCGCCGCCAGATGGTGTTCCGTATGCGTACTGGCCACCGCCGCCGCCTGATGCTCGAACGTTGATGAATGATGATTCCCCTCCATCGGTCGCTTTTTCGGCTTTTCTGCTTTCCCCTCCAGAGCCAACAATGCAGGGATACGGTGTGTTAATTTCAACGGCAATGCCGGTCTGAATTACACTGTGCCCACCACCGCCGCCACCGCCGCCGCCTGATCCTCGATAGCTGCCAGCGCCATATCCACCGCCACCGCCGCCGCCAACAGCATTCACATCAACAGTTTTAACGTTACCGGAAAATATAACGCTTTTGCTGGCCGTGATTCTCAAAAAGTTCCGGGTAGTCGGCTTGATGGTTTTTGTGATGGTTGTGCCTTTCACCACCGTCAGCGTTTCGACGTAGTCCTCAATATCCGCATAGCCGGTGACCTTGATGGGCTGCTGTCCCTCCCCGATGTAGCCGGTCACCACGCCGCTGGCGTTAGTGTACACCGCCTGTCCGCTCTCGCTGAGGATGCCATGCACCAGCACCTCCGGGATGGGCTTGCCGTTGGTGTCTTGCACCGTCAGGGTGATGGCCGCCATGTCGGACTTGATGAGCTTCAGCTGTCCGGCGATCCCGGCGAAGGCGTCGTCAATCGTCCGATCCGCCGCGCTGCCGAACAGGGAGACCTCCGTGGAATCCTGCAGCAGCGTGGCCTTGCTCAGCTCCGTGCCGGGGTCAGTAGGGTCATCCTCCAGCGCCAGATACTCATAGCGCAGCAGGCTGCCGTCCTCTGCGTAAACGCCGTAGCGCAGTGCGCCGTTTTCCAGCGCCCGCGTGGGTGTCCGATCTCTCATGCTCTCACTCCTTTGCTCCCGCACACCGTCACGCCGCAGTGGCGTACGGCAGCGGGAATTTGATTTAAAATGAAATTCAGAGCCAGCAGAATCGCCTCGATGCTGTTGGCCTCCGCCGTTGTCAGCCGCCGCATGGTCTCCGGAGTCTCCGGCGTCCCCTCCGGCAGCCGTAGCACCGCCCGCACCGCCGCCACGTTGGCCCGGTAGCGGGCCATCTGGGACGGCACCGGGACATCGCTCTCGTACCACGTGTAAGGATCCAGCGTCTGGGTCGGCTCGTCCCACGTGACCACCGGCCCGGCTGTAAAGACGCCGGTTCCGCTGTTGCCGTAAAACTTCTGCCCGATCAGATCGTACAGCCCCACGGTTCCGGTGGGATCAACGCAGGGGATAAAGTCCCGGACCAGCTTTCCCGCTTTGAGAAGCTGTGCAAAATATATTTTGCCTGTCAATTTTTCAGCAATAGATCCGTTTCGGTTGAGGGCAAAAAGTGTCATGTTTGCGGGAACCGTAAAAGTGGCAGCATCGGGTGTCCACGTAAGGTTCCCATTCACAAAAAGCCCCTGCTGGCTAAGTTCAATTTCTATTGGCGTTGTTCCATGCCATTCCGTGGTTTGCATGGTTCCGTTTCCAAATGCCGCCGCGTTGCACCAAATGCCAAAGCCGTTGGATTGCCAGTTTGCATCGCTAACGGCAATACCTCCTGAAGATGACTGCTCCGTCTGGAATTTGATCTTTAACGCATATGTTTGGTCAGGCTTTACTTCGGTATCAATCCACTGCGCCCCGGTGCTCTGGATATACTGTACCTCCGCATACCCCTCCGGCAGGCGGGAGCTGGGCGTCACCGCCCGCTCGATCTTCAGCCGCTCATACCCCGGCACGTTGCACCCTACCCGGCCCAGACGGGCCACCAGATCCTCCAGACAGTCGCCCACCCGGTTGAGGTCGGTGTAGTCATAGCTGCCCTTGAGCACAGCGGCGTTAAACGCCGTCCGCTCCTCTGCCGTCCACTCTGCCATGGGCTTCCTTAGCAGCGCCTTGAGGGTGTCCGAATCGGACCGCGCCCGGTCTGTGATAAGGCTTGCATAATCAAAACTCATGCCGTCTCCTCCGCTTTGTCCCATGCAATCAGCACAAAGCCGTCACCGCCGGGTTTCCCCGGATGCCCCGGCCCTGGCTGTTTCGTAATAATAAATTTATAGCTGGTGTTCACCACATCCGGCTTCGCAGGGTTCGGCCTGACGGTGTACTCCTTCCAGTATCCCTGCCCCGGATCGCCGCCCTTGCCGCCCGCTGCGCCGTCAGACGTGCCCTTGGCCGGGGAGGCTACGCCGGTGCGGGCGTAGCTGTCGCCGCTGTTGATGTCTGTGTAGCCGTTGGCGTAGCGCTTGCCGTTGGCGGAAGAGTACACACCGAAGGTGGTCTCCTCGCCCTCAAGCCCCGCGTCGCCCTTTCGCACCGCTGCCGCGCCGCCCTTGCCGATGTGCACGGCGAAGGTCTGACCGGCGTTGATGGTGATGGAATCGTACCAGACTTTCCCGCCGATGCCGTCCTCGCCGTCCTCGCCGTATCCGGCAGCCACACCCTGCCCTGGAATCCAGCCGGAGCCGTACACATAGCCGTCCTCGCCATAGCCGCCGCCCTGACCGCCCTGCCCCACGGCCACCCGCAGGTGGGTCACCCCGGCAGGGGCCGTCCACGTCCCGCTCTCCGTCAGCACCACGGAGCGGGCATAGAGATAGGAGCCGTCCGCCTGTAGCAGCTTGCTCTGGCACCCTTGCAGCACGCCGCCCTGAATTTGGAAATTCTGCATCATGCGCCGTGCCGTGGTGGCCTGGCTCTCATCCAGCCAGATGGTGTCCACGTCCCCGATCTCGGAGGACGGATCGCCCCGCCCGGTGGTTTCGATGACGTTGCCGCCGTAGCACGAGAGGATCAGCCGCGCCGCTGCCAGCGCCTGCGCCGTGGTGTGGATAAACGGATTCTCGATCGTCACTGTCTTTTCACTGCTTGTGGAGTTGCCCGACACCACATATTCCGTGTTGTTCCCATCCGCAAGGTGAAAAATCAGCGCCGCAATGGATTCATTCGCCCGCATTACCGGATAGTTCGATAGGTTCCGCAACTGTACTCGGTTTCCCTCATTCCACAGCGGCTCCGCCGTCAGATACCCGGTGTCTGCCGCCGCCCGGGGCCATGTGCCGGTAGCCATGCAGGCCCAGCGGATAATATCCCCGCACCGTTTTCCGGTCACGGCCTCCCGGTTGGAAACCGTTACCGCCAAACCCGCATAGTTGGGGTCCACATGGTACAATCCTGCAAAGTTCGGCCCCAGTTGTCCTACAACCGACGCCATCCATCCGTCCAGTGTGGTCGGAAGTTTCTCCGGTGGGATATACGTCCGTTCCTGTACCAGCCCGATGATATCCACAAGCGACCACTGGATTGCCAAACTATTGTCACCGGTTTTCCAACCGTCACCGCTTTGGTAAAATACGCCCAGTTTTTTATACTCGTATCCGTCTCCGGTTTTCACACCGATATACGCTTCCACGCCCTGCCGTTCCTCGATGGATTGAAACAAGCCGTTTTTGTTTCGCGGCTCAAACCGTTTCGATTGGTTGCTGATGTTCAGTTTCAGCGTTCCGTATGGGAGGGTCAGGCAGGAGAAATTCCCCTGATGCGTCGCCTCAAATGCCGCCAGCATCTTCCCTGTCCATTCCTCATACGCACCGGGAATGATCGCCGCGATCCGCGCCCGCCGTCCCGGCAAGCTCCATTTTGTAATTGTTATTTTAACTGTATCCGGGGTCTGCACTGTGAAGCCCTCGAACGCCATCTTCGTATCCCGGTTCCCCGTGATGCTTTTGGAGAAAAACGTCTGCCCCGCCGCGATGACCTCAATCCGAAAATCAGCCGGAACGCCGTCTGCCGGGTCTGTGGAAAAGAAAATGGAAAATGCCTGCAAAATATCCACGTCGGAAAAAGACTGTTGTACCCACTGTTCGCTTTCAAACGTTCCGTCATCCCCGGAAAGCTCGTCCATTGTGTAAACCGTCTCCGCCTTGAAATCCTCCGGGAAAATGTCAAAAGAGCCGTCCAGTAGCCATCTCCCCCGCTCCAGCGTTGCGTACCGCTTAACCGCATCCGGTTTTTGATAAAGCCCATCTGGGTTAGTCCACGGTGCCGCGCTGGAAGAAGAGGCCGCGCCGTACTGGATGTCCGGGTCAATGATTGAAATTACAGCCTTCAGCCCCGTCTGCCGGGATTTCCCAACAACTGCGGATAGATACGCCGCCGAACTTTTAATCATGCGGCTCCACCTCCCGCAGTTCTACCGAAAAATCCGCCCATAATGGCTTTTTATCCCTGCTCCACATAAATTTTGGGGAGGAAAACGATGCAACGAAAAACTCAGACGTGATTAATTCCGTTCCATTCGGAGGAAGGAATGAACAGATGATCGGCTCCTTTTTACCCTTTCGGCAGGCCGCGATCACCCGCTCCTTCATTTCCTCTTTGAAATAGCCGTACTGGTAGTCCACGTGCCACACAGAACCCCGTACTTCCTTCACCATGTTTCCGGGGATCATGGTCAGATCCACCGTCAAATCTTCCTCATACGCGGTGTATCCTCCCTTAATGCTCTCCGGTAGCAGAACGCCGTACCCTCCAACGTCTAAAATCAACTGATCCATACGTCACCCCTTATGCCGTTTGCGGATTTGCAATCGGTGTACCCGCAGCCGCTGCCGCGCGGATCAAAAACGGGAGCGTGTACGTCGCCAGTTTTGTGCCGTCCGGAAGCATGAGATTCAGCGTTGTGGAACCGCCGCCGTCATCCGACTTTCCCATGCTGTTCACGATTGCCGCGCTGGAAATGCCGATGCCGGAATTCGCAAAGCCTACCGACGCCGTGCCAAAGTCCAGCCCGGAGGTAATGCCACGCCTGATATTGCCGTATTCGTCATTCCACCCCTCGCCGAGGCCCAACGCCATGTTCTCGCCGATCCCGGCGAACACGCGGGACGGGGAGTGAATGCCAAGAACGCCCTTGACGTTATCCACGATGCCGCCGAAGAAACCGGACACCTTTTCCTTGATCCAGCTCCCCATCGCCTTGATTCCGTCCCACACGCCGCGCACAATGTCCTTGCCGACCTCGATAACGTCAGGAATGGAATCAACCAACGTTTTAATGATCGTTGCCGCCATATTCAAAACGCCTGTGACCAGCTGCGGAAGGTTCTGCGCCAGCCCCTTAACCAACGCAATGACCATTTGCAGGCCCAGCTCAATGACCTGCGGCAGTTTTTCGATGGCATAGCCGACGAATTTCTCAATCATTTCAGGGCCTTTTTCCTGCACCACAACGCCGATGTTCTCAAGGATTCTCTCAACGACCGGCAAGAGATTCTCCGCCACCGTCACGGTGCTGCCCAAAAGGTTTGTAATGAGTCCCGCCATGTCGGCGTTTTCATCGCCAAGCCCCGTGATAAAGTTGTCATACGCCGCTTTCATCGACGCGATAGACCCTTGAATCGTCGTGCTGGCTTCCAGCTGCGTCGTGCCCGTGATGCCCATCTCCGTTTGCACGGTATGGATGGCGTCAACGATATCCGCGTAGCTATCGATGGTATAGTTGGTGTAGTTGCCCTGCGCGGCGTTCAGTGCGTTCGCATCGTCCAAAAGGCGCTGCATTTCTTCCTTCGTGCCGCCGTAACCGAGCTTGAGGTTATCTAACCATTTGCATACCCTCGGTTTCCCGATATTTTTTAGGGGATTAGACTATATCTTCAACTATTTCAAAATGTCCAACATTTCCAGTTGTGTTTTAATCCAAAACATGATATAATAGACACATGGAAAGGGGCTGATTTCATGCTATGGGTTAAAATCGACAACAAACCAAATTATTCAATCAGCGATAACGGCGATGTACGGAATGACAAAACAGGTCGTATTTTGAAACCGCACAAGGGTACAGCCGGTTATTATCAAATCATGATGGGGAGAAAAACCGTGCCGCTCTATGTGCATAGGCTTGTTGCTTCTGCATTCATCCCGAATCCCGAAAATCTACCACAAGTTGACCACATTAACGGTGATAAACTCGATAACCGGGTGTCAAATCTTCGGTGGGTGTCCGTTTCAGAAAATTGTTGGTCGTTTGGCTATGCCCCCAGAATCGAAAACCGCAAGAAGAAAATAATTGCAACAAACGGGGAACAGACCATCATTTTCAATTCACGAAATGAAGCTGCTGCTTATTTTCACTGCAATAAATCCCTGATTGAATATGGGAAGGTTTTCAAAAAAGGAAACAAAAAAGGTTGGAAGTTTGAATTATTGAAATAGTTGGTGGGCACTTCCAACGGCGTACCAATAGCCGTTGTACTCGGTGACGAACCGATAGTCGTTACACCTTCCTCTTTCGAGGCTTGGCACGGGATAGTCATAGGCTTTCGCCCTTAGATTTCCCCCGTTAGCAGGTTTTCACCCACACCCTTGGTAAGGTTCACCCACGCTCACTGCGCAATCACTCACGCAGCGGACATTAGATTGTTTATCGTATAGTTCTGCTTGGCAAAGCCGGAATACGCGTTCTGGATAGATTCCATGCTCGAACCCATTTTGTTCGCGTTGTCTGACATATCCGTAATGGCGAGATTGGCCTTTTCCGCCGCCGCCTCCGTGTCGCCGCCCATCGATTGCAGCAGGGACGCGGAAAACGCCGTCACGGTGGTCATGTACTCATTCGCGCTCATGCCCGCCGTCTGGTATGCGTTCGCGGCGTACTGCATCACGGTATCGGCAGAAGACTTAAAAAGCGTTTCCACGCCGCCGACCAGCTGCTCATATTCGCCGTAATTTTCTACGGCCTGCTTTGTAATGGTGACCGCAGCCGCGCCAGCCGCTACAATCGCGGCGCCGCCAACCTTTGCCGCCGTTGCAAGCCCGCCTTTCAGTTTGCTTGCCAACGCATCCGCTTTTTCTCCTGTTTCAGAAAATCCGCTGTCAACATCGCTGTCGTCCACAGTGACCTTGATAAACAGGTCCATTAAATTCATGCTTTCACCACCAATCCGCACCGCGCGACCACATCGGCGGTGATCTCTTCACATGTCCTGTTGTCCTGCTCCTTCGGCTCAATAATGTCCGCGTATCGCGCCTTGATGTAGTCCCCGCCCGCGTATCGCGCCGTGTTTTCGGCCACAATGCGCAGCGCGTCGGTCACATAGATGCGGTATGCCTCGGTTTTCGCTCTCTCTTTGGCCCGCGCCACACAGTACCGCAGGAAAGGCTTTACTTGTTTTCGCCCTCGGTATTCTCCTGCGCAGAGCCAGAGGATTTTCCGCTCTGCGCTGAGAGAAAAAGTGCGTCGAATGCTTCATCGGTCAAAAGCTCCGTCGCGTCGCGCATCAGCTTGACGAGGTTCAGCGCCCCCTTGTAGCTCTCAGCGCTCACGCCCTCGATGGCAGCAAGGATAGCGATGATGTCGCCCTTGTGATCCTTGAGCAGCGCAGGGAGCGTTTTTCGCGCCCTCTGCGTCGCAAACTGCTTCACCGTCATGCCCTCGGGCAGCTTCTCGCGCTTGAACATTGCGGATGCCGCATCGTCCTCCGCAATGTTGGCAATCGGGTCGATGATATCCGCAATGACGTCAAAGACGCGCTCACCCTGAATGTCGGAAAGCTTCATGCCGTTTCCTCCGTTCCGGCCTTGATGTAGATCTCATACGGCACCTTGTCCTGCGCGGCGAGGGAATAATGCGCCGTAAACTCAAAGGCAAACTGCCCCTTGGCATTGTCCGCCGTCTTGAGCTGAAAGCCGCCCGTGGAAAGCGCGTTGAGCATGTGAATAGCGATAAAGCCGCCGTTTTTTGCGCCGTTCTTGTCGGAGTAATCGCCTACCAGCCACAGGTCGGTGAAGTCGCTGTCTTTGAGGTCCGTGCGTGGAACGACCTTCGTCGTGTCGCTCGTGTCAATGTCCGCCGCACCGCAGAGCAACTTTGCCGTTTTCGTGTCGGCGTTGACAAAGGTGCCGGACATTTTCGCCTCGACCATGTCCTGCCGCTTAAACTCCTTCATGTTCTTCGGACAGTTGTCAATGTCTGCGCCGAAGTCGGAGAAGGTCGGCGTCGCCGTAAAGGTCACGCCTCCGGTCGTCGCGCCGATCTGTCCATCCGCTCCGATCTCCCCGGAGGCAGGCGTAAAATCGGTGGTCAGAATACCGGCGTTGATCTGCAATTTCTGAAATGCGTCGGAAGGAATTTTTGTGAATTTCATAGTTTCGTCCTTTCATCAGTTTTGCGACAGATATTCCACCGTGATGTTGAGATACCGCCGCTTGATGTTCTTATCGCTTTCGTCCGCGATGTTCTGGCACCACGGGGATCCGCGCTTGATCCACATCGCCCCTCCGTCATAGGGCACGAACGCGCCGCCCATGCCGATGGCGTCAGAGATTTCCTGTGCCTTGGCGTTGGGGATTGCCTCGCTTTCCGTGTAATACCAGAGGTTTACCGTCAGAGCGATTCCCCCGCTCTCCCATGACCCGGTAATCAGTTCATAGGTCAGCCACGGGAACACCGCGTCATCCAGAACGTTGGAGGTCGGATAGGCCGGGAGAAATTGAGAAAACCACGCATGGAGCGCCTTATCCTTCGTCATTTCGGCAGCTCCTTTCGCTCCGCAGTAAAGAATTTAAGCGCCCGGATTGCCGGTCCGGCAGATTTCGGAGCTGCCTTTTCCTCTGGGTTTGACGTCACCCGATAAGTCAGCCCCGTTTCCCCATCCCGGAAATAATCGTTGTACTCAATGGGCACGTTTCGGTTGACCAGCGCGGAATACACCGAGGTCACGCCCTCTTGTTCCGCCCTCCGGGCCTCCATGGATGTATCAAGTGCCTGATAGTTGAGAAACTCGGCGCCGTCAACCCATTCCGTGATGTAGCCGCCAGCGCCGTCGTCCGTGCGTTTCTTTTCAATCAGCACGCACTTTTTCCCAAACGCATCCAACAGCATTACGGCTCCACCCCCTTGAGCTTCCGCCAGCCATTCAAACGGCCCTTAAAAGCATCCTGCCAGCCCGTCACAGCGCTTGTGCCAGCGTTTCCGCCGCTTGCCTTGGTGTAACTGTATCCCCCGAAACTCTCACTCGTGTAGGGGCTTAAAACAGCTTCTCCGTTCTTCTTCTCCCATGCGGCAATGTCCTCCGAGAGGGTTACTACTGCTTTGGGGATCGCCAGCGCCCACACTGTACCAGTGAATACCTCGTCCGTCAGGTCCGCCACTGGGTATTGGTACAACCCATCATTGAACACGGAGCCGCACACGCGGAAATACTGGTTATTTTGGAGAAAGGGCAGCGTAATACTGCCATTCTCCACGGTGAACGTGCCCTCGTGGATCTCCACAAGGAACCAGTTGTTCAAGTGCCGTAAGACCTGTTCAAGCATTACGCTGCCCCCCTATTTAGCCCGCACCGGCCACCGAAACGGTAGCCACGGCAATGCCGTCCAGATATTCAGCCCACAACTTCATGCCCATGATGGCGTACATATCGCCGGTAGCGCGGCTGTAATCGCCGTCGACGTGAACGCCGATCAGATTGGTTTCGCCCTTCACGGTGTAGTTCAGGCCCAGCTTGGCAAAGTCGCTGTCGCTGGGGTCCACATAGTACAGGTCGATGTTCTCCACGGGCAGAGCAATCACCTTCTTGGAGGCGATGTACTTCTCAGGCAGCAGGAACAGAGTGCGGTAGCCCATGAAGTTCTCCACGTAGTTGATGCCGAACATGGTCTGAACGGTGATCTCCTTGTCGCCCAGGTAATCGTAAGCGTCGATAATATTGGCGAAGCCCACCACCTCGGTCACGTCCTTATCCAGACCGGCAAACTTGTCCAGCACCTTGCCCTTAGCCATAGCCAGAGCACGCTGCCACGTCTTCTCGGTCACCTTCAAAGTGCCGGTACCGAGGAAGGTATAGAAGTCGGTCAGGACCTTGTTCTGCAGGGCCACGAGGAAAGCCTCGTCGGTCTTCTCCACGGCGACGTCAGCGCCGTACTTCGCCACGCTCTCGATGGTCACGCTCTTGGCATACTTGGAAATGTCGATGTCGCCGTAAGCAACCGGCTCCACCTTCATCTTGGTGAAGGGGATCTCGTCACCCTCAGCCACGGTGCCGCCCTTGAGACCGCCGTCCACGCTGGCCTTGTAGGAAACCAGCTTCGTGCCGGGGGCCTTGCGGATAGGACGCATGATGCCCATGATGTTCCGCAGTGCGTCCCAGTTGTCAGCAAAGCGGGACACGAAATCCACCTCACGGGCGGAAGTGGTAAACTGCGCGGAAGTCGTTACGTTAGTTTTCGCAGCCATAAATAGCTCCTTTCAAAAATCAGTTGTTTTCACTTGCCATCAGATCGGCAAGCGCTTTCTGGCGCTCCGCTGTAGACATCACATAACGGCCCTTATCGTCCTTTTTGTAAATGTCCTCACGGGTCTTTGCGCCGCCGGTGTTTGCCGGGGGGTTGGCGGGATTCGCGCCGTGCGTCTGCGTGGTGGAGACCAGCCCCTTGTAGGTGCCGTCCACGAGTGCATCGAGGGCCTTTGTGTCCTTGATTTTCTCGCCGTCCAGCTCCAATGCGGCCATTTCCTCGCCGCAGCCACGCATGGCAAGGTCGAGATTCGCGCCGGTGATGTTTTTGCTCTCAAAGTAAGCACGCACGGCCTTTTCTTTTGCTGCCTTGCTTTCCTTTGCCGTGACATTGGCCTTGAAGTCCTCGAAAGCCTTGTGCTCCTTCTCGTACTTCTCTTGATAGCCGCCGTCACCAGCCGCCTTGAGGTCGTCCAACTGCTTCTGGACGTCGGGCAGCTTCTCCGCGTCCGCCTTGTACTTGCTGACATCAGCTTTCAAGCCGTCCACGGTGTCGGTATGTGCCTCGATGATGGTGTCCACCTGTTCGTCGGTGAGACCCATGCCCTTCAAAAGTTTGCGTGTAAGTGCCATTGTTCTATCTTCCTTTCCCTTGTCCGCAGTCCGTCGCGGCGATAGATTGTATAAAAACCGCTGTGCTTTGCGGTGTTTACCTGTTTTAAATTGCGTTTGCCGTTTCCCATGCCTTTTGGATTTTCGGCCCTTGCCATGCGATCCAGTCAACAAGCTCTTCGTTTTTGCACCACGCTCCTTCGTAAGAAAGCCCGCTATCCGAAAGGCCGCTTTCGCTGAAAAATGCGTGGACAATTTCATGCCGTAGCGTTTGCTTTTGGGCTTCTTTTGCCGTTTCTACTGGCTCGTTTTCCCACCCCTTATAGGTTGTCATGTCGCAAATTACGATTTGCTTCAAAAGGTGGTCGCAATATCCGTCAATGCTCCTGCGCTCAAACGCCTCATCGTCGCCGTACTTTTTAACGACAATTTCGTAATCTGTGCCTAAAATGGTGACTTTGCTGTTAGCCATGCGTTCCCTCCTGAAAGAAAAAGAGCCAACCTGTAAGAAATCCTTACAAGTTGGCTCCTATTGCCCTTTCCCGCGCCCTATTACGCGGAAGTTGAATATTTGATTGTTTTCTTGACCTCTAAGACGATGTACCCGTCGCCTTTTCGGCGTATTTCAGCATCATTGCCGCGCCGTATAATGGCCTCGATAGCCTTGATGGTCTCGTTATCCATTTTTCAGCTCGCTTTCCAGAATGTCCCGATACTGTCCCACATGGTCGGCGGCAGCTGGTTTCAGAAACGGCTGTGCCTTGTTGCCGCGCATGTAATGCCAGTTGCCTTTCGCGTCCTGGTACACCCGCGGTGTAGGCTGTCCGCCTCCGCCTTCGGCGTAAATGCCCGTGCCAAGCTCGACGTAAGCGGCATACTCATTGTTCGTGCCGATAATTGCCGCCGGTTCCTGCTCGTCTATCATATGGGTAATGCTGTTCCGCAAGTTGCCGGTATCAACAGGGCACAGCTTTTTCGCATATCCCTCTGCCACCAGCCCGATCTTTTCAAGGCCCCGCAGCAATGCCGCCTTGATT
>ENA-UERK01001439-UERK01001439.1-human-gut-metagenome-genome-assembly--contig:-NODE-1439-length-17476-cov-7.832519_pt1 | contig 17476 bp, 18 predicted proteins | sample MGYA00242957_ERZ507957 | MGnify/ENA primary metagenome ERZ507957 (study PRJEB26167, sample SAMN06115538) | human gut metagenome | host: Homo sapiens | place: China:Heilongjiang | collected 2015-11-06... | reverse complement strand
TGAGCCTTTGCCTTGATTCCCGACGCGAGACGCGTCGCCCCCATTAGTGCTTGCGTTTGGTGCTAGCGTTTCTTGCTTAGTTCTTCACAGCGATTTCTTCTTCGTTGCTTTCGTCAAAATCTTTGTCAATTTTTATGAGCGAAGCCACTATAAAGGTGAGGGTGCAAAGCATCATGGTGATAATAAAGAAGTTGAGGTAGCCAACGGCCTCTTGCAGATAGCCAGCCACCATGCCTGGCAACATCATGCCAAGGGCCATGAAGCCGGTGCAAAATGCGTAGTGGGCCGTCGATGATTTGCCTCGCGAAAAATACATCAGGTAGAGCATGTAGGCGGTAAATCCGAACCCGTAGCCAAATTGTTCGATAAAGGTGCACACGCTCACGAAAGTGAGGTTGTCGGGTTGGAAATAGGCCAGTACAATGTAGACAGCATCGGGTAGTGTGATGCTTAATACCATAGGCCAGAGCCAGCGTTTCAGTCCGCCGCGTTCGGCAGCCCAGCCGCCCAATATGCCGCCAAGGGTCAGTCCGATAACCCCGACGGTGCCTTGCACCCAGCCGAGTTCGCCAGTGCTGAGGCCCAATCCGCCATCGTTCGGTTTGCCAAGCATGAATAGCGGGCAGATCTTGACGAGTAGGGCTTCAGGTAGTCGGTATAGCAAGATGAACAGCAACCCTACGACAATCTGCGGTTTGCGGAAGAAACTGATAAATGTATCGACAAAGTTGGCCGTTACATTATGCCAGTCTACTTGCTTGCTCGTTACGTCGGCTGCGGGGCGTGGTAGGAAACGCCAATGGTAAAGGAACAGCAGTAGAAAAGCCACTGCGGTGAGTGTAAATGTGATGCTCCACGCCTGTGCGGGGCGGTAGTGCGACTCAAGTGTGCCGGCAATCATGATGAGCAATCCTTGCCCGACAATGCTTGCTATGCGGTAGAAGGTGGAGCGGATACCGACAAAGAAAGCTTGCTCTTTGGGCGATAGTGCGAGCAAGTAAAAGCCATCGGCTGCTATGTCGTGTGTGGCACTGCTAAAAGCCATGAGCCACAACATGGCGAGCGAGCATTGCAGGAAATATGGTAGCTGCATGCTGAAAGCCAGGCCGCCCAGGGCCGCTCCAATGATTAACTGCATGATGACAATCCACCACCGTTTGTTGCGCAGGAGGTCTACGATGGGACTCCAAAATGGTTTGATAACCCATGGCAGATAGAGCCATGAGGTGTAGAGTGCAATTTGGGCGTTGGTCAGTCCCATGCGTTCGTACATAACGGTGGCTACCGACATGACGATGACGTAGGGTATGCCTTCGGCTGTATAGAGCGTGGGGATCCAACCCCATGGTGAACGCTGTTTCATGGTTGTGTGTTCGTGTGTGTTGATATGCGTGCTTAACGTTGCAAATGGGTTAATACGTAAATGTGCTAATACGCTGGGCGACCTTTACGCATAAGGCGCAGCCACATTAGCATATTAGCACATTGCATGATGTTGTATAGCCAGTTTGTTATTTGGCGTAGCTTACAGAGCGTGTTTCGCGAATGACGGTAATCTTCACCTGTCCGGGGTAGGTCATTTCGTCTTGAATGCGACGTGCGATGTCGGCACTGAGCTTTTCGATTTGTTTGTCGTCAATTTTGTCTGCGCCAACAATCACGCGCAGTTCGCGACCAGCCTGTATGGCGTATGTTTTGGTTACGCCCTCGTAGCTTGAAGCAATTTGTTCAAGGTCGTTGAGGCGCTTGATGTAGGCTTCGGCAATTTCGCGACGTGCGCCTGGGCGTGCACCGCTGATGGCATCACACACCTGCACGATGGGTGCAAGCAGAGTGGTCATTTCCATTTCGTCGTGGTGAGCGCCGATGGCATTTACAATTTCGGGCTTCTCTTTATACTTTTCAGCCAGCTTGGCGCCATAAAGTGCGTGTGGCAGTTCGCTCTCCTCGTCGGGCACCTTGCCTATATCGTGCAGCAAGCCGGCGCGTTTGGCCTTTTTGGGGTTGAGGCCGAGTTCTGCTGCCATAACAGAGCAAAGGTTAGCCGTTTCGCGTGCGTGTTGCAACAGGTTCTGGCCGTATGACGAGCGGTATTTCATTTTACCAATGATGCGTACCAATTCGGGGTGCAGGCCGTGTATGCCGAGGTCGATGGCAGTGCGTTTACCCGTTTCGATAACCTCGTCCTCAACCTGTTTCTTAACTTTGGCTACAACCTCCTCAATGCGTGCCGGGTGTATGCGTCCGTCGGCAATGAGCTGGTGGAGTGCCAATCGGCAGATTTCGCGGCGCACGGGGTCGAATGCGCTGATGACAATGGCCTCGGGTGTGTCGTCCACAACGATTTCAACGCCAGTGGCGGCTTCGAGTGCGCGAATGTTGCGTCCTTCGCGACCGATGATGCGTCCTTTCACCTCGTCGTTGTCGATGTGGAACACCGTCACACTGTTTTCGATGGCAGTTTCGGTGGCCACGCGTTGTATGGTTTGTATCACGATGCGCTTAGCTTCCTTGTTGGCGGTGAGTTTGGCATCGTCCATGATATCGTTGATGTAGCTTTGTGCGTTGCTTCGTGCTTCGTCCTTGAGCGAGTCAACCAATCGTTTCTTGGCCTCGTCTGCCGAGAGTCCGCTCAACTCTTCAAGCTTTTCGCGCTCCTTGAGTTGCAATTTTTCAAGTTCCTCCTCTTTGCGGTTCAGAGCCTGCTGCTGTGTGTTGAGTCGGTTGTGCGTGTTGTCGAGCTCCTGCTTGCGGCGTCCCAGTTCCTCTTGGCGCTGGTTCAGTCCGATTTCGCGTTGCTTGAGTTTGTTCTCAACTTGCAGTATGCGTTGGTTGCGCTGCTGCACCTCTTTTTCAAGTTCAGCCTTTTTGTTGAGGAACTTCTCTTTTACTTCGAGGAGTTTTTTCTCCTTAATGACGTCAGCCTCCTTGTTGGCTGTTTCGATCATGCGCAGATATTTCTTTTTCAGTACATAACGGAAAAAACTATATCCAGCACTGCCACCGATCACCAGACCGATGACGATAAGTATTGCTTCGTACATTTGTATTTATATAGAGTGTTAATGGTGCGCCCGGCATATTTTGTTCGACCCCCGGGCTGCGTCGTTAATTGTCAATTTTATAAATAAGCGTAAGGGTGCAAGGTGTGGCAGTTGTGGCGCTTGGTGGTGGGCAAGCAGGTTTGCCCGTGGTGTGCGCTATTTCTTGGCCAATAGCTCTTCAAGTTCTTGCGTCAGCCTTGTTACGGTGTTTTCGTAGGGCGATTGGTCTTGTTGTGCCTGTAATTGCAGCACCTGTACGGCAAAGTCGAGTAATGCGACAGAGGTGTATTTTTCGTATCCGAGATGAGGGTAAGATTGCTCGTAGCGTCCGAGTTTCTCGTTGATGAGTTGTGAGGCCCGTCGGTAAATTTCCTCTTGGTCACGTTTGATGGTAATAGGGAAAGCTTGCTTGCCGATGAGCAGCTGTATGACCATTTTTTCGTTGTTGTTCTCCATAATACGAGTGTCTAAACGTCTAACAATGCAATACACTTGTCCACTTCGCGTATGAGTCGTGCTATTTTGGCTCTCGACTCTTTCACATCGTCGCCGCTCACCTCAATCATGCGTGCCGTTTTCAGCGTGTCGTAGTCCTTTTTCAAACCGTCAATAGTCTGCTCCGCGCCAGCAAGTTGCTGCTGGCACGCTTCGAGCTGCGCTTGCAAGTCGGCGTTTTTTTGTCGCTCGTCTTGATACGCCATCATGAGTTGGCGCACGCGTGCTTCAAAGTTTCGAAGTGCTATTTCTTGTTCGTTAGTCATTATTTATGCTTTGAACGGTTGAGTGGGGTGGGGGGATTGGTGCGGGTGTGACACGCTTACTTCTCGTCCTTGTCGCTTGGTTTAGGCTCTTTTTTGGCCAGTATTACCACGTTGTATACGTAGGTGGTCATCCATTCGGCGCTATAGCCCAGTTGCTGTTGGTAGCGTCGTACGGCGATGCACGCCTTCCGCACACCTTCGTCCTTCCAGGTGTCTTTGGTCAGGACTTCATTGATGGCCTTGGCAGTGAGGTTGCGCAGTGCCTGCTGGAACATGCTTGGCAGGCGGAACTTCCACTTCATGATGTTGCCCATGAGCATCATCAGCTCTTGTGAAAAGCCCTGGAAGAGGAACAGATAGTTGCGCACATCGTTTACATTGCGGCAGTGGCGCTTGATGCTTCGGTCAATTTCTTTGAAGAAGAAGTCTTCGATGCCGTAAATTTCCATCAGCATTTTGCGGCATTTGTTCTTTTCGCCCAAGCCCAACTTGTTGTTGACGGTTTGTACGTGGAGTGTCTGCTTGAACACTCTGAGGTCGGGCAGTGCAGAGAGGTTGCTGATGCCAAGGTTAGCCGCCATGACAGCTTGATAATAAACGCGAATGAGCATCATGAAATCTTCCATGCCGCCAACGCGCCAACCTGTTTCGTTGGGCTGTTCCTTATGTTTGAATAATTTTGAAAATAATCCCATATTGTTGTGTTGTTTGTGCCATGTGCTCTTGTTCAGTTGGAGCAAATAGCTCTTGCAAAGATAAGTAATGCCCTCCGAAGTGCCAAGGCATTTACTGCCTTTTTGTGCTTTTTGTGTGAAATATGTTTTATTTTTGTGTTTTGAGGTTCAAAGATTTAGGCGCACGACGTTCAAGTAAAGGAAAAGCATTAACTTTGTTTGCGGTTTGTCAAAAAAGGCACTCGTGCCGGACATTTGGCAGTCTGCTTTGGCGTGACGCGGCTTCAGAGATTGTCAGATTAGCGTTGTGCCAGCTTCTACTGCTGATCAATTATTTTACAATTCAACTTGTTGCCCCGTTCAGCTCAGACCGCCAACGGGGGTACGACAAATGGGTGGTTCTAAAAATTCTGTTTTTAGAGTTCTGCCATTCTGAAATGTGGTTTGCACGCTATGATAGTGCACAAATCCCTGTTTCAGAAAGTTAGAGCCACCCACATTTGAACACCAACTTAAATATGCAAACAGACAAGCGTACACTCTTGTTGCCACCGTGCAAAATAAATATTGGTTTGAATGTGGTGGCCCGTCGTGCCGACGGTTATCATGATCTTGAAACCGTGTTTTATCCTGTGCCGTTGCGTGACAATCTTGAATTTAAGATTTCAGACGACGATACCGCGCCTTACACGCTGGCCACGGGCGGAGTGCCTGTGGCGGGTGACGCCTCCGACAATTTGGTGGTAAAGGTGTATATGTCGCTCAAAAAGGAGTTTGACTTGCCGCCCTTGGACATCTATCTGTACAAGCACATACCGATGGGGGCCGGACTTGGTGGGGGCAGCAGTGATGCCGCCATGATGATGACAGGGCTGAACGAAACCTTTGAACTCGGTATGTCAGAGACCGAAATGGAGCAGCGAATGGCCAGTTTCGGAGCCGATTGCGCTTTCTTTGTAAAGTGCCGGCCTGCTTATGCCACGGGCATAGGCGACAGTTTGCAGCCAATTTCGCTTTCGCTCAAGGGCAAGCACATCGTGTTGGTAAAGCCCGATGTGTTTGTGTCGACCAAGGAGGCTTATGCACAGGTAGTGCCCAAGCCGGCAGACTATCCGCTAATTGATGCCATAGCCCAGCCGGTGACGGAGTGGCGACGTCTGGTGGTGAACGACTTTGAGGCATCGGTCTTTCCCAATCACCCGGAATTGGCAGCCATCAAACAAACACTTTACGACATGGGGGCACAGTATGCAGCCATGAGTGGCAGCGGCAGCACAATATTTGGCTTGTTTGACCGTCCTGTGCCAGAGGCGGCAGAGGTCTTTGACAAGCATTTTGTCTTTGTAAAGCAGTTCGTCAAATGATTTATTATTTTTCGGGTACTGGCAATTCGTACAAAGTGGCAGCCCAACTGGCTCAAAGCACATCGACGAAGCTGGCCGACATGAGTAGTGTGGCGGTTGATGTCCCGGTGTGTGACGATGCGGTGGTGGGCTTTGTGCTACCCGTCTATGCTTGGGGCCTGCCCGTGTTTGTAGAGCAGTTTGTCAAGTCATTGCCGCGTGGCGTCAGGCACAAGTACGTTTATGCTGTGCTGACCTGCGGTGACGACATGGGGTATGCCGACGTGTTATTGCGCAAGGCGCTGAGGCGTGTGGGGTGGCAGCTCGATGCCGTTTATGTGGTACAGATGCGCAATACCTATGTATGTTTGCCGGGGTTCGATGTGGACAGTCCTGACGTGCAACAATGTAAAGACCGCGCCTTCGGCCAGCGCATGACACATGTGGCGACGTGTGTGGCCAGCCGGGCACCGTTTGACGAGCGTGAAATGCTGCGTGGAGCTTGGCCCTGGTTGAAAAGTTATGTGTTGCGCCCGCTCTTTAACAAGTTGCTGATAAGCGACCGCCGCTTCAGCGTAGATGCCAGTGTCTGCAGCCAATGTGGCGCCTGTGTGCGCCGTTGTCCGTTGGGCAATATGCGTATGGGGGCAGACGGTTTGCCGCAATGGTATGCCGGCAAATGCACGCATTGCTTGCGTTGCTACCATATCTGTCCGCACCATGCCATAAGCTACGGAAAATTTACGCGTGGCAAGGGTCAGGTGAAAATAAATTTATAATTTTGCCGTCCGCTAAGCGGGCGCACTTATCCTGTCGGTATGTAATATGTGATATCGACAGATATAGAACGGCATGCAGGATGCGTTTATGTAAAACGTCCGTTTGGTGCAAGTAGAACAATAAAACAATACGACTAACAATGAACAACGAATGGTTTGAGTGTAAGGTAAAGTATGAAAAGACTATGGAGAATGGTCTTGTAAAGAAGGTGACAGAGCCTTATTTGGTAGACGCCTTGAACTTTACCGAAGCTGAAGCACGCATTATAGAAGAGATAACCCCCTTTATGACCGGCGCCTTTGAGGTGAGCGACATCAAGCGCGCCCACTATGCCGAACTGTTTGAGGCACCTGGCGATGACAGCGCCGACAAGTTTTTCCGTGCCAAACTGCTCTTTATCACACTCGACGAAAAGAGTGGCAAGGAGAAGAAGACCTCGCAGAATGTGCTTGTGCAGGCTGCCGATTTGCGCGATTCGATCAAGCGTCTTGACGAGGGTATGAAAGGCTCGATGATGGACTACACCATAGCCTCGGTTACCGAAACGGCTATTATGGACATATTCCACTACGTTGTACACCACAAAAAGGCTGGTGAGGACAAGCCCGAGTATGAGGCTTGACAACAACACTGCCGGATATTAAAGCCGCTCTTAGGCGTGGCGTAGGGTAATGAGTTGACAAGTTAACGGGCAAATAAGTAGAAATCTATTATTTTGAGGCTATGATACATCTTAACGAAGTAAGGGCTACGGTAAAGCAAGGCGTAGAACTTGTAGCCGTGTCAAAATTCCACCCGGCGGCACTCATCAAGGAGGCTTATGACCAGGGGCAACGCATATTTGGCGAGAGCCGCGTACAGGAACTGCAGGCCAAACACGAGGCTTTGCCGGCCGACATACAATGGCATTTTATCGGTCATCTGCAGCCTAACAAGGTGAAATATATTGCGCCATACATCTCGCTCATACATGCTGTGGACAGCTACAAACTGCTGGCCGAAATAAACAAGCAGGCGGCTAAGCATAACCGCGTGATACCCTGTTTGCTCGAATTGCACATAGCGCAGGAAGAGAGCAAGTATGGCTTTACGCCCGAGGCCTGCACAGCCTTGCTTGAAGATGGGGCGTGGCGCGCATTGAAAAACGTGCAGATAGCCGGTTTGATGTGTATGGCTTCGAACACGCCCGACATGGTGCAGGTGCGGAGCGAGTTTCATCAAGCCCGCGTGTATTTTGACGAGTTGAAACAGCGTTTCTTTGCTGACGACCCGCACTTTTGTGAGCGCTCGTGGGGCATGTCGCACGACTATGATGTGGCCATGGACGAGGGCGCAACACTTGTGCGTGTGGGTACCGCCATCTTTGGCGAAAGAGAATATTAAAAACAGCCTTGAGGCACAGCGTAACATAAAAGAGCCCGGCCAAAATCCTTTAGTGGTGTTGGCCGGGCTTGGTGTGTGAATATAGAAACTGCGCGTATGGCACCGTTAAAATATAGGCGAGTACCCCAGGCGAGCATCTGTGTGCGAATAAGATAAACAGTGCCTTTTGTGTATAGCTCAGAAAGAATACGTAACTTTGCAGCGTGACAAGATATGACGCTTGCCACGCATACAAAACTAAACAAATATGACGAGAATGCAGACCATCGCCCTATTTGACCTGGACGGCGTGATTGTTGACACGGAAGGGCAGTACACGTTGTTTTGGGAAAAAGTAGGCAAACGTGATTTTCCCGAAACGGAGAATTTTGCAGCACGTATCAAAGGACACACGCTCAAGCAAATCGTTGGCGAATATTACCCCAATGATGTAGAAAAACGGCAGCAGGTGATAGAAGAGTTGTGGCAGTTTGAACGCGAAATGGACTTTCCATATATAAAAGGTGCGGTGACTTTTGTCAGAGCATTGCGTGAGGCCAAAATTCCTGTGGCGGTTGTTACAAGCTCTGATAATAAAAAGATGCAGTGCCTGTTCAAGTGTCACCCCGAATTGCCGGAGCTGTTCGACCGCATATTTACCGCAGAGGACGCGCGGCGCTCAAAGCCCGCTCCCGATTGCTACATTGATGCTGCAAAGGCTTTGGGCGGAGACGCACAAAATGCAGTAGTGTTTGAGGACTCTATTAGCGGTTTGCAGGCTGGTCGCAACAGCGGCGCGCTGGTGGTAGGGCTGACTACAACGAATAGCGCAAAGGTGATAGAGCCGTTGTGCGACAAGGTGATAAATGATTTTACTGAAATAACCGTTGTACAGATGTGCAACTTATTAAATAATAAATAATAATGCCAGGATATTTAGTTGACGATACGCGCAAGGTGACGACGCATCGTTTGAAGGAAATGAAAGCAGAGGGCAAGAAAATTGCCATGCTCACTTCGTACGACTTTACAACCGCTAAGATTGTGGACGAGGCCGGTGTAGATATGATATTGATAGGCGACAGCGCCTCTAACGTGATGGCTGGCAACATGACCACGCTCCCCATTACGCTCGACCAAATGATTTATCATGCCCGATCGGTGGCGCGTGCGGTAAAACGTGCGCTCGTGGTGTGCGACATGCCTTTCGGCACCTATCAGATTGACGAAAAGGAAGCCGTGCGAAATGCCATACGCATAATGAAAGAAACGGGTTGTGATGCTGTGAAACTTGAGGGCGGTGTCGAGATAATAGAGGGCGTAAAGCGCATACTCGATGCAGGCATTCCTGTTGTTGGACATCTGGGTCTGACACCACAAAGCATCAATAAATTTGGCACCTACGCCGTGCGTGCCAAGGAAGATGCTGAGGCCGAAAAGCTGCTGTCGGACGTGAAACTCTTGGCTGAGGTGGGCTGCTGTGCCGTGGTGCTGGAGAAAATTCCCGCCGCACTCTGCCAAAAAGCTGTCGAAAGCGTAGATATCCCCATCATAGGCATTGGTGCTGGACCGGCCGACGGACAAGTGCTTGTAGTGGACGATATGTTGGGCAAGAACAATGGTTTCTCGCCAAAATTCTTGCGTCGTTACGCCGATTTGCACACCATTATGACAGACGCTATCGGAGCGTATGTGGCAGATGTGAAGACGGGCGACTTTCCGAATGCTAACGAAAGCTATTAAAACAAACGCTTATGGCGGAACGTCCTTTGATTGCACATCATTGGGCGAGTGCCGCATCTGGTGTTGAAATGATGAGTACACAAGTTCACAACCGGTTGTCGAGTTCGCGCTTTATCAATATGTGCGTAGCCAACTGGTTCTTGCATATTTTTATATTCGCCACAGTGCCGTTGCTTGCTGTCCTGGTCGAAAATTTGGGTGGTACACCCGCGTGGACGGGGTATGCTGTGCTGGCTTTTGCTGTGGGCATGGTAATTCCTGGTCCGTTTGGTGCACACCTGATGGAACGGCGTTCCCGTAAGGAAGTGTTTTTGAAGGCGGCACTGGTGGCAGGTCCCGTAGTGACATTGCTTGGCTATATGTTTTGCGTGCATAACCTCGAAAGCATTGTGGCATTGCAACTGTTGCAAGGAATGGCTTTTGGCGTGGCACAAACGGCCCTCGGTACGACTTTGGTCAACGATATATTGCAGTCGAAACAGCGTAACCGTGGTGACATTATTTATGGTTGGGCCGGTCGCTTGGGCATTCCCTTGGGACTGTTCTTGGGTTATGTGTTGTTGCAGGTCGTGACAGTCGACTTGGCCTTTTGGTGGACGCTTGTGCCTTGTGCTTTGGCTTTTTTGCTGGTAGCACAAACCACAGTGCCGGTCAAGGCTCCGGTCAAGGTGCCGTTGGTAACGCTCGACCGCTTCTTCTTGCCCAGTTCGATGCACTTGGGGCTGACCATGTTTGCTGCGCCATGGGTGTTCGGACGCATGGCCGGTTTGATGTTGAATGCGTGGCCCTGTCTGTGCATGGCTCTTGGCGTGTTGGCAGCCTTTTTGGTGCAGCTGTTTGTAAGGCGCCGTATGGGGCAACGCGGCATTGTGTCGTTTGCCTATTTGCTTATAATGTTGGCATTGTGCATGTTGCCTGTCAATTCTTTCGCCGTTGTCAGCGTGGCTTATGGCTTGCTTGGTTTTGGCGTAGGGGCAGTGTCGTCGCGTCACCTTATGGATTGGGTTGTGTCGGCGCAACATTGTCAGCGTGGCACGGCACAGAACACTTATATTCTGACATGGCGTATGGCTTTTTCACTGGGCTTTTTGTTTAGTGCATGTGGTGTGTCAGATAATTTTACTGTCGATTTTGCACTCTGTGTAGTAGGCCTTGCAGCTTATGTTCTTTGGGTGGGGCCGAAAACTGGTGGCACGGAATAACCGCGCTCACCTTGCCCTTTGGCTATCGCCCAAGATAGGCTTTGGTTCGGCAATAAAACGAAAGTTTTGAGACTTTCGTTTTGTATTGCGCTCACCTTGCCCTTTGGCTATCGCCCAAGATAGGCTTCGGTTCGGCAATAAAAACGAAAGTTTTGAGACTTTCGTTTTGTATTGCGCTCACCTTGCACTATCTTTGCAGACTAAAATAAGAAAGAAACAATACAAGAAATATGAAATTTACCGAACGTAACGGACTTAACTTATACAAGGTTAATGAAGAGGTGCTCAATGAGTGGGACAAGCAGGACTTGTTCCACAAGAGCATGAATGAACGCGAAGGTTGTCCTTCTTTTGTATTCTTTGAAGGTCCTCCTTCTGCCAATGGACACCCCGGTATTCATCATGTGATGGCACGTACCATTAAGGACGTGTTCTGCCGCTACAAAACTATGCAAGGCTTTCAAGTAAAGCGCAAGGCTGGTTGGGACACACATGGTCTGCCTGTTGAACTTGGAGTAGAGAAAGAACTGGGTATAACCAAGGAGGATATCGGTAAAACTATTTCTATTGAGGATTATAATGCCCGTTGCCGTCAGAATGTGATGAAGTTCACACAAGAGTGGACAGACCTCAGTCATCTGATGGGCTATTGGGTAGATATGGAACACCCGTATATCACATACGAAAACTCGTATATCGAAACCTTGTGGTGGCTCCTCGGCCAACTCTATAAAAAGGGTTTGCTGTACAAAGGCTATACCATACAGCCTTACTCGCCTGCTGCAGGTACGGGATTGAGTTCGCACGAGCTTAACCAGCCGGGCTGCTACCGCGATGTAAAGGATACTACCGTTACGGCGCAGTTCGCCATTCTCGATCCTGAACCCGAGATGACGAAGTTCGGCAAGCCATACTTCTTGGCTTGGACAACAACGCCCTGGACTCTGCCTTCGAACACCGCATTGTGCGTTGGCCCGAACATTGACTATGTGGCAGTTGAAACATTCAACCCCTACAATGGTGAGCCAATGACCGCAGTTGTGGCCAAGGCGCGTGTGGCAGCTTATTTCAAGCCCGAGGGCGAGAATGCCGACTTTGACGCTTACAAACACGGCGACAAGGTGATACCTTACCGCATTGTGGGCGAGTGGAAGGGTTCAGACCTCGTGGGTATGCACTACAAGCAGTTGATGCCTTGGGTTAAACCCACCGAGAAGGTTGAAGACAATTCACCCGCATGGGTTAGCGCTTATGCTGCTGCCCACCCCGACAAGTGCTTTACTTCAGGCATCGACAAGTTTGTTGAACTTGCCGAAGAAGCCTTCCGTGTTATTCCGGGCGACTATGTGACAACCGAAGATGGTACAGGTATTGTACATATAGCACCAACCTTCGGTGCCGACGATGCCAAGGTGGCCAAGGCCGCCGGCATACCTTCACTTTTCTTGATAAACAAGGCGGGCGAAACACGTCCGATGGTAGACCTTACCGGCAAGTACTATGTGCTCGACGAGTTGTGCGACAACTTTGTAGCCCAGTGCGTAGACGTTGAGGCTTACAGCCATCATGCCGGCGATTATGTGAAGAATGCTTACGCTCCCGAATTTAACAAGGACGGAAAATATGACGAAAAGGCTGCCGCCAAAGCGGAGGACTTGAATATCGTCATTTGTCTGGAAATGAAACAGGCTGGTGAGGCCTTCAAAATTGAGAAACATGTGCACAACTATCCGCATTGTTGGCGCACAGACAAACCTATCCTCTATTATCCGCTCGACAGCTGGTTCATTCGCAGCTCAGCCCTTAAGGAGCGCATGATGGAGTTGAACAATGGCATTCATTGGAAACCCGCCAGCACAGGTTCGGGCCGTTTTGGCAAATGGCTTGAAAACCTTAACGACTGGAACTTGAGCCGTTCGCGTTATTGGGGCACCCCGTTGCCTATTTGGCGCAATGCCGAGACACGCGAGGAAATATGCATCAGTTCGCTCGAGCAACTCAATGCCGAGATTGAAAAGAGTGTGGCTGCAGGCTTCATGACCTCAAATCCGTTGAAGGATAAAGGCTTTGTTCCGGGCGACTATTCAGCCGACAACTATCACCGCATAGATTTGCACCGTCCTTACGTTGACAATATCATATTGGTATCACCTTCGGGCAAGCCCATGAAGCGTGAGAGCGATTTGATAGACGTATGGTTCGACTCAGGTTCAATGCCTTACGCGCAAATCCACTATCCGTTTGAAAACAAGGAACTGCTCGACAGCCGCACCGTTTACCCCGCCGATTTCATAGCCGAGGGCGTAGACCAAACACGTGGCTGGTTCTTCACATTGCATGCCATTGCCACAATGGTGTTCGACAGCGTGGCATTCAAGGCAGTAATAAGCAATGGCTTGGTGCTCGACAAGAATGGCAACAAGATGTCGAAGCGTCTTGGCAATGCCGTAGAGCCATTTGGCGCAATCAAAAAGTACGGCTCCGACCCCTTGCGTTGGTACATGATAACCAATTCTTCGCCTTGGGACAATCTCAAGTTCGACGAAGAGGGCGTGCAGGAAGTTGCCCGCACATTCTTTGGCAAGCTCTATCAGACGTATTCGTTCTTTGCCATGTATGCCAATGTCGACAACTTCGACCCCGCAGCACCGCAAGTGCCAATGAATGAGCGTCCCGAGATAGACCGTTGGATCTTGTCAGAACTCAACACGCTTATCAGCGAGGTGACTGCTGACTACGAAGACTACGAACCCACCAAGGCCGGCCGTTTGATACAGACATTTGTTATCGACAACTTGTCAAACTGGCATGTGCGTTTGAGCCGCAAGCGCTTCTGGGGTGGTGGCATGAACACCGACAAGCTGAGTGCTTATCAAACACTCTACACCTGTTTGCTCACCGTGGCCAAGTTGATGGCTCCTATCGCCCCCTTCTATGCCGACCGCCTTTATAGCGATCTCACGGCAGGCGTCAAGGGTGCTGCTGAGAGTGTGCATCTCGCCACATTCCCCAAGGCTGACGAGGCTTGCATAGACAAGGCACTTGAGCGCCGCATGGAACTGGCTCAGAAAGTGTCATCAATGACTCTGTCGTTGCGTAAAAAAGAGCACGTCATCGTACGCCAGCCCCTGCAGTGCATATCAATTCCCGTAACCGACAATCAGTTGCGTGAAGACTTGGCAGCTGTCAGCCAGCTCATTCTTGACGAAGTCAATGTAAAGGAACTGCGCTATGCCGATGCCAATATGCTGGAAAAGAAAGTAAAGTGCAACTTCCGCGTAATGGGCAAGAAGTTTGGCAAACTGATGAAGGCCGTCAATGCCGTGGTTACGGCACTTGGTCAGGACGACATCAACAAACTCGACAGCGAAGGCAAACTCTCAGTCACAGTCGAAGGACAGCCGGTTGAGATAGAGCGTGCCGATGTGGAAATAATCAGCGAGGACATGCCCGGCTGGACAGTGGCCAACGAGGGCGCACTCACTGTGGCACTTGACCTTGAACTCACCCCCGAACTTCGCAACGAAGGTTTGGCACGCGAAATAGTAAAGCGCATTCAAACCTACCGCAAGGAGAGCGGTTTCGAAATCACCGACCGCATACGTGTGGTGATAGAAAACCAGGCACAGCTTGCTGCAGCGGTTGAGGCTTTCAATGAATATATCGCATCGCAAGTGCTTGCCGACAGCATTGAGGTAGCTGACACGTTGCCCGGTGATGCCGCAGAGTTTGACTTTGAAGACTTCAAGGCCAAAATGAGCATTACGCGATAATCAGAACTGTTGGTAATGAGCAAATAAGCGACCACAACGTGAGCCGTCTGGCAGTGTGGTTGCCTATTTGCCCATTGCGTTTTTTAATAATAATGGCGGCAACTGAGCAGCATGCAAGGGTACACATTGCGTGAGCCGTTTGACAGAATGCCAGTCTGCATAGCCATCTAACACCCTAATAACCATGACGGAAAAGAAACGTTATTCAGACGAGGAACTTGAAGAGTTCAAGCAAATAATCCTCAGCAAACTTGAGCTGGCCAAACGCGACTATCAGCAAATGATGGATACGCTCAGCAATAAAAATGGCAATGATGTGGACGACACCATGCCAACCTACAAAATACTCGAGGAGGGCTCTATGACGCAAACCAAGGAGGAACTAACCACCATGGCAGCACGTCAGCAAAAGTTTATCCAAGCATTGCAAGCAGCCCTAGTGCGTATTGAAAACAAGACCTACGGCATCTGCCGTGTAACGGGCAAACTCATACCCAAGGAACGTTTGCGTGCAGTACCTCATGCCACACTCAGCATCGAGGCCAAACAAGCACGCTGATAAGCAGGTATGCCTTGGCATTAAAAGCGAGATCGTTTTTGGGACATTTTAAGTTGTCAGAAACGCGCTGCAAAAAACGCAAGCACTAATGGGGGCGACGCGTCCCGCGTCGGGATAGAGAAAGGAGGAAAATACGAACTCTGCTAAATAATAGCTGCATCTTTTCCCGACGCGAGACGCGTCGCCCCCATTAGAGGTAGCGTTTGGTGCTTGAGGGCATCCGTTCCCTCTTGCTGAAAAGCCAACGCGCTGCCTTGGGCTATGGAAGTCATTGTGCCTACGGCCCGTTCAAGTTAACCCCGAAGCTTGAGTTACTAACAGAATTAAAGCCAGAATAATCTGCCCCTATTATCAAATGTCAGCATCTTTACATTCAACAAACTCTATGCGTCGTACCATATTGGCCATACTTATTGTGTTGGGAGTCATTGTGATAGACCAACTCATAAAGTTTGACATCAAAACCACCTTCATGCTGCACGAGGACTATGTTGTAGCGCGTGATTGGTTCCATATCCTTTTTACCGAAAATCGTGGCATGGCCTTTGGCATGCAGTTCGTGGGCACCATGTTCTTGGCGCTTTTCCGCGTGGTAGCAATAGGCCTGTTTTGCGTGCTGCTTTCGCGGTTAATACAGCGCAAGGCGCCCTATGGCCTGATAGTGTGTGTGGCCATGATAATAGCCGGTGCTGCGGGCAACATCATCGACAACATGTTCTATGGATTGATATTCACTGAAAGCACCCCCTATTTACCTGCCCAGTTAGTGCCCTTTGGTCAGGGTTATGGCAGTTTCTTGTCGGGCAAGGTGGTCGATATGTTCTACTTCCCGTTGTTCACATGGCCCGATTGGGTGCCCTTGTTCGGTGGCAACACCTTCTTTGGCGCCATATTCAATTTTGCCGATGCCTCAATCAGTTGTGGCGCCGTAGCACTCGTGTTGTTCTATCACAAGTATATATCAAACATGGGGCTGCTTAAAAAGTAGACTGCCCCCATCTTTCCGCATATAGTACTTATATGACGAAGTTCTTACGTTTACGTTCAATAATTCTGCTCTTAATATCGGCACTCTGCCTCATGTCGTGCAAGCCTGGTCCCCCCGATGGTGTGCTTGGTGCTGGCAAGATGGAAGATGTGCTCTACGACTACCACATGGCACAAGCCATGGCACAGCAAATGCCAGGTGACAGCATAGCTTATTACACCCGGCTCTATCAGGAAGCGGTGTTCATGAAATATGGCATCACCCAATCCGATTTCGACAAGTCCATGATATGGTATGAGCGCCATGCCGACAAGCTTGGCAAAATATACGCCCGCTTGTCAGAGCGTATGGGCGGCAGTGTCGATGTTGCAAACAACGCGCTGCTGCCAGGCTTGCAAACGGCAAGTGGCGACACGCTGAACGTGTGGCAAGGCACGTCAAGCATTTTGCTCAACTCTCAAGGCGTAAACCGTTTCGTTTACACCCAGCGTGCCGATACGGCTATAAAAAGTGGCGACCGTCTGGTGCTGATGTTCAATGCCGAGTGGTTCTATCATGAAGGCGAGCACCGTGTCATGATGTATGCCACCATACATTATGCTGGCGATTCGGTGACCACCATGCAGCAGTTTGTGTTTATGAGTGGCAGCCAGCAGATGCAAACCACCATAGGCAAGGGCAAGGTAACGAGCATCGATCTGTTTGCATACCAGTGCGCTCCATGGGACAACCGTGCCCGCATTGTGTCGCTGTCGAACCTGCGCATGTACCGTGTACGCGGTCAGCAGGTGGAACGAGCCACCAGCACCCCGGCGCATGGTGATTCTGTACCACGCCGTCCCGTCAATTTCCAACGCCGCTTGCGCGACAGCCTCATGCGGTCCGACACGGCCAATGAGCGTAAGCCGCATTTTGTGTAGATACATACCGCACACATTATGTCACGATTGATAGCATATTCCAGAGTCGTGTTGCCCACGGGGCAAACGTTGCACCGCGAAGTCGTAGAGTTCGCGCACGATGGCCATCCTGTCAAGCATTATCCGTTGCTTTGCGAACAGCCATTTGTCGAATGGCGCGATGCCACCTATGTTTATGGCGACCAGTTAACGCTGTAATTTGGTGCTTGAAGAAACGCAAGCACTAATGGGGGCGACGCGTCCCGCGTTATCGGGATAATGAAAGAAAAGAATACAAACTCTACTAAATAACAGCTGCACTTTTCCCGACGCGAGACGCGTCGCCCC
>ENA-UERK01001435-UERK01001435.1-human-gut-metagenome-genome-assembly--contig:-NODE-1435-length-17509-cov-78.635268_pt1 | contig 17509 bp, 15 predicted proteins | sample MGYA00242957_ERZ507957 | MGnify/ENA primary metagenome ERZ507957 (study PRJEB26167, sample SAMN06115538) | human gut metagenome | host: Homo sapiens | place: China:Heilongjiang | collected 2015-11-06... | reverse complement strand
AAGAATGAAAGCTGGCTGGGACGAAAATTACCTGTCAAAACTTTTGGAGGCGAACGCATTTTGATGCGTCCGCCCTGTACTTTAGAACATAGATTTTAATAGGCTGAAAAAACTTTTTCTGTGGTTTTTCGATTTGAGTTGACCACACTTAGTGTTATTTTTAACTACCCAAAAGCTACAGATTATCACAAAACAAAGACGAAAAGTATAAAATTGACTGATACTATTTGGTTATTTACTCAAATTGTCGTACCTTTGCAACGAAAACAAAACAATTAGTATGAGAAAGACCATTTTACTTATCATTATGACAACTGCTATCATATTCTCTGCTTGTACAGGCAGACAAGCCAAAGAGAAAGAGAAGGCTCTCGACACCATTCCCATGATGGTGATGCAGATACAGAAATGCAGTCGTCTATATACAGCCGAGGCACAGGTTCACAGAATCATCACCCACGACGACCAACTCAGACTGAAAGGCTCTATACTGAAAAACGAGTTCGACATCAGTCTGCCTGGAGGAAAGCGCAAAGTTGCCATCCCTATGGACGCCACCCTCAAGGCATATATCGACTTCAAAGACTTCAACGAAAAGAACGTGAGACGGCAGGGCGAGAAGATAGAAATCATCCTCCCTGATCCTAAGGTGGTGCTGACAAGCAGCAAGATAGACCACGAAGGAATCAAGAAATTCGTATCGCTCACACGCAGCAACTTCAGCGATGAAGAACTCAGCAGCTACGAGCAGGAAGGACGAAAGGGCATCATCAACGACATTCCACGCATGGATATTCTGGAAACAGCCCGCCAAAGTGCCGCGCACACCTTGGTACCCATGCTCGTCAACTTGGGATTCAAAGCCGAGAACATCAAGATTAGTTTCAGAAAGAAGTTTACCTCATCCGATCTTTCAAGCCTCATCGACGGCACATCGGTTGAGAACAAGTAAGGTACTACAGATATGAGAAAATTTGAAATCATCGTCATACTCCTGCTCATCGTCATCATCGGCGGAGGTCTGTACTGGCTCAACAAGGACAACTCCATCTCGATGGAACAAGAAGGGAAGACCATACTCTCGCCTACACAGATAAAGAGTATCGAAGCCATCGGACAGTGGGAATTCCTGTCCATCAGCGATGAGGAACTGATAGACACCGTGAGAAAGGGACTCATCAGCGACGACGAACTGGTAAGGATCTACTATGGCACCCTCAGGCTGGGCATTAACATGCGAGAGGTAGGTAATGAATGGCTGAGCGCCGAGGGCGACACCATTATCTGCACCCTGCCTCCCATCAGGCTCCTCGACCGCAACTTTATCGATGAGGCTAAGACACGTTCGTTCTTCGAAGAAGGCAAATGGACCGGTAAAGACCGACAGGACATGTACAAAAGAGCCTATGAAGCTATGAGCAGACGATGCTTTACAAAGGCCAACATCGCCAAGGCTGAGGAAAATGCCAAGGCGCAGTTTGAGGGAATGTTCCAGGCCATGGGTTACAGCAACGTAAGGATAAGAATAGAACATGGGATAATAAAAGAGAAAGACAAATAACAAACAGGTAAAAAATAAGAGAGATTATGGATACACTAAACGACATTTTCGCAACGCTAAGCTCATTCTTGTGGGGTTGGCCCATGATTATTCTGCTCTTGGGCACACACCTCTTTCTTACGATCCGTCTGCGTTTCCCGCAGCGTAAGATTTTCAAGGCCATCAAGTTATCCGTCAAGAAAGACAAGAATGCCACGGGCGATGTATCCCAGTTTGGCGCTCTTGCCACTGCACTTGCCGCCACAATAGGTACGGGCAACATCATCGGTGTGGCAACAGCCATCGCTCTGGGTGGTCCGGGTGCTGTGCTGTGGTGCTGGCTGACAGGTGTATTCGGTATATCCACCAAATATGCCGAGGGTTTATTGGCAGTAAAATATCGTGTGAAGACCCAGCGCGGCCGCATGTTGGGTGGCCCTATGTACGCCTTGGAGAAAGGCCTGGGTTGGAAATGGCTCGCCATCCTCTTCGCACTCTTTGCCGCGATAGCCTCTTTCGGCATCGGCAGCACCGTACAGGCAAACGCCATCTCTACCCTCGTAGAAAACCAGTATGGCATTTCTCCCTACATCACAGGAACCGTTGTCTGCGCCTTGGGAGCAGCCGTCATCATAGGAGGAGTGAAATCAATATCAAGAGTATGTGGAATGCTTGTTCCCTTCATGGCTCTTTTCTATGTGTTGGGATGCATCTATATTCTCTTGGTCAACCACGCCTATCTGTGGCCGGCTATCAAGGTTATCTTTGAGTCTGCCTTCACTACCCGCGCGGCAGGAGGCGGTTTCGCTGGCAGCACATTGATGATGGCAGCCCGATATGGTATAGCCCGTGGTCTGTTCTCCAACGAGTCGGGTCTTGGTTCTGCTCCTATCGTAGCCGCAGCTGCACAGACACGCAACCCAGTGCGCCAGGCACTCGTGTCGTCTACCGGAACCTTCTGGGACACCGTCATCATCTGTGCCCTTACAGGTCTGGTCATCACCTCAAGCATCATCGCCTACCCCGACATCGACTACCACAACGGAGCAGCCCTTACGAAGGCTGCCTTCAGCAAGATACCTTACATAGGAGCACCCTTGCTCACCTTCGGTTTAGCCACTTTTGCTTTCAGCACCACCTTAGGTTGGAGCTATTATGGCGAGCGCTGCGTGGAATATCTCAAGGGCAAGCGCTGGATGCTGAGCTACCGTGTGCTCTACATCGTCAGCATCTTTGCGGGCAGTGTCATCGGACTGGAGATGGTGTGGAACATCGCCGACTGTATGAACGCCCTGATGGCAATACCTAACCTTGTATCCCTGCTCTGCCTCAGCGGCATCATCGTACACGAAACACGCAAGTATCTGTGGCGCGACCGGTTGGACCGCGACATGGATGAGAACGAGATAGAAGAACTGGAAAAATAATAATCAAAAGCTACAAAAGAAATATGGCTGTCAACTCTCCTTAGGATTGTCGACAGCCATATTTCTTTAAGCGACCATTCAGTCTATCTGATATTGCAGATGCCGCATCTCATGGCCTCCCCATGCAGAATCATTGGCGTACAGAAATCCCACCTTATTATATAAGGACTCCGCGCGAGGGTTTCCCTTGTCGACAAGCAGACCTACAGCAGGCAATCCCATCTCACGTGCACGCTCGATGACTGCTTTCAGCAAATATTTGGCAATGCCATGCCCCCGGAACTCTTCCGACACAGCGATGCTGTCGATGTAAAGCTCGCCAGCCTGTGTCTCATCGTCCATATCCGAATAGTCGATACCAAACTCCCGTTGAGCAGCCTCTATGAAACGACGACGCAAACGATGCAGCTCACCTCCATCATAAGATACACAAATGCCAGCCAACCTACCATCATCAGTAAAAGCACAAAGCGTATTGCGATAGCTGTACTGACTGTCATCGAGAGCCACCAGTTCCGTCATCACCCGTCGGAAATCCTCTATCGTATGATCTTTACCTGCCAGATTCTGGCAACACTCATGATTCATCGCCTCCATAATGAGTGAGGCAATAGGCGCTGCCAAACTGGCAGTAGCCCCTTCTACTCGTACATTCATTTCTATGTCTTTTATTTTCTAACCACCTCAATATTCGTATCACCAGGGCGATACAGATAGCCCACACATTCGGCAGCACTATTTTAAACATTTTGTTCCTTACGCCAGGCTGCTGGCGTCATGCTCTCAAAGCGCGAGAACACCCTTGAGAAATAAGAGGACGAGGAGAAACCGGAATAGATAGCCACCTCTTCCTGTTTGACATTCGGATTCTCACGCATATAGCTTTTTGCCTCTTCCAGACGCAGCTTCGTAATCCAGGTGCTGAAGTTGGTACCGTGTTTACGGTTGATATAGCGAGACATATATAGCTTGTTGGTACCCATCTCTGCCGCCAAGTCATCTATCGTCAACTGAGGAGCGAGGAACCGCTTTTCGGAAATCCATCTCTTCACTTGCTCTCCAAAGAGCTGCTCATAGTAGTCTGTCTTCGAGGATTTCAGTTTTTCTGTATCTGTCTCCATCCTTTCTCTGTCCGTTACCTCAGCGCTGTTCAACTTACCATACATGGAGGCATAGTTGATGAAACTGATGGCTATGTAGAAATTGGCAGAGACGACATAAACCTGAAAAAGATAATTGTAGATAATGCCCCAAACAACGTGGTGAAACACAGCACACTGATAAGGATGATGAGGATGACACTCTTCTTGATCCAGAACATAAACTGCTGCATATCCTCCGCAAAGTAATTGTCCAGTTTACTCCTCTTCTCATTATATAGGATACAGAAACGTCTCAAGAACAACACGTATTGCACAAAGAACATGAAGAAGGGGAACCACGAGACCCAAGCACCCACTTTGCCAAAGACTCCTATGGTGGAAGTTATCATCAGGGCAACAGATGTCAGTAAGACAATCCAGTCCTTACTGAAGTTTCGCCACGACATATACTTCTCATCCAACAAATAGAAGAAAGTAGAAAAGAAGAAGATGGCTTCCAGATAGAAGAAGATAAAATCAGCGCACTTGATATATGGATTGAGTGCTTTCCAATCGGCAGAGCTGGAAATAGCTAAGTAGACGAAAAGATTCAATCCCATGATAAAATATGTAGTTGCCAAACATCTCTTCGCCTTGCAATAAGGAAGATATTCGGCAGCAAGAGGCACTTTTCCAAACAACAGGACAATGCCGAGGCCAAAATAAATGGCTCCAACACATTGAATCAACACAATGAAATAATGCTCTAACAACTCTATCATATACAATTTTAATTACGCAATACAAAAGTACAAAAAATAATTATTACCCCCCCCGAATTAAGACAAAAAAGCGACATTTTTCACTCTTTTTACACTTTTGCGTCATTTTTTCCATTTTTGAAATTGTAAAAAGAGTAATTTTTCCAATATTAAAAGTATTCACTACAAAGTTTCCACTATCTTTGCAAATGTTTAAAACTGGCGCTCCAACTATTCATCACCAAGAACTGAGCGTCGGAAATAGTATGAGTAAAACTTACACAAAGACTTTTCTAAATTGAAATGAAATGAGAAAAAACTACAACAACAGCACAACGAAGCAGCACAAAAGAGATTCACCACATTCATTGCTCTCCTTGTCATGCTTCTATTCGCCATTGGAGGAAGTCTCCAAGTACAAGCCCAGGATACCAATACGAATGGAACCCCCATCGCGGGCATCGAATCGCTGACTGGTTACAGCGAGGAAGATGTAAGAAAAGCTGTAATCAGCGACAACACCTTTCCTGATGACAAAAGCAAGATCTTCTTCCTCTACAATGTCAAGACGGGTCTGCTGCTCAATGCAGGAGGCTATTGGGGAACTCATGTCTCCTTGAAAGAATACGGAATGCCGCTATGGATACATATCGACGAAGACAAGTGGATTCACCTTGCTCAGAAGTTTGACTCGAAGGACACGGATGGAGAAGGAAATTATCTGGAATACGAGACAGGGGGAAGTGAACCTGAAGACAAAGGTGTGTATATAGACAGAGCATATATTTACTCGGAAATTGTCAAGAGAGGCTGGAAACTGGAGCCTGTTACAGATACAGACAAGCCCAACACCTACAAGCTATACACGTACCGCAACACCTCATCGAATCCGTATGATTCTCCCAGTTTTGGTACGACCAAGTATTACCTCATCGCAGCCGAGACACAAGGCGACGTGGACAAAAACTGCGGTGCCGTGGCAGAAAAAAGCACAGAGATAGCAGACGGCAACGACGAATGGAAATTTCTGTCATACCAGCAGATATTAGATCTCCAGGACAAGAACAGCACCAACATCATCTCGTCCATCGACCTGACCTTCCGCTTGCAATGCCCAGGCTTCTCACGTGAGAATGCGGCTATGAGCAACTGGAAGGCTTATCAATATGGAAGAAGTAAAGAAGGCAAGATCAGATTGGGTTTGGAGCATTATTACAAACCTTACGTTAACAGCGATGTAACAACTGCCGGCTACTGCAAGATTGGCGAGGAATATACCAATGATTTCGAAAACATAGAAAGCTACACTTTCCCCGATGGCGCTATCACGCCGTTCACGGGAAACCATGATTACGAGCGTCATTGCGGTAAGTATTATTGCGCTGATGCCAAGAATTTCCGAGGCACCATCTACCAGGATGTCAAAGTAAGTCATGGTGGTGCATACGTCATCGAGTGCAAGGGATTCTCCACTACCACTAAGGCAAAGCTCTATGCCTGCTTGGTGAAGAAGGACGACAACACTGCGGACACCCAAACGATGCATGCCACCATTCTGGGACAGACTGATTACATGTCTGCACAGGAAAAGAAAGCGCTACATATCGAAGAGCAGAATATGGACTATGCTGCCAAGGAATTTTATGGTAGTCACAAATACTTCAACAGCGTGCTGGTACAAGTGCCAGATGGTGGCGGAACGATCCGGTTCGGTATCGAAATCGGTACACAGGAAGACACGAAGCCTGTGGAATCAGAGTGGACGGTATTCGATGACTTCCGCCTCCTCTATACAAGCAGGACAACTGATGGCGACTTGGTTCTCGATCAGGACAGGGACAATCTGGATTATCTGGAGAAATGCTCCAACACCTATAAGAGCGTGACGCTCCACCTCAACAAGACCTTCGACAAGGACAAGTGGAATGGCTTTGTCTTGCCCGTAAGCCTTACCAAGGACCAACTCACCCAGGCATTCGGTCCTAACGTGAAACTGGCAAAGCTCAACAAGCTGACCAGCAATGAAATACAGTTTGTCAGCGTAAACATGAGCACGGCGGGAAACGAAACGACTGTGATGGAAGCCTACATACCTTACATCATTTTCCCTACCAAGCATACCGAACTGGAACAATCACCTGCCTACACGGCCTTGCTGAGTTCGACAGGCAACAACCAGGCGAAGGATGTACCGGTGAGCATCGGCATGAACCATATCGACATTCCCAATGTCTCATTCGCTGTTAACAACAAAGATAACAAGAACGACCTCACCAAGATGAATACGGAAAACTGGACAACCAACAGCAACATTGTCGTTGACGGTTCAGGAACTCCTTTCGTCAATGGCAACGGCACTATGACAGCCTTCGGAACATTTGCCAGAACCTTCGGAAAAGGCACACAGAATAATACTACAGACAAGAACAAAGATGATTACGGCAAATGGACCATCACGGAAAAAGAAAAAATCATAGAAGGTCGCAGCAACCTAACGGGCTGCTACTTCTTCTCCAATGGTAAGATGTATTATTCTGATAAAAGAACAAGAGGCTTGCGAGGCTTCAGCGTATGGTTCGCACCTAAGTCCGCCTCTGATGGCAACCCTGCCAAACCTGCCAACGTTTTCCTTGATGGTGTATCCTTGGACAAGACCACTGGCATCAGCCCGATCATCTATGGCGAAGAAGAAAGCAGAATTGACAGATTCGCCCATGGCATCTATAGCCTGAATGGTCAACTCATCAGCAACAGCAGTTCCTTGGACGGACTTCCAAACGGAATCTACATTCTGAACGGCAAGAAAGTTATCAAGAGATAATCGGGAGCTACAAGTCTTGAGCAAGAAAGCCAGGACTAACAAAACTATTAGTTAAACACTCAAAATCGACAGACGATGAAAAAAAGATATATGTGTCCTATGACCACAACCATCATGGCTGAGACTTGCAGCATCTGCGCAGGCTCTCCTCGCACATGGGTGGTAGACCCAGACGACACAGAAGTGCCAGAATACAACTGGGGAGAAATCATCTGGGACAAGGGAGCAGATACATTCAAGAAAGAAGAAGAAGAAGACCCATTCGATTCGAACAACTGGTAAAAGAAATACCAATCTGCATACGTGAGTATCCTTCTTACAAACTGAACATTCTCATGTTCGGAAGTTCTGTAAGAAATTTGAAGTTTCGCAAGTTTTTCCCCACACGCCCTGAAGGGGCAGAAGCTCTTAGCCCAGGGCAGCGCCCTGGGTAATTACGTTAGCAAACCTGTCGCCCTGTAAGGGCAAAAGCTTTAAAATACCGGACAATATACAAAGCTTTTGCCCTTACAGGGCGCCTTACAGATTGGCATTATACCCAGGGCGCTGCCCTGGGCTAAGAGCTTCTGCCCCTTCAGGGCGTGTGGGGAAAAAATTGCGAAACTTCAATCATAGATAGCTTAATCTGCTATAGCTGGATTTGCGTCTGTTGCAGATCTACCGCCTTGGCAGTCAGAGTACCCATTCCCTTCAAGACAATTTGTTTTTAGCGTCATGAGCATCAGGTTTTAGTTGTCGTTATTAGGTTTATTCGGTAGCAGGCAGGTGGGGTATTTAAAGCTTCTCAGAACTTTCGCGTATCTTGAGAATCATCGGAACCACCTCCTTATATATCTTATTATCTCCATTGATATTTCTCATGAGCAGTTCGCAGGCTTTTGCACCCTGCTCGTGCGCCTTGTCCATAATGGCAGTGAGACGAGGAGTAACAAAGGCAGCAGCATCACCATCGGTGAAACCGATGATAGCCACATCTTCAGGTATGCGAAGTCCCTTGGCCTTGATGGCATCAAAGGCAGCATAGGTGATGATGTCATTAAAGGCAAGAATGGCATCTGGCGGATTGGGGCCCTCAAGCAGTCGAAGGGTATTGTTGCGAGCCACCTCGAAGTCTATCTTGTCGCACACCACAAGGTGTCGGTCTATCGTGATATGGTTTTCACGCAAAGCCTCGAGATAACCATGTTTGCGTCGGCGTACCATATCCAGATTATTTGGTCCTCCGATGAAGGCTATCCTCTTGGAGCCCGTCTCTATCATGTGCTGAGTGGCTTCCTGTGCTGCAACATCTCCATTAGCCACCACCTGCGAGAACTTGTCTTCGAGACAGCATCGGGCAAAGAATACGAGCGGAATGCCCATGTCATGGAGTTGTTCGAAATGGGAATAATCCACAGTATCCTGTGCCAGACAGGCGATGATGCCTTCCACATGCATATTAAGGAAGTTGTCGAGGGCACGTTCTTCGCGGGTATGGTCCTCATGACTGTTGGCACTGATAACAGAGTAGCCCTGTTTGGAGGCATAATCTTCTATACCATCAAGCACAGCTGCATAGTAATGGGTTACCAAGTTGGGAACGATAACTCCAATGACCCTTGGCGCTTCCTTGCGAAGGCTTTGTGCAAAGGGATTGGGACGGTAGTTCAACTGCTTGGCAAGCTCTTTCACTTTTCGTGTCATCTCCTCTCCCACCTCATGGCTGTTTCGCAAAGCTCTTGATACGGTAGCTATGCTCACGCCCAGATGGTCGGCGAGGTCTTTGAGTGATGTTCTGCGTGGCTTCATGTGCGGTAAATAAGTTTATGCTATATATTAATTTCAACAAGGCATCTTGCTGCCTTTTTTGTACAGAGATAAAGCAAGCGAGCGCAATAAAAGTTTACTTTCAAATTGCCGAGTGCCGCCAATCTTCTGCAAAGATACATCATTTTTTCGTGAATCGAAAACGTTTACGTGCATTTTTTAATGAAAAATATATTAAGGTTTCATTTTTTCTTGTAATTTTGCATTCAGAAAAGTAATGAATAGTTGATAATAAGTTAGTTAGAAAAATGGAGCTTAGTGATGTCGTGAGACATTTCTAAGCTTTTTTTGGGCGCTTACTTAAAGGCACTGCGCCTGTCGTGCCAATATATCACTCAACTATCGCAGGGTGTGGGAATTTATTGAAGTTAGATATAATATTCTGCCGAGTCGATGAGTCCTGCTCTCAAGGCATACTTGGTCGCTTCATGAGCATTGTTGACATCGAGCTTTCTGAAGATGTTCTTGCGATGAGTGTTGACAGTATGAAAGCTGGAGAAACGTTTTTCGGCTATTTCCTTGGTCGTCATACCGAGAGCGATGTCTATCAGAATCTCTGTCTCTGTCTTGGTGAGTTTCACTTTTTCCTCAGTCTTGGCAGGTGGCGGTGCAAGAAGCACCTCCGTCATGTGCTGGCAGATAAAGCGATTGCCCTGCACACAATACAGAATGGCAGCCTTGATTTCCGACAGCTGACTATCTTTGGTCAAGATACTGAACTGCGTACTGCTTGCTATGAGCACACGTACAAAGTCCACACTCAGGTCTTCGCTGAAGAGCAACCATCGGGTGTGGGTGAATCGCTGGTGCAGGATGAACAGCTCATCGGCATCGTTGATATCGAAGAGCGTATAGTCAAGCACTACCACCGCATCGTCGTCTTCCTTCAGGACAAGCATCAATTCTGCCTTGTCCTCTACGTACTTCCACTCAATTCCAGGCATTTCCTCCTTATCGCCAACATTCATCTGCTGAATGATGTGAACCAGTCCCATACGGGTAATGTCCTGTCTGTCTGCCAGTAATATTCTCATCGCATGCTTGTTTTTATGTTGATATTTTCTGCCTATACTCTTTCACACATTCTCCCATTTAGAATGTCATCGAGAATCCGAAACGTATACCCCACTTGCTGATGTCCTCATTATTCAGATAGGTGAGTCGGCGCACATACTCTACTGCAAAGAACTTGAATATGTTGTGTACACCAGCCACACACTCCCAGTAGGGTGTATTGTTCATCACGTGCGATTTGCTTGGGAACTTAAACAGCTCCGCATCCCCTTGGTTTTTCTCCAAATAAGGATTGTTCTTATCGGTGAGGTTTCCCCATACGCCTTTCACGGCGAAATATTCACGCCACTTCAGCTTCTTGATGAGCGGAATACGGTTGAGCAACTTGCCGTTCATATCCCACGACAGAGACGCAAACACCTGACGGTCGTTGAGAAACTCCCAGTCTCTCATCAGGCTCACACTCGATTCAGACTCAAAGTACGAGAGGTTGACAGGCGGCAGGATGAGCATCGGGAATGGCACCTTGTTCCATTGAGCCTGTCCCACAGCATGGAAGTCGAGATAACCGAAACTGCCAAGCCACTGACGCTTATAGATACTCACTTTCGTGATGTTGCTGTGATACTGTCCACCCATAAAACCTTTAAAGCCCATGGTATGCGAGATTCCTATCTCTGGACTGTCGAGGTTGATAGGCAGTCGTTGCTGCTTAGTGTTGACATAGGTGACTCCAGGATTGTAATTGATGCCCACATTGATGTCGGTCATTCTGATTTTCTTCACCTCGTTTCCATCCAGTGTGAAGTAGTGCAGATTGCCTGCAGTACGGTTGCTCTGCCAGCGTATACCGGTATTAAAACGCAGTCCCCAATCGGTCTCATAGGTAAAGGCGAGCCGCTGTCGATGATAGAGGAACATCTCGTCCTGCGTTGCCGCACGGAAGGTCATGAAGATATTGTCCTTGTTGTGCTGCAGGTTGTCATCGGAAGGCGACATGATGTCACGGGACACCTCAAAGGTAACATTCCGCATCGGGAACTCGAAGGGACTGTTTTTCTTCTTGTTGAGCGAGTAGGTCAACACATGTCCTGTATACCATTCGTTACTCTTCGTACCATAGGCCGCATAGCCGTTCCAGAAGAAATGGGGATTGAGCGCAGCCATGGTACGACCAGCCAGACGAAGACGTATGCCGTCTACATAGTTTTTCGACAGATAGGTGTTGACAGGACCGAGGTCGAACTTACTTTTCTTTCCGCCCGGACCACTTCCTATCTCCACATAGTTCTCCATGAGAGCCTTTACACCCAGGATGATCCACTTGAAACCTTTTGAATTCTCCATGCGGTGGATGAAACTGTCCATCGACGATTCACTCTTGGTCAGGTCCACCTGCCGGTACTTGTTCCAGTAAGCCTCATCGCGGTTCATGGCATCTATGTCATGCCGCACTTTAGCCTTGCCCTTGAAAAGCACCTTGGGCAGTTCGTCGAAGGAATAGTCTGTAAGTCGGGTGTTGCGCACCACGAGCAAGTCTTGCAGCACCTTGTTGGTATGTATTTCCGCCACCATATCATCCTTGGAAAGCACCCATTCACCATTGTCCAAACGTGTGAATTCCTGCTCTATCTTCATATCCTTCACCCAGTTCACGTCGCTGTTGTGAGGCATATAGAGATTGCATTTCTTGACATGCAGCGTACTGTCGGCTGTCACATACAGTTCGCCACGGAAACCGAAGTCCTGCGAGTTGGCAGGAATAAACTGCAGATGATAGCAGAGGTCGCGCTCCACATAGACCGTGTCCTCTATATAATAATGATAAAAGGAAATGGCCGTTCTGCCGATAGGCGACGGGAAGGGATACTGCAACAGGCGCACATAGTCATCATAGATATCCACATCGGTAAACACGTCTTTCATCGTGGTACTCAGAATCTCACCCGTCTGTATCACCTGACCTATACCATTAGTCTGCTGTCCCTTGATGATATCTTTCTCGCTCTTGGGATCTTTGCGATAAATATGCTGCGATACCGTCTCGTCGACACTCACAGGGAGAGTGAGTTTACCATTATAGGGCGATTTCTCTACCTGGTCGAGCAGATATTGTCGTTTACTGAAAAACTTGCCTTCAAGCTGTTCCTTCGAAAGGTCGTTCAGGGCAAGGGTTATCTTCTGATATTTGTCATACTGATAGTATGGATGGTTGGCCAGATCGGTTTTCTTCTTGGCTGCGATAACGCGACGCATCAGCTCCACAGCAGGATTGTCCTTGCGCTTGTACTTACCCCGTTTCGACTTCACCACCACTTCATTGAGCCTACGGCTGTCATCCTTTAGTTTTATCTCAAGGAAGTTGGTGTTGGCGTCCACCTTCACCGTCTGCGTCTTGTAACTCAAGGCACTCACGGTAAGCATCCAACCTTCATGCTTTTCTATGGAGAAGCGGCCTTCGCCATCGCTCGACACAGCGATTCTGTGTCCTCGGTACTGCACGCTGGCATAAGGTACAGCAAATCCGTCAACGTCGATGACGCGACCAGATATTTTCTGTTGTGCCATCATCTGCTGCGTCAAAGCAACAAGCAACACAACCATCATATATATGCGGAGTTTAATCTTCATGTCCTAAATACCTTTTTTGTTTTTTATAACTCTTCTCTTTCTTGTAATTCTTTCTGTCTTTATCAGGGCACACTCTCCCCTTCACTGATTTTGATTGCAAAGTTATAAATATTATCTGAAAAGAGAGGAAAACTTTTTAATTAATTTAGTTTTTTACCTTATTTTTGGCATATTTGTCGAATATTGGAAAAAACTATTTGGTTATTTAAGGTTTTTGGCGTAATTTTGCAAACTGAACGTTTTCGTTAAGCCAAATGGGCAGAGAAAGCTGGCTTTCACTCTGCCATGGCGAGAAAAGGTGCGCGCAAGCGAACTGCAAAACTTGAGGTCTATATATAATAAGGTGTAAGGGCAAAAGAGAAAAGACTAAAAGAAATAGCAAAAAACAGAAACCAAGATATGAACGATAAAGGCAACCTGACAGACAAACGTCCACCCCTGCTGCCAACGATTATAGGAACAGGCTTAGGCAGCGGTTTCTGGCCTTGGGGTCCAGGAACTGCCGGCTCAGTATTGGGCACGCTGATATGGGCCGTGATAGCATTATTTGCAGGATTGGACGGAACAACATTGCAGACTACCATGTTGCTGTTGACCGTAGTATTCACCATATTGGGCACATGGGCCACCGCACAACTCCAGCCCTACTGGGGCGAAGATCCAAGCCGCGTGGTTATCGATGAGATTGTGGGAGTATGGATTCCGCTGTCGCTCATCATACCTTTCGAAGAGGCTGGTCACAAAGCCGACTCACTCTGGTGGGCTGTGTTTGCATTGGTGCTTTTCCGCTTCTATGATATGGTAAAGCCTCTTGGCATCAAGCGCCTTGACCGCATGAGAGGTGCTTTCTACGTGATGGCCGATGACATCCTTGGAGGTGTCTATGCGGCAATCACGATGGTTATTATCAAAATAGCATGGGCATGGGTAAGATAAAACATGAACTATATACTTTCGGCAAGGCAGAGGTTACGGCTTCGATGGGCTCCGCGGTAGACTTCGGTCTGGCATTCATGCTGTCCGACATCGTAGGAATCTATTATGGTCTGGCAAATGCCTTGGGCGTGATGGCAGGTGGCGTGACCAACTGTTGTCTGAACTACCGTTACGTTTTCGGCGATTCCAATCACAGGAAAAGAAGTGTGGCATGGCGATATTTCATCGTATGGGCCATCAGTTGGTTACTCAATTCGGGAGGCACCATCGCACTTACCGAGTTTATCAACAGTCACGAGCGCCTCGATATTCACTATCTCATACCCAAGAGTGTGGTGAGCATCCTCGTTGCCCTGTTGGTCAACTATCCTGCCCAGCGCAAGTTTGTATTCAAGCCTGCCAAACAGAAGTCTGCCGAAGAAAATTAAGACATTGAACTTTCACAAGTTCAGAAGTCAAAAAAGTTGACCAAAACATTCAGAATCAATAACAATTCAAAAAATATGAACTACAGAGATTTCTTACAGAAAGTCATCTATGTGATCATCAATCCTATCATCAAGGCGATGATCCGTTTGCACATCACCCCCAACATTGTTACCTTCATCGGTTTCATAGGCAATATCGTGGCAGCTGGTTTCTTCGTTGAAGCTGCTCTCACACAGAGTCTGGAACTCTTGGGATGGGGAGGACTCATCATCCTTGCTGCAGGACTCTTCGACATGATGGACGGCCGTCTGGCACGAATGAGTGGAAAAAGCAGCCTTTTTGGAGCATTATGGGACTCGACACTCGACCGCTATAGTGAACTGGTAAGCCTCTTCGGCATCTGCCTTTACTTCTTGCGCATGCAAGACGAGACGGGCTTTTGGATGGGCATCGTCACCTTTGCTGCCATGATAGGCTCAGTAATGGTGAGCTACGTACGTGCCCGAGCCGAGGGACTGGACATAGAGTGCAAGGTTGGACTGATGCAACGCCCCGAACGAGTTGTAGTGACAGCTGTCACAGCCATGCTCACTGGTTGCATGGCAGATATATGGTGGCTTGCCGGCGGTATGATTCTCATAGCCGTACTCGCCAACATCACAGCTTTCTGGCGCATAGCACATTGCTACATCGTGATGAATAAAAAGGAGGCAGAATGACAAGTTTGTATCTCATCGCAATCTTCGCCCTGCTCATAGCATGGCAGAAGACCCGCAAGTTTGCACTTTATTTCCTGCCATGGCTCATCTTTGCCGTGACATACGACTCCATGCGCTTCTACCCTAATTATATGGTAGGTAGCATCGATGTACGTGGACTTTACGAAGCCGAGAAGTCTCTTTTCGGCATAGCAGCACAGACTCCAACAGAGTTTCAGGCCATTGCCGACCATTCGCAGATGATGATTCCAGGCGAATACTTCAGTGTGCACCATGCAGCCCTGCCCGACCTTATGGCAGGATTCTTCTACCTCTGCTGGGTTCCTGTTCCAGTAGGCTTTGCGCTCTATCTGTTCTTGAAGAAAGAATATCGTTGGTTTGTGCGTTTCTCATGGACATTCCTTGCGGTCAACCTCATAGGCTTTGTAGGCTATTACATCCATCCAGCCTCACCACCCTGGTATGTGATGGAGTATGGGTTCTCCCCCATCTTGGGAACACCGGGCAATGTGGCAGGTCTGGCACGCTTTGACGAGTTGGTGGGCTATCCTGTCTTCCACTCCATCTATTGTCACAATGCCAATGTCTTTGCTGCCGTACCCAGTCTGCATGCAGCCTATATGTTGATCACCACCTTCTATGCAGCCAAGAGTCACCAGCATTGGTTTACCACTGCAGCCTTCGCCATCATCTGTATGGGCATTTGGTGGACAGCAGTCTACTCGGGTCATCACTACATCATCGATGTACTGCTTGGCATCATGACCGCAATCATTGGCATCCTGCTCATGGAGAAAGTAGTTTTCAAAAGATTCCTGAACAGGAATAGCCAAGAAGTACATTAACACCTCACGCGGGTTGAAGAAGCCACAGTTCAGGCAAGCACCTTTTTGAAACAGCGACGGCGTCGATGCTGTTCGCTCTCCAAATATTGCCACTGGTTTCTTACGCCCGTGTTCGACTCCATCTGCGGCATTGCCTCTGCCCACTTGAAACCATACTTATGATACTGCTCTATGAGATGGGCAAAAATGATGGCATTGGCACCCTTGACACGGTAGGCAGGCAACACACCGATGAGCAACAGATCTACAGTATCTGTCTTATGCCACTTGAGCACCTTCAGCAGATACCACCATCCCCAAGGCAGAAGCTTGCCGTTGCGTGTCTTCTGCAAGGCTCTGGCAAAAGAGGGGAAGGAAACGCCAAAGCCTACCAACTTTCCACCCAGTTCATCTATCTCTTCCTGCGAAACACCCTGCTCGTCATCAGCTGCTGTCACACTTCGGTCGACCACGCCAACCACCAGATCGAGGTCAGCCATCTTGATGTACTGGTCTACCAACTGGTTGATTTGCTTCTCAGACAACTGCTGGAAGTCGTACAGGTTGGCATAAGTCTCGTTCAGTATCTCGAAGATGCGATGTCCCATACCTTTCTTCACCAACTGACTGCGGCTGAAGCGGTAAGGATGCAGGTTGTATCTTCGTTCTATCATCTGTGCCGTCTTGGCAAACTTCTCGGGTGTCACCTCAGGCACCTTGATGCGATATTCCATCCAATCGTTATCTTTCTCGAATCCTCCCAAAGCCTCGATGTGCTGAGGATAATAAGGATAGTTGTAGATAACATAGGCTGTGGCAAGACGGTCGAAGCCTTCGATAAGCATTCCCTCACGATCCATATCGGTAAAACCAAGTGGTCCTACCATTTCTGTCATTCCATGTTCACGGCCATACTGCTCCACCGTCTCCAACAAAGCACGCGACACAGCAGGGTCGTCAACGAAGTCGAACCATCCAAAGCGAACCTGCTTCTTCTGCCACTCCTCGTTGGCACGATGATTGATGATGGCAGCCACACGTCCCACCACCCTTCCTCCTCTCAAGGCCAGGTAATACTCCGCCTCACAGAACTCGAAGGAAGAGTTTCGTTCCTTCGACAAAGTGTTCTCCTCATCGAATCGGATGAATGGAACAGCATACTCATTATCTTTATAAAGATCGCAGTAAAAACCGATAAAAGCATCCATGTCTTTCTTACTGCTCACCTTCTTGATTTCTATCTGATTGCCTTGTAGCATTGTTTCTTTCATGCCGCAAAGTTACAAAGATATTTCAAAATATGCAAATTTTAGGTTTGAAATGTGTTCTGAAAAATTAACACTGATTTAGATACATTACACCACACAAGCCTTGGCTTTGTCGGAAAAAAACAGTACTTTTGCACGCATGAAAAGAGAGACCGACAATTACACATTCCTCACCCATGCCCCAGTACATAAAGTGATATTCACAATGGCTGTGCCTACCATTGTAAGCATGCTTTCTACAAGTATGTACA
>ENA-UERK01001426-UERK01001426.1-human-gut-metagenome-genome-assembly--contig:-NODE-1426-length-17579-cov-7.466404_pt1 | contig 17579 bp, 20 predicted proteins | sample MGYA00242957_ERZ507957 | MGnify/ENA primary metagenome ERZ507957 (study PRJEB26167, sample SAMN06115538) | human gut metagenome | host: Homo sapiens | place: China:Heilongjiang | collected 2015-11-06... | reverse complement strand
AAGGTCTATCCGCGGTATCTAGATGAGGCATAAAAGTGTTTAAGAAAGGATGGTCAAAAATGAAAAAAAGACTGATTGCTATTTTTCTCTCACTCTGCATGTGTCTATCGCTCTGCACAAGCACATTTGCAGCAAGCTCAAGCATGCAATCCCAAATCGAAGCTGAAATACAAAGTGAGAAAAATCGGGTTTTTAGCGAAGTATATCGCCAGCTTGAAGCACAGAATGCGCTATCTCACATGGCCATATACGAAGAAATACTTGGCCCCGAAATAGAGATGTCCATTATGGCAAAGCATGGAAGCAGCTTATGTGATGCAAATTATTATGCGCCATACGGTGGCGTAGTCAAATCCGGTTGCGATGTAGCTATCACATATCTAGACTATGACAACTCTTACTACTATGTCTTAGATCACTACAGTTTTAAAGTCAGTTCGATAATTCAAGCACTTATGGGATATATCCCTGTTGTTGGCGGAATTTTTTCTGGTATTTTTTCACTTCTATCAATTGTTGATTCTACGGCTTGTACATCCATCAAAAATTGTCAAGGCTATGCCCAGATAATGAATGTCTACAACCGGAACGATAGTACTACATCTTCTTTCGTATCAGGCTGGCGCAATCACTCCACCATGATAATCCCCTCTGATGCAACAAATTCTTATGCGAATCTTTTCCCACAGCACAACCCGTTTGAATAATCGTCCTAAGAACTATCAGTTAAAAGGGCAAGATTCACTTCGATTCGGCCTTCCAAAAATATGATAGGCAAAGAGTGCAAAACAAACCGAGAAATTGCAGGAGCAGCAGATTCGGAGGTGTCTCTAAGATATGAAATGCAGTTCAAACATAGCAACTCGAATATATGGTCTTTTCGTGATTGCATGTCAAATTTTATTCTTTGCTGTTTTAGCTTTTTTGTATGATGAATTTACATTTGGCTTCAGACTAATTCGGCATATGCCATATGAGGAATTTATCTGGATTATTCAACAGCCCAGCCACAACACAGTAGTCACAACCTCTTGCTATCTGCTACGAGACATTCTTTCCTGTGGTTCTTTATTTGGCATCGTACATTTATTATTGCGATCACCCATACGCAACCGGTGGAAGATTTTCATTCCAGGAATCGGATTTGTGATTCTTGCTGCTTTCCTTTTTTTTGTTGTACCTAGCATCGACCATATTCGATTATATATGGAGTTTATCCCCATGGAGATTATCTCATTGGATTTACTTGTTATACTTGTATTGCAAAAGAACTTAAAGGAAGCATATAGCTGATCCAAAGAGAATTTCCAAATGAATATGGTGGGAACGTATTGCTTGACAGTTTGCAACAATTTCAGAAATACAGTTTCTGCTACAGGCTTTGTTTTCTATAGTAGAGCGGCAATCTATTCACCTCTGAACGCCTTGTAAATTTGTGAACGAGATGAGAAGCCTGTAGCACAAACAAGGCGGCTACAAATTTGTTTGCGGTTCTGTGTTTTGTTTATTTTGAAAGGAGATATATACCGATGGCAAAAAAGTAGTAAGTGTGATCTTGGTCTTAGCAATGATTTTGTCCATTTCTACAACTGCATTTGCAACACCTAATCAGCCCCAAAAGGCACAAATTACACAAGAATCAATTGAACGGATGATTGCACAACAGGAAGGCAACTCGGATGTAGAAATTCAAGTCTCTCCTGGAGCAGTTGCCGTCTTTGTGCTTGGAATTCTGGCAGGATATGTTATTGATGGTATTGTGGGTTGCAAGGCGCTGACCATTTCCTTCAGCGGCTTGCTGGGCGGCCACTCTGGCGTGGGCATCAACAAGGGCCACGCCAATGCGCTGGTCAGCATCGCTACGCTGCTGGCAATGCTGCGGCAGGGCGGCGTCAGCTATCGTGTGGCCTCCTTCATCGGTGGTCAGGCGAAGAACGCCATCCCCGCGTTTGGCACCGCCACGGTCGTTCTTTCCGCCGCCGAGGAAGATCGGGCCAAGGCTATCATTGAAACCTTCCGTGGAGAGTTTGCGGAGGCTTTCGGCAACATCGAGCCGGATATGGTATTCACCACCGCCTTTGGTGACACCGCGCCTGACCGCGTACTGACCGGAGAGATCGGCTACGGTATGGTGGGACTGATGACCACCGTCCCCAATAACGTCCACACCATGAGCCCGTTTATCGACGGGCTGGTGGAGAGCTCCGCCAACCTGGGTGTTGTGTCCGTTGACGATGATATGGTGCGCTTCACAGTGTTTGCCCGCAGCAGCGTTGCCTATCAGGCCACTCAGATCGGTGTGATCTGCAGCGCACTGGCCAATAGCTTCGGTTTCACCTTCGACAGCGAGGGTCATGTTCCCGGCTGGGCGGTCAATCCCAACAGCAAGCTGACCCATATCGCTTGCGAGGCCTACAAGCATCTGACCGGCACGGATATGATCGTGGAGCCGGTACACGCCGGCGTGGAGTGCGGCGCCTTTGCGGAGAAGAATCCCCACCTGGACATGATCTCCGTTGGTCCGACGCTTCTTGACGTGCATACGCCCAATGAAACCTGCAAGATCGAGGATGTCAAGATCACTACCGAGCTGCTGATCGAAATCCTGGAGCGTATCGCCAAGTAAAAAGACTTCATCTTACTTCCAATTTAGGCTACTTTCGACCATTGTCTCCTTACAGGTCAGGAGCCGGACTGCGTGATACGCGCAGTCCGGCTCCTGGCAATTTATGTATGCCGAAGTATGCTCTATATGACCACCTGTTGATTTCACGGCTTCTGTATCGCGGCCAATGAGTCCATGAGCGAATGGAAGCCATCTTCTCCCAGCATGGCTGCGGCATCGAAGGGGATGTCTTCAGCGGACGTAATAGCCGGATCGCCGCCGGGCATGACCTCACCCACTGCGGGTACGGGTTCCGGGTGCATATTGGATAGTATCTCGCGAACCAGTTGCTCCACTGTTTGCCGGTCTATCCTTGGCGCAGCTGCGGCCTCCGGTGTTTCCGGGCAATTCATATAGTGGGTCACGGCGTTGACCAGGAACTGTGCCTTGCGCCGACCCTGCTCGTTCAAGATCGCGGCTACCTGCTGGTGGCTTGGGTCACCGGCATTGAATTGGACGGTAAATCTGAAGGAATCCTTCTTTTCGCCCATATGGATCACCTACTCGTCTTCGTAGCCACATACAAGAGACCGTACCCGGCAGCGTTGGCGCCGATCTCCTCCACAAAGATGGCTGTACCGACCTTACCGGACTTTTCGATCTGTTTCCGAAGCAGCAGAGAGCCGCCGCCTACAAAAATAACCTTGCCGGTACGCAGCTCGATCTTCCGCTCCCGCAGAGTACGGAAAAGGTCCGCCACGAAGGACTCCGCGCCGCGCTCTACCAGTGTTTGGATCTCACTGCCGTACTCTGTACTGCAACCTGTGAGAATGGAGTCAATGTCCGTTTCCTCCAGCAGCAGATCATGGTCGGCACGAATCTTGGACAGCAATCGGTTATAGAGCGTAATGACACCGTTTTCCAGCGAATCGCAGGAAGCCCAGTCTGCTGCGCCATAGCGCAGGGAGAGGTAATCGGCAGTAAAACCGCCTATGTCGATCACAGTGGCCTTGGCAACCGTGCCGAGCTGGAGCCGCTTGAATACCGGAGCCGTGGCTGCCAGCGCCTGCGGGAAGCAGACCGCCTCCGTGATGCAGATGGAGTATTTCCTCCCATTGAATTCAAACCCGATCACACCGCGGTTCAGGAAATACTGGGCAAAGCGTTTATACTGCGTTCCATAATGCGCAGGCGGCAGCCCAACGGCAAGCTGAATGTTCATCAGCCGATCCGGGACATACTGGCCCGCCGCGTTGATCTCGTAAGCGATGGCGAACAACGTCAGGATAAAAAATCGGTCGTCCTCTGTTTTATCCCGGGTATAGGGGATTCGCTGGTCGGAGAGCGTGTAGTATTTTCCCCGATAAAATAGAATGTTGTCACCGAAGGGAGGACGGGTATCGCTCTCTACCAGTCCGGATGTAAATACCCGACTGGCGGTTTTAATTTGTTTATTTCCGTGGTCTACGCAGACTAACATAAGATCAGCTCCTTCTCTTTTTTTGCTTATACTGTGTTTATACGACTTTAATACGCAGTGCTACAACAAATAGGAAAGACAGGTGCGGAAAAATCCACACCTATCTTTTCTAATTCTCGGCAAAAAGGAATAATAATCACTGCAATCGAATGCGAAACGCCTATCTTTCAAACACGGTCTCCCCATTGAACGTCAACCGGCAGATGCATTCAGGCTCGATTGGCTCGTCGAACCGTGTCCAGATCATGCAGCTGTCGTCGGTCTGATCCGCAATAAAGCTCCAATCGCAGGGGATAGGTTTGCCGTCCGCGTCAAATACCCTGAACGCGCCGAGAATGCCGGTGGTAGAGTCCACATAGTCGGCGAAATACACTGCCACGGACAGCTTGGAGCACTCGATCTTTTTCGCGAGGATCGTCTCACCTGCATAGGACAGGGGAACATTCTCTGCCAGCACCTCGCTCTGCACAGTGACGGGCGTTTCGTCCAGCGTGACCTTCCAGCGTCCCGGCAGCACAGTGGTAGCTTCCTTCGATCCCATTATACCCATTATACTGGGAGATGGGGATATAGGAGGGCGGCATTTTTTGCCGCCCTCCTATACCATTCGTCATACTATGCGCACATCGCTTCCGGCAGCTCCATCACAAAAGGGTACGTTTCCAAGGACACATGATACACGGAGTTCATGGTCTCAAAAACGGCCTTTCGGTCAGTGAGAGATTGGATACGGACGACCCGTGAGGTGCAGACCAGACCGCTATGATGGCGTATCCATGCACGGCTGCCCTCGCAGAGCGGCGCTGCCAACCGGCCGGCAAGAATGACCTGCTTCTTATTCATTTTCTTTCTCCTTCCTTCGACCTGTGTGGTCGTGAAAAGCGCGATCATTATCCGAATCGAAAAACAGCTTGCGAATGATCTAATAGGCACACTTGAGAATACTCCGCACCATGTGCACGGTGGTATTCTCCCTCTGTGCGATCTCCCGCGTACCGTAGCCATCTGCCTTGAGTCTCAGTACGTTCATATCACGGCGGGGCATATGCCGGCCCAGATCGTGGAACAGCAGGCCGGTCTCCATATCCAGAAAGCTCTCATCCGTTGCGGAGAGCATATCGGACAGAGACAGGCCGGCATCGTCCATAACAGCATTGAGGCTGACCGTCGGTGCTGCACGCTTGGTAGATGCCTGATGGCGGAAGTGGTCTGCCAGGCGGCTCTCCATCTTGCGCCATGCAATGGTGGCGAAGCTGAAACGGCTGGACTCACCCTGCGTGGTATAGTCCATGACTGCCTGCAAGTAGCCAAAGACCACCACATCGTAATACTCATCCTCCGGCAGCTTCTTCTCATTGAGAAAAGCATAGACCAGATTGTGATGCTCCTCCGCAAATAACTGCTGCGCCGGGGTCATGGGGCTATTTTCATTCATTACAGTTCCTCCTATATGCCGAGAGCCGCAGCCTGTGTTTTACACAGACTGCGGCTCTTCACATGTTTCAGATCCCTATAAGGTCTGATAGGTTCATTTAGCGGGGAAGCTCCTCACGCTCGCCATCGATCACATCCGCACCGGAAATGCAGAAATGCTGGCCGCTGTCGGCAACAGCATACTCGGTGTTTGCGGTGGCATACTGGTCCTCCTCACCCTCACGGGCGGCAGACAGCTCCGCACGGTTCTTCAGCATCTCCTTCGCCTGCTGACGGAACGACTCTACAAAGGCGCGGAACTCGCCCACCTGTTCAGGCTGAAGATCTTCCACCTTACGGAAGGTCGCCACGCTGTAGGTGTTGTTGCCGTTGTCCACGCGCTTCAAGCCGATCTGCACCACGCTGCTCCATGCCGGACGGCGCCGGGCCACAAACGCGGCGTTCATGAAATCATTGAACGGTCGCAGGCTGGTAGGCGGCAGAGAGAGCTGCAGCGGGATATAGTCACCGTCCTGCAGAAGATACAGAATACGCATATTCTTGCAGGCCTTCCCCTTTCCGTCTGTTGCCGTCCCGTAACGGTTCAGCTCACAGGCAGCACAGGCGCCGCCGGGCGTACCGTAGCCCTGCTTTCCGTCCACGGTGGAGCACAGAGGGACGGTGTTATCATCGTATTCACAGCCCTCGGGCCAATACGCGCCACTGGCATGGTGATACAGGATAACGCCCTGCAGAAAACGGGTATACTCCGGATTCTCCGGGTCGCCGGTAGGCATCTCGAATTGCAGTGCGCCGCCGGACGGGATCTTGACCTTGGGAAATGAGAGCGTCAAGCCCTCCATATCGTCGGCAAGATCATCGTTGCCGAAATCAAGGCCGGCCATGGTGGGAAGGTTGAATGCACTGGCAGTTGCCATCGTAGTAGTTTCAGGATAACTCATTTTTTGATCCTCCATTTTATCTTTTTTGTTTTTTCACATTACGCCGCGGATACCTGATTCAGCCGCGACCACACACTTCTGGGCATTGCCAGAATGTTGTAGCCGATGATCTCCAGATCCGAGGCGCGGTCATAGCTGCTTACGTCCTGACTGTACCGTGTTACCGCATTGGAAAGACCGTACAGGCTCAGGTCGTGGCCTTCGATCAGATGTTGCAGGATGCCCTCACCCTCCGAGTCCGTAAGGCCGAACTGTCTGCTGGCCAGCTTCACAACGCCGGGTACATCTGCGGTGTTCATGGGGACGGCCGCAGCCTCCCGCATCATGCCCACCACCTGAGCGAACCGCGCTTCCTCTGCGGCGGCACGGACAGTGTCCTGCACCTTCAGCAGAAAAGCGTGATCGTCTGCAGCCAGCGTCTTTTCGGAATAGAGCTGGAAGTTCTCCTCCGCATCCGTTGCCCGGCCAATATGGTTGCGCTTTGTGGCGGCGTCGTTGACCACCATACCGTTGCTGCATACCAATCGGTAGATCAGAGGCTGGATGTTGACAGAGCCTAAGCCCACCTCGCTATTGCTGATGACCACACCGGCCTGCACTGTGTCACCCGGCGTCACATCCTCCTGTAAACGGGGATTGACCGCCTTGATATACATGCGGGAGTCGGTGATCTGGCAGCTCTCGATGCGCACATCGGGGATCTCCGCCAGGATGGGCAGCACCGCTGAGGCGATACTGTAGTTGTCCATACGCAGATAACGATTGCTGAGGTAGGCGCGTGCCTTACCGTCCAGCACACGGATCATGCGCTGGGCAGGTGTCCGCTCCAGCCATGTGTTGACATTGTGTGCCAGTAGTCCGGGGTCTTCGCTGCGCATTCGCTCATAGTACTTGGCAGGGATACTCAGATGCGTACCGATCTGCCGGTGGGCGATGTCCCCGATCTCCAGCGGTTCGATACGGTCTGCGCCATCATTGTTCAGCACATGGAGCGCCAGATCGTGGCCGTAGCTCTCAAAACGAAGGTTGCCGGTATTGACCACATAATCCTCTTTGGCACTCTGCTGCCGGGTGATCTCAGCGGCAAGCTGCTCCAGGGTTAAGCCTGTTTTCATGGCAGCACCCTCCTTACCAGTTCAGCGCGATGGCATCATCCGTCATGCTGGCGGCGATGCCCTCACGCTCGAACACCTTCAGGAGCCGAGGCCAGTAATGCTTCTCCGGCAGGCTTTTGAATGAGGTCTGCGCTTTCTCTACGTCACCCTGACGGATGCAGATGTCACCGTTGTCCTTGATGACAAGGCTGCTATAGCCACGGGAGTTGAGGTCGTAGATCAGATCATCCAGAACCTTGCGTCCCTGCTGCTCGAACCAGACCTGCGGATCGATCTCACGGGGCGGAGCAGGCAGCTTCTCGGAGGTGCCGTTCTCCGCCGCACTCTGTACCACAGGTGTGACCTTCAGCAGTGAGCAGGAGAAGTTGGCCTTTTGGTCAAAGGTCACTTCCGCCTGATCATAGTCGGGAATACCAGAGATGGTGATACGGCCTGTACCGCCGTGAAGGATCAGCTTCTCCGGCTCTGGGCTGCGCCACTCCCATGTGGCATCCGGATACACTGCTTTCAAATATGCTGATATCCGGTGGTTAACATGGCGGAGCAGCAGTGGGCCGAAGCCATCCTCCTCTTCCACAGACAGTGCGCGAAGACTCTGGCGCTGTGCGTCATAGGCTGCTCTGCGGGCGGCGCGCCGTTTTTCGTTTTCCTGTTCCTGTATATAAGGGAACACGAATGCGGCCGTGACCCAAATCGCCCAAATGGTAAATGCGGCTGTCAGAAGCCAGATCTGTGTGTCGCTGCGTACAAACGCAACGATGGCCAGAACGGCTGCGATAAGGACAGATACGCCAGACCAGATGGACTTCTTCTTATTCATGCTTTGCACATCCTTTCCTTTTCGTGATGAAAGCAAAAAAGAGGAGCTGCCACGCATCCTTTTGATACATGACAGCTCCTCTTATGCCCGGCATCCTATCCGGGCAAGGGATCTCGTTCTCCGTCGATCTCCGGTACCTGTTCAGGCACTTTCGTGTCATAGGGCTGGAGATACCGCCATCGCAGCGCGATGACCTTCAGACGCTTATCCCGCGTCCAACCATCCCGTTTCAGATAGTCCTCCAGCTCCAGTGTGCCTTCCACACTGATCAGCGCGCCGCGGCACCAGCCTCTTTTGGCGAACTGTGAGGCAATAGCCCCAAAGGAAACGACCTGATAATACTGCGTTCTTGCGTAAGCCCCCTTACCGGTACGCTCCGCAAGGTCGAACCGTAGATAGGGCCGATTATTGGCGCTGATCTTCAGTTCAATATCATCCGATACAATACGGCCAACGACGGATATGTTTGCCATTACACTCCTTTCTGCCTTACGGCTTAAATATCTATAATAAAAAGTGCCGGCATACAGCATCAGCAATAAGCCAAAGCTGTCATGTCGGCACTAAATTACAATCTTAACAAACGTGTGCGATCCGAAAGGTATTCGGAAACCCTGAATAGGCAATGCACAAAGAACAACTACAAGTGCATTGTAGCACTATATATTGCGATTGTCAAGAGTCGCAATTCTATATATAGATATTTATTGAAACACACGAGAATCAATGATGTGCTGCAGCGCAGTGATTGCGGTGGAATATGACACGTCTTCAAAAAGGAGTGCGGATGTAATCTGCTCATAGTCACTCCTATATGCATCGGAGTCAACGATCTGCCGAAGGAGATTCCTTGATTCGGATTACACTATAATCAACGCACCGTGTCAATATTACTATAATCCGACGCCGCCTCAAGCCCAAGAAAGCCATCGGTTGGGAGAGCTTCGTCTATGAAGCTGCCGCCAGTCTGTACCTGTGCAGGAGATTTATGTGCAGAGGATTTGAAATAGAAACGATATCGGCGGCCAACCTCTATCTTGTCCTGCCTGGGCAGTACAAGTGTCCTTTCACGCTCCTGACTGTCTATGATCCGGATATTGCGGTACTTGCGGAGCGGCGTCTGTGTGATGGCAATGCAGGTGCCATCAACGGTCGTGTAGTGCCCGGCGATAATTAGGCGGTAGAGTTCTGCCGTTTTAAAAGCAAGTCCTATGGCGAGGATGCCGCTGAGCAGAGCTGTAACGGTATCGAGGGAAAATAAAATGGCTGCCAGCCCTACAAGGAAGAAAGCCGCCCCTGCCAACGCGGTGAGGAGCAGCTTTCTTCTCAGAGGCAGCGGCGCTGTCCTGAGCTTGTCCATCATGACAGCCTCTCAAAGATGATCTGACGGCGCAGATAGAGGTTTGCCACAGCCTGCAGCACGGGGCGGCAGCAGACAAAGGGCCTGACCATATCCGCGATATTGTCGCTGGTGGTGGTATCGTCTGCATACAGGGCGTCCATCAGCTGCGAATCAGAGTGGATCGTATGGATGTCATACTCCACACACTTGATCAGTTCTGCCGTGGATAAGAGTGCCTGACGGGACAGACGATAAACCCGCCGTTCGTTTGCGCTGCGCCGGTCCTTGCGAAACAGCTTCCTGGTAACCGCAAAAGGGACATGGCCGAAAACCGTCAGCTTGATAAACGAGATCAGCCGCAGCAGCAGACTGTCTGAGATCGGCACCACGTAAAGCCCTGACAACAGAGCATACAGTGCATCCTCATCGGTTTCGCCGCAGCCCTCCACCACCAGTCCGCGCTGCATCAGTCGGCGCATACAGTCGGAGATACTGCGCTGGGGTCTGATGCCGCTGGCTTTCAGCTTGGCAGAATAAGCATTCTCAAGGGATCCGGCATCCATGATCTGCCAGTTCAGTGCTGCCCAAAGGATCATCTCCTGGATGTCCAATGCATATTCCCGGTTGTTGATGATGACCATAGGGCAGGTCATATCGCCCATGCGGCCTTTGCGCTCGAATCGGCCGACGGCCGTATAGTATTTCTGCATGAATTTCACCTCACATTTTTCACGAAGCCTTGGAGCTTTTCTTCAACGGCTCATATTCAAGGCTATTCAAAAACTCCGCGTTATTCCTCAGCCGCTCGGCGGCTCTATGTACGGCCGCGCCCAAATAGTTGGCCTTGATCCCATAATAGGCAGCAATGTCCGTATTGCTCAGGCCGATAAATTTCAGCTGCATCGCCTCGATACCCAGCCGTGCGACACCGTTGTATTGCTGCTTCGCGCTTTCCAGAAGCGATATCGCATCTACCTCAGCCAGCTGCTCCTGAAGACTGCGGATGCCGGAGGCCATGGCACGGTGATTGTCAGCCTCCGTGTCAAATATCTCCGATACAGGAAAGCTGCGCAGCTCCTTGCTGTGCTGCAGCCGGCAATAGGTACGCAGACCGTTCTCAACGACCCTCTGAGCATAGGTGGGAAAGCTGGCGCCGCCGTCCGGGTCATACGTCACTGCGGCCTTGCAAAGCCAAATGCAGCCCTCTTGAAACAAATCGTCATAGCCGAAACCATAGCGCTGCTCATTGACCTGAATACTGGTACGGATGGCCCAGCGTACCACGTCCATATTCGCCTCTACCATACTGCGCTGGGCATCAGTAAGGGCAATATCCTTATTCTTCATCGTCAGATTCACCTCTCTTTCTCTGTGGCTTTAGGCGTGCTCTCTATGCGACCTCTGCGCTGTGGATACGAAACTTATCGCAGGCGCAGATCAACCGATCACACATGTACGCGCCGAATTGTGCGATATGCGCCTGTTCCTCGTGCAGACCGAACTCTGTCTGCATCCATTGATACGCCTCTTTCTTGGTCATCAAGCCGGAACGCCACAGGCGGTCAAATGCCCGGTGTGCCTGGATACGCTTATGCCGAAGCTCTCCGTCAGCCAGAGAGCCCATGGGCTGCCGTGTGGTGCGATGGGCAGCCACATAGCTGTTGCAGGCGGGATAGCGGTCACAAACATACAGATAGCTTCCTGCACTACGACTGTTGCCATATACAAAGCTGGCAGGATGCAAGGTAGCCTTAGCTCCGCAGTTGGGGCAATGGATATTGACTCTTTTCAGAATGTTCACCTCCTTCTTTCGGCTTGTGTGCGTTCATTGTTGGCAGCTCTCCCACAATTGGGATAGACTGCACCGTTTCGGGTCTTCTACGTTCCAGACAAGCCAGCTGGTGTAGAAGCGTTGGAATCCCTCCAGCGTCATAATGCCGACGCAATCATATTTATCCACAGTCTCACCGGACAGTTCCTCGAATACCGCCACAGGGATGATTGACGGCACGGCATTGTGATTTACAGACAGAAGAAAACCGGAGCACCCGTCACAACGCTGGCACTCAATGAAGAAGCTGTTGCGCCAGTTACAGCAGGTTGCCTGTAAAAATCGGTAAAAACGCTTGTCCATAAAATTCCCTCTACTATCATTATCCGTAAAACGAAATCAAACGTGCGCCACTTTTTGAAAAAATTTTCAAATTTCTCTGCGGCCACGGGGTCGGGGGCGTCTGGAGACGATAATTGCCACGGCAGCTACCGCAGCTAAAATGATACAAATTGCTTTTTTCATTGTGCATTTCTCCTTAATTTTCAGTTCGTTCACAGTAGACCACAAACCGCTGCCGCCCGCCGCCGGCGTGGGGGTGGCAGGTCAGCCGCGTCGCAGTTCTTGTCAACTTTCAGGCTTCTTTACCTCACAGGAGCGGTGGTTTGAATCATCGCCCGCTGAAATGTTACCGGGTTTATCTGCAAAGATTTCATCAGAGCTATTGATTTTTATCTCACGGTGTCGTATACTATCCATTGAAATGTAGCATGATAATACCAACAAGTTTTCAATGGAGGTTGGGCTATGGAAATAAAACGAGATCGCTATTTGAAAAAAATCATCTCCTTCATGTGGGATGGTCAGGTGAAGGTGATCACTGGCATCCGCAGATGCGGCAAGTCCTTTCTGCTTCGCAATCTGTTCAAGAGTTACCTTCTCGGTGAGGGTGTTACCGAAGATCATATTCTGTCCTTTGAGTTGGACTTGACCCGTGATATTCGCTATCGCAATCCGCTGGAGCTTTCGGCTCATGTCCGTGAGATCGTAGAACACAGTGCAGACCAATATTATCTTTTTGTAGACGAGATTCAGATGTCCGACGAAGTTCCGAATCCCTACAATCCAGATGGCAAGAAGGTTACCTTCTACGACGCGCTCAACGATTTGAAGTCCTTGTCCAACTTGGACATTTATGTGACCGGCAGCAACTCCAAAATGCTGTCCTCCGATATACTGACTGAGTTCCGGGGACGGAGCGATGAGATCCGTGTGCATCCGCTTTCCTTTGCCGAATACTATTCAGCCGTAGGCGGTGATAAGCAGGATGCCTTTGAGGACTATGCCTTCTACGGCGGTATGCCGCTGATCCTGTCCCGTCCCACGGATGCCGCGAAAATGGCTTATCTGAAATCGCTGTTTTCTGAGGTCTATCTGAAGGACATTGTAGAGCGGAAGAAGATCAAGCGTGAGGATGTGCTGTCCGCGATTCTTGATCTGCTGTGTTCGTCCATCGGCTCCCTAACCAATCCGACGAAGGTTGCAGCCACCATCAACACAGTTCAGAAGCGCAGCGGTGAGAATGTCGTTGCCTTGAACACCGTGAAAGCCTATATGGATCACTTATCGGATTCCTTCCTCTTCAGCGAATGCAAACGCTGGGATGTCAAGGGCAAGAGCTATTTTGACTATCCCAACAAATACTATTGCGAGGACATTGGACTGAGAAATGCCCGTATCGGCTTCCGCCAGCAGGAAATGACGCACATCATGGAGAACATCATTTTCAATGAACTGATGATTCGTGAATGCTCTGTTGACATCGGCATCGTCTATGGCAATGAGAAAAATGCCAAAGGAAAGATCACGCCGGTCGCACGAGAAATCGACTTCATTGCAACCTCCGGCGGTAAGAAGACCTACATTCAGTCTGCCTATGCATTGGGAACAGAGGAAAAGGCGATCACCGAGAATAAGCCTTTTGCGCTGACCGGCGATTCTTTCCCGAAAATCATCGTGCGTCATGACATCCGCAAGCGTTGGTATGATGATAACGGCATTCTCAATATCAGCGTCATCGACTTCCTGCTTGATGACACGCTTGTCTGAATCCTCTCAAAATAAAACTGCTCACCGTGATTGGCTCATGGTGGGCAGTTTTTCGCAATACACCACATACCGCTGCCTCCCGCCGCTGGCGTAGGGATGGCAGGTCAGCATTGTCAGCAGGTCGCGGTTCGGTTGAATTTTGATTTTCTCCACCTCGTGGGGCTGGATGATCTGAATGTCGGCCACGGTATAGGTCAGCGTTTCCCATAAATTTGTGACTTGCACGGTATCGCCCGCCTGCAAGCGGTCGATATGCCGGAAGTAGTCCGCACCGCGCCAGCCCCGGTGTCCGGCAATGACGCTGTTGGTGTTGTCACCGCCGATGGGCGCGGACGTGTTGCCCAGCACCGCCGCGCCTGCGGCAAGGTGAGCGTCGGACGCGCCCAGATAGACAGGCATGGTAAGCTCCATAGCGGGTACCTCCAACACACCGATGATCTCATCGGCAATGCCATAGGCGGTCAGATCAGCGGCAGGCTCTTCGCAGGCTTCCAAGTCAGCGAGGCCAGATTGTTTCTCGTTATAGATGCGCTGATTGTACTCCTGCAAGGCTGCCAGCAGTTCAGGGCACTGCTGCTCCGACTTTTGTTCTTCGAGGAAGCTCTGCACGGCAGCGTCTGTATCGGCTTGCAGCCTATGTCCCGTGAACACCGGCCACAGCATGACGCAGATACCCGCCACGGCCAACAGTACTGCCAGCACAAGGGATGTCTTACGCATGGCGCACCCTCCTCACTAAAAAGTAACCGCCGCCGACCACCGCCACTGCGCCAAGGCCGATGGTCAGGCCGGTAAGGTAATGTCGCGTCCACGAGGAAGTGACCTTCTGTGTTTCGGCAACCTCCGTTTCCTGTTCTGGCGTATACGGCACACGATGCCCTCGCACCAGTAGCCGGTGCGTGTTGATGCCGAACGGGGTACAGGTCACCAATGTTACATAGTCCTTGCCGTCTTCAATTTGGAGCCGCGATGTGTCCGTAGGCAATACCGTGTGGACGGCGTCCACTTTGTATGCCAGCGTATCGCCCAGCACATGGATGTAAAACACATCGCCCGCCGCAAGCTGGTCGATGTCCGAAAACAGCTTGGAGCTCGCCATGCCGCTGTGAGCCGACAGCACCGCATGAGTGCTTTCTCCACCCACCGGCAGAGATGTGCCGACCACATGGCCAACTGAGTTTTCCAGCGTGTCCGCGTCCGTGCCGTGCTGCACCGGCAGATATACGTTGATTTTGGGGATGTCCACATAGGCCATGACGCCGCCCACCGTGAGCTGCTGGGCATAGGCCAAGGGAGGGGCAGATGCCCCTCCCTCAGTGATAGTTGCGCCGGACAGCATGGCGTTGTACTGCTCTGCGGCTTCACGCTGGGCGGTCAGTTCGGCGTCATCGGTGTCCGCGATAGCTGCGGTGTAGGTGGTTTCCACATCGGAATGATACTTTTCATTCAAGAGTTCTCCCACCAATGGGTAAAGCATCAGCCCCAACGCCGCAACGCCGCAAGCCGCCGCCAGTAACCAGCGGTTCACTGCTCGTTCTTGTGCTTACGGCTGCGGATCACGATGAAAGCCGCCGCGCCCAACAGAGCCATGCCACCGATAGTATACATCCAAACGCCGTAGCCGCCGGTTTTGGGCAGGTCGAAGCCGGGGTTGTTGACCACGGTCAGCGGCACAATGGCGTTGCCCTCGCTCATGGTGACATCCTTGTCGTTGATGGTGGCGGAGGCGGTCAGCAGCTTGGTGCCGCACTTCTCGCACTGGCCGTTCTCGGCGGTCTTGATAACGATCTTGACCGCGTCCTTCAGCAGCACATAGCCCTTATCGGTGGCAGTTTCGGTCAGAGAATAGGTGTCGTCCTCCAGCCCCTTGACCACGATGTGGCCGCTGCTATTGGGAACGAAAGTGGTGGCGTCGGTTTTCTTGGCGGCAAAGCCCTTGGCGTAATACACGCCATCCTTCAAGTCGGCAATCACGAATACATCATCGGTGTCGTTGTGCAGCCGGAACTTCACGTTCCGCAGGTTGCCGCCGTTGTCGGAGAACTGCTTGAGAACGTCAATGCCGTAGGTGTAGACATGGCAGCAGTCCTTCAGAGTGTCGTAGTAAGTAGTGTTGGTGCGCTTCCAAATCAGCTCGACTTCGTTGGGGTTATCCTTGTTGCCCATCTGAGCGTCGGAGGTCAGAGTGGCCGCATAGGTAATCCGCATGGTGCAGTCGGAATAGCCGCGCTTCACGCTGTCGGTATGCACGGTGGCCGCCTCGTTGATCTCGCTCAGGCCGGTGTCGGTCATGCGGATGGTCATAATGTTCTGCGCGTCGTCGTAAGCCACGGTGAACTTGCCGGAACTTTCATCCCATGTGGTAATCTTGTCGGTACAGCCGCTATCCTTGAAGAACTCGATAACGACATCGTTCTTGTTATACCGAATACCCTTGCTCATGGTGTCCACATAGGTATACTCGCTCAGAGCCGATGCCTTGGAGGTAATGGTGGGCAGGGTGCTGATAATCTGGTAGTCTACAGTGTCGCCTATGGAGGCGGATGCGGTATGCTCGTACCCATCGGCGATGTCGGTCAGACTGCCGGTATTCTTGCCGGTGGAGTTCTTTGCTTCGCGCACAGTCTTATCCAACGTAGGATTGCCAGTCTGGTTCTTGGGGTAAACGGTAACATCGTAATTCCACGCCACGCCGTCAATGGTGGTCATGGGCAGGGACACGAGGAAGGGATTGCAGGTGCTGGTAACATTTTCGGGGACACGAGTCTCCACGACGAGATACAACCCCTGCTCCATCTGGTCAGCAGAGGCGTGGCCGGTGGCATCCGTTTCGGGCATAGCCACACCGCCGTTCTTGACAGCGGTCTCCAGCGCATTTTTCACGTTCGTGGCATTGGCAGCCAGCGCAGCGGCCAGCTTGTTGTTCAGCATATCGCTGGTGAAGTAGTTGACGTCATCCTCAGTCTTGTGAGCGTCTGCGCCGGTCAGGCCGATGGCAGACAGCACGGCGTTGCTGCGGTCGGAGCTGTCGAAGCCATACAGTACGCCCACCTGACGTTGACCGTCCACCACTTCATTGTTCATGGTGACATCAGCAACGCGGATATAAGTGAATTCCACGCCCTGAATGGCGTATTTGCTTAGCTTATCCACGACGGCGTTATCATGCAGACCGGTGGAAATGTAGGACTCGGTATCCCACGCACCCTCTGCGCTGGCCTTGGTGATGTCGTATTTGTAGATGGAAAGGGATGCTTTCTTGCTGGTGTCGATGGTCGGCTCTGCGAACGCTGTGGTGATGAGGCCCAGAGCCATAATAGCGGCCATGAGCATGGCCAATACGCGGTGGATCTTTTTCATTTGGTGTTCTCCTTCATTTCGATTTTTTTGCAAAAATAAACACCCGCAAATGCTGCGAGTACTGCAAACAGGAAATAGGTTGTAAATCCCGTGCCGCCTGTAAACGGCAGGGCAAATCCCGCATTGTTGCAGGCGGTGATGGTGACATCACGGTTGCCGCTGTCCAATGCTCCCGTGAACAGCGGCTCAGTCAGCAGCGTGTAGCCTGCTGGGGTCTTGGTCTCCGTCACACGGTACTGTGCACCGGTTTTGAGGTCGCTCCACTTGGCAATGCCGGTTTTGTCAGTGGCCACTCTGCCCTCCTCCGACCAAGTCTTGCCATCTGCGGAAGTCTCCAGCAGCAGCTCCGCACCAGCGAGAGGACTGCCGGTAACGTCCACCTTGCGAACGGTGATACTCCCTTTTTCTTCCACAATGTTGACCTTAAAGTGAATATACGCCCACACGGGATCAGGCAGTGAGGTCAGCGCCGCACACGCCTGGTAGCCGCTGCCGTTGCTGGGCTCCAGCAGCACGGACTCCGTTCCCGCCACATCCAGCGAGTAGCCGTAGTCGCTGCTGATATAGCCGTTCAGCTGCGCCGCTGCGTCCTTTGTGGCCGT
>ENA-UERK01001420-UERK01001420.1-human-gut-metagenome-genome-assembly--contig:-NODE-1420-length-17651-cov-5.266530_pt1 | contig 17651 bp, 21 predicted proteins | sample MGYA00242957_ERZ507957 | MGnify/ENA primary metagenome ERZ507957 (study PRJEB26167, sample SAMN06115538) | human gut metagenome | host: Homo sapiens | place: China:Heilongjiang | collected 2015-11-06... | reverse complement strand
CTCTCTCGCGCTCCCGTCTGGTGCTTTTCGTTTCGTTCGTTGTTTAATTTACAAGGTACACGTCCCACGCGGAACAGTTGATATATTACTACGGCTGCCTCCATTTGTCAACACTTTTTTTGTTCTTTTTCAAAATTTTTTCTAATCGTGAAGCCTGATAATGATTGCGAAAGGTCATCCCGCCTTTCGCAGTCATTTTTTTAGGAGGTAAATGAAAATGGGAATGAAAATCATCCGGTTAGCCGATGCAGCGTTTGTCGGTGACGACGGTCAGGAAGTGCTGGGTATGTATGTGTACCTCGTACCTACGACTACCGCAGGCACGGGCCAGCCGGAACGTGTGTTTCTCTCTGAAAAGAAGATGGAAGATATCGACTATAAGCCCGTTGTCGGTGATGTCGTGTTCGTCTTTCGTGGCCGCGGCGGCAGCGTCGTTGACATGATCAAAGCCTGATCCAAGCCTTCACCTTACCGCAGAACGTCGGGAGACATGCTGTGTTGAGGTCCATCCTCGAACGGAGCAGACGGCTCCGTTTGGGGACACTTGACTCCATAACGTTTTGCGGGAAGGTGTTGGAATATGGCGGTTTCTCCGGTGTACTCCATACACCGATACACTGATGAAATTTATAAGGTCGTGGCGTTCAAAGGCCACCGTGATCCTGACTTTGCCTGTGTCCGCGAGGAAGCGCAGCACTACGAGGTAAAGCTGGACAACAGCTTCTCCCGTGCCCGCTCCATGGTGCTGCAATATGCCCTGTGCAATCCCTGGGACTATTTCTTCACTGGTACGCTGGATGAGCGTCTGGCGGATCGCTACAATCTGGATCGCTACGCAAAGCGGCTCATGCAGTTCATCCGCGATAAGCGGAAGAAGTATAATGCCTCGTTTCAGGTGCTGCTGGTGCCGGAAAACCACAAAGACGGTGCATGGCATATTCACGGTCTGGTCTATGGCCTGCCTGCTTCGGCGCTCCGGCCCTTCCGGTATCCGGAACCGAAGAAACTCATAGATGGCGGCTTTCTCAACTGGCCGGACTACCAGCAGGCTTTTGGTTTCTGCTCTCTGGCCCCGATCCGTGATAAGGTAGCCACGGCTTACTACGTTACAAAGTACATCAGCAAGGATATGGCCCGCCGTTCCTATGATGTCGGCAAGCATTTGTATTTTCACAGTAGGCCTTTGAAACGTGCGGAGCATGCCTCGGATGTCTATTTCTATCATCCCCAGCTGGATGCCTACTGCACCCACGATTACGACTTTTGTAAGATCGGCATGGTGCAGGATGCGGATTGGGCCTTCCCCTATCTCTGGGACGGTGCGGACTTCCCCGAACAGCCGCTCCACCCCGTTCCGTTGGCCCCTGGTGATGCCTTTGATCCCGCAACAATAGATCCTTTCTATGAACAGATGAAATTGGAGGGTTATGTATGATGAAGAAAGAATCTTTTATCCTTGTCCATGCCGGTGAAGCTCCGGCGCCGGAGATCATCCAGTTGGAGCCTGAGCATCTGCTGGACGGCATGTATCAGGCGATCCACTGCGACTGCATCGAGATCGTGCGCGTTCAGACTGGCTTGCTGCTCCCTCACGGTGTTGTGCTGGTCGCCGACGAATCCGGCTGGTTCCGTAAACAGCCGATCATCAACCGGCTGGCTACTGTCTGGTATGGTGATGTCATGGTCGGTAACGTCCTGCTGGCCTCCGAAGGCTACCGCAACGGCGAGCCTGATCTGGTCGGTCTCAATGACTTCCAGCTGAAGTATCTGCGCGACGCCTTCGGCATCTGATTTCCCATCGGGGCGGGCGGCCCCCTCTTTCCGCCTGCCCCTCCTTATATCGCGGGGTGCTGTAATGGTAACAGGTCAGGCTCTGACCCTGATAATAGAGGTTCGATCCCTCTCCCCGCAACCACAACTATAACGGAGGCTTTCTATGAAGAAGCTGCTTAAGTATGCGTCCCGTGTCCTCTGTGTGTCTTTCTTCGCCTGTGCGCTGATTCTCGCGCTGCTGTCGCTCCTGCGGCTCATGGCTGCAACGGCAGCTCCGGCGCTTCGGCTGTTGGCTGCTATGCTGTTCCTGCTGGTGATCATCCTGGTCATCACCGGCACGATCTCCTTCATCTGTGAGTTTGTCACGCGAATCAGATTCACCCGCAAACATGCTCCTGATTGTGATTCCAACTGTTTTTTCTGCCCGTTCTATATTTTCTGTGCTGCGGACAATGAAGAAAGCAGCGCCCAGACGGACGCTGCTCTCAAGTAAGTTAGCTGCGGAGCTTACGTCTCGCTATGGACATGATCACCAAGATCAGCAGTAGGGGATTACTGACGATGATCTTGATCGCGTTCCATAGGACAAGCACCGTGCTATATAGTATTTGGATCATGAGTGCACCTCCCTTCGTTCGTGGTTTGGTAGCTCCCAATGTTGGGAGGTGCTCTGATCCTCTCTGAAGTTTTTGCCTCCTGAAGCTCTCCTTTCTCTTATAGATGATCCCCCGCCTGCGGCGAGGGATCGGAGGTCACATATTCTTGACCTTGTCCAGTTCTTTCTGGAACGCCTGAGCAGCGGCTTTAATGCGCTTCAACTGTTTCTCCTCGTCTCGGCTGATTTTGCCGTCGTCTTTCATGGCAGCCATTTCGCAGGAGCGTTCAAAGGTCTGCACCATAGCCTGCATATTCAGTATTTGTGCGTGTATGTAGGTGTTCATGGTCATTCCTCCCGCTTCGCTTCATCTTTTCCTACCTTGTCGCTCATTGCGTCGGCCATGTCACACGATTTCTCAAAGGTATGAACCATGCTTTTCATGTTGAAGTAGTAGTCGATGCCAAACTTGATTAGCTTTTTTGCTAACCAGTATACGCCATAAACGATGAGTGCCGGAATTCCGATGGTTAACATGATGTCCATAATGGGATTCATATTTTTCTCCTTGGTGGTGATTTATTGAGTGCCTTTAAGCGTATTATAGCAAGTTCTCTTGTTATTGCAACAATATTTGCTAATATAGTAAGTGCCGCTGCCGGTGTCTCCTCAGACTCCGGCGTCAAAGTTGGCTGGTGGACAAATTTGCTTCATAATCTTGCACAGCGTTCCGATGGTCTTTCTATTATGGAAGTCCCTTACGGTTCTTGGATTTGCTCTATAGTCGCCGATATGTCCGGTACAGTATGCGAATTTTCCGAAGATCATTGGCACCATGCTGACGAAAGCGATTATCTTAAAGTTTCCGAAGGTGACGACGGTACATATGCTGTCCGTGCAAAATGCAAGTATTGCCATAAAGAGTTTGTCGCTACCGGCCTAACCGCCGCTGATCTGTCTGATAAATACTCCAACTACGTCTCGTCCCTCCCCGCCAGCGGCTATAACAGTGCCGGTGCTCTGCTGTGGCAGCCCCGTTGGATTGAAGATTGCCCCGACTTTGCTATGTGGGTTCAGATCCGTGGCTCTTGGGCGGTTTATCCTACCATTGAGAATTATTATCAGAATGTCAAGTATGCTGACACTTCGTATTCCGGCTCTGCTTTTACCTTTACGGCCGTTTCTGGTCTTGTGGATGATGATTTCGGTACGGCTATTTCATGGCGAAAACATGCGTTTACCGCTCCCATCACCGGTCGCTATTTGTGCGTTTCCTCTCCGGCTATCAGCGGCACGATTTCACAAAAATCAAGCGATGTTCTCACCTATGACGTAGACTATTCTGTTAAAGACTGCGGTGTTTATTCTGCCGGTGCTGCTATTGCTGTAAAGGATGTCGCTCCTTCTACTGGCAGTAACGGAGGTTATCCCGTTTATTATACAAAATACGGCATATCCGGAACTATCGTATTGACTACTCCTGTCTACTCTATCACCCCCACAGATTCCACCATCATCAATAACAACTATACCATCAATACCCGCGTCAACAATTTCAGCGGTGACTACTACGACAGCACCACAAACAACACCTACAACAACACTACCATTGTCAACGAGACTACCAATAACTACTACGACTTCACCACGGATACCACATACCCCATGCAGTCGTGGTCATATGACTATAAGTCCCGTACCTACTTTATCACGCTGGAAGATGGCACTACCGTTACCGTGCAATTCGGCGATGATTGCCTGACCATCACCAACAACAACGTTTCCAACTCCTACCAGTACGTCATTAAGAACAACGGCGGCTCGGATACCCCTTCCACCTGCAAGCACGACTGGAAAGAAACCATTGACGTGGAGCCTACCTGTTTGGAAGGCGGTCGCGCTTCCTATACGTGTTCCCTCTGCGGCGAGACGTATGAGCAGCTGCTTGCCGCAAAGGGACACGATTGGAAGGTGAAGGAGCATGTCAATACTGTCTACGGTGAAAATGGCGAAGTCGTTACGCAAGGTCATACGCTGTATGAGTGTGCCGTCTGTGGTGAACAGTGGTATACCGATATCGCCAGTCCGCCGCCTGATACCTCCGGTGGTAATATCCTGGCCTGGCTGGAATCCTTCAAGTCCTGGCTCGGCGACAAGCTGGACAATCTCTTTCACGGTGATACCAACAACTTCTGGGATTCCAATAAAAAGACCTTTACCGATATGCTGTCTTCTCTGCTTCAGACGTTGCTGGACTTCCTGACCAACATCCTGGAGAAACTCCTGGGTCTGATCACCGACCTGCTGTCGTTTTTCTTTGACCTTCTCAGCTCCACGGTGATCGCCGGTATCAGCGCCTTCTTCTCTGCTCTGAAGGACGCGCAGCTGTTCAGCTTCTTCCAGAAGGATGATTCCTCCGAAGTTGCCCTGCCGGATGGTATCGCTACGGTGTTCGCCTTCTTCTCCGGTGTGATCCTGGCTCTGCCGGTAGAGCTGCGCTCCCTGCTTCTGCTCGGCACAGCTATCGTTGTGCTGATCGGTGTCATCAATATCATCAAGTCATAGTGAGGTGATCCCCATGCTTTTTGAAGTATTGAAGCTCCTGTTCTCGTGGCTGCCCGCTCCTCTGGATGCCATTGTGTTCGGTGCGTTCTGCATCCTGCTTCTGATCGCCATCATCAAGCTGATCGCCAAGATCATCGACATGATCCCGTTCCTGTAAGGAGGTGCTGCTATGGTCGCACTTGAGATCATCAAGAGCCTGTTCGGCTCGATCTGGAATCTGTTTACGGGTGTACCTATCCCTGGCCTGGGTGTTAGCTGTGCAACGATGCTGTTGGCCGTTCTGATCATCCGTATTTCCATCACGATATTTCATGCCGCTTTTGGCGGCGGCACAGGCTACCGCTCCGGCCAGTCCCGTAATCCGAAAATCTCTGACGAAAGGAAAGGTGATGAACTATGAGACGTGCGCTGCTCTTTGCCTGCGCTCTCTGCCTGCTCCTGATCACCCCCGCGTATGCTACTGAAGAAAGTGAGGCTCCTGCCGATGTTCCGAATGCTGAAACGCCTGCTGAAGATGATGCTGCGTCTTCTTCGGAGACTGTATCGCCTGTCATTGAAATGGACACGTCGTATCGGACGTTTTCTGTATCGTCCCTGGATGACGTGGCGTCTGCTCCGCCTGACGGAGATAGCAGCACGATGGATCAGGTAGTGGTCAAGGTTCTGGGTGAGTACCAGCGTCAGACTATGACTGTGCAGGAGATGGACACGGAAGGTAATGTCCTGGCCACCTCCACCCAGTATGTCCCCGGCCTCGCCGGTCTTGACTGGGAATGGATCGCCGGTGCATTGCTGTTCGGTCTGATGATCCTATGCGTTATGCGCACGATCGGAGGTCTGCTGAAGCTATGAGCAACATGATCCAATTCACCCAGGCCCTGTTGGGCGCTGTCGCGGATTTCCTGGCTGCTGAACCGGTGTTCTATCTGTTCACCGTTGTCATCCTCTGTTTCCTTGCAAAGGTATTCAAAATCCTCTGTTCCCGTTAACATGGCCGCAAGGCTTGTTATAATCTTGATGAAAGGAGTTGATCCCTCAGACTGAAGTTTCCACCCTGTCCTCCCTGCTGACCAGTATCACCACGGTGCTGGCATCCTGTGTCGATTGGATGAAGTCCATCGGTACGGCTGTGGTCGAGACCCCGATCCTGCTGGTTCCCGCCGTGATCGGCATCGCTATGGCTGGTGTCGCTCTGTTCAAGAGCCTCTCTCACTAAGCCAAGTGAGAAGGGGGCAGGGCGCGAGCGCACGAAGTCGCTCGCCCCTGCCCCCTGTATTTTATCTATGGAGGTCTGCTATGTTTCTCCTTATTCTTCTGATCATCCTGGGCATCAAGCTCTATCGTTGGCTGCTGCCACGCCCGCCTAAAACTGTTCTCAATGTTTATTTCGGTGTTCCTGGCAGCGGTAAAACTACCTTTGCCGCCTATCTCGCAAAACGCTCCATGCGCGAGTCTCGCGTCATCACCTGGGCGCGTAACCATCCCAGTAAATTCTCCAGCTGGTTGCTGGATCGTACACCGCTTTTTAAACGTGCTGAGCCGGTTTATTCTAACGTGCCCATCACCGGCAGCTACCAGTTGGATCCGAAGGATGATATTGGTAAAGTTATGGTCGAGGATGGTCGTGTCATTATTGACGAGGCCGGTATTGAGTATAACAACCGTGCCTATAAGACCTTCAGCCCCGCTGCCATCTACTGGTATAAGTATCATCGGCACTACAAGTGTCCTGTGGATGTGTTCTCCCAGAGCTACGAGGATATGGACATTACCCTCCGCCGTCTGGCTCAGAACTACTTCGTAGTCAAGAAGTCCCTGTTGCCCCATTTCGTGGTCTGCAAGCGTATCCGCCGCAAGGTTGGTATTGACGAGAACACCCATCAGATCATTGACCACTACTACTTCGGCCTGCCGATCATCGACACCCAGTGGATCTATGCGCCCCCACTCTGGAAGCTGTTCAACAGCTTCAGCCGGAAAGAGCTGCCGCCGAAGGAATGGTCTGTGTGGTGATGCCACTTCCCTCATGGAGATGCGAAGCATAAACAACGGCCTTGCTGCTGCCTGCTTCCTTCGCCCTGCCGGTTTTCTCTGCCCGCAGGTATTTCTTCGCTCCAGCTCAGCCACTTTTGAACAACTGCTGTAAGGCACTGCCGATACGCATAAAGTCATAGCCCCGGTGGCTGATCCGTGCGCTGGTCGCACGGTCAGAGCACCGGAGCAATAACTATCAAGTCTCGCCGTCATTTGGGTTATTTGGTTTTGGAGGATTTGGAAATGGCAAGATGGAAATGGTTTGATCACGATCGTCGCGTACAGTTTGAAGCGCTGCTCCGTGCCGGTCACAGCAAACGGGAGATCGCCCAGCTGCTGGGCTGCCATATCTCCACCGTCTACCGTGAGCTGCGGAATGGTGACTGTGTCCAGCTCAATCACGATCTGAGGGAGTATCACGCATATTCCGTCTACGCTGCTGATGACCGTAGCCGGAAGCGCCGCCGAAACTGCGGCGCTCCTCTGAAGGCTGCTGCTGACGGTGAGTTGCTCTCCTACATATTCCTGTATATCAAAAAAGAACGCCGCTCCCCCGCGTGGGTAGCGGCGTCTTTACGCACTTCTGATCTCGGCTATCTCTGCGAGGATACTATTTACCGCTACCTCCGGCGTGGCCTGCTGGATGCACGCCCCTCTGATCTGCCTGAGCATGGCATCCGTAAGCATCCCTGGAAGCAGGACAAGCAGAAAAAGCCTGCCCGACACGGTACCAGTATTGAGCAGCGTCCGAAGATTATCGCGGAGCGCTCCACCTTTGGCCATTGGGAGATGGATAGCGTTGTAGGCAAAAAGCAGGGTATTGGTGAATCTATCGTTGTCATGACGGAGCGTCTGACTCGCATGGAATTGATCTTCAAAGTCCCGCGTAAGGATGCTGCCTCCGTGGTGGCCGTGCTGGATCACCTTCAGCGCCGCTCTGACTTCCGGCATATCTTCAAGAGCATTACCATGGATAACGGCGTGGAGTTCTCTAACGCCCACCGCCTGGAACACTCCCCAACTGGCTACCGGCGCACATACTGCTACTACTGTCATCCGTTCACCAGCTGTGAGCGCGGCAGCAACGAAAACGCCAACCGTATGATTCGCCGCTGGTTCAAGAAGGGCCGTTCTCTGGCCGCTGTGACGCAGGCAGACTGCATCGCTGTTTCCAGATGGATGAACACCTATTACCGTGCTTCCCTTGGCTGGAAAACGCCCGCAGAGGCTTTCAAATCCGCCTGCGCTGCCGAAGGTATTAAAATTTCTCCCTACCTTTCGCAATTTTTATCTTGACTTTACAAAATTTTTTCTAATGCCCTTTCGGGTGACATTTTTCGCCGCCCATGCTATAATCTGTATTATTATGGTATACCTCGAAAAGGAGGAGCAAATCTTGGAATTTCTCCATCTCAACGCCACCTTTGGACGCCTGGAGCAGCATGAGCTGCACCTGCACAGCGGCCTGAACCTCATCTGTGCCCCCAACGAGTCCGGCAAGTCCACCTGGGGCAGCTTCATCTGCGCCATGCTCTACGGCCTGTCCACCCGCGACCGCGGCCTCATGGCCGATAAGAACCGTTTCGCCCCCTGGAGCGGCGCCGCCATGCAGGGCCGCATGGACATTCTGTCCGACGGCCGCGCCCTGACGCTGCAGCGGGACACCCGCCGCGCCAACGCGCCCATGGGGAATTTTTCCTGCACCTACACTGGCACCGGTACCCCCGTGGAGGGCATCACTGCCCAGAACGCCGGTGAGCAGCTGCTGGGCGTCCCCCGTGACGTGTGGGAACGCAGCGCTTTCATCGGTCAGAATGCACTGGCCGTGAGCCAGAGCGCCGAGCTGGAGCGGCGCATCTCCTCCCTCATCACCACCGGTGAGGAGGACGCCTCCTTCACCGAGTCCTACGAGCGCCTGAAAAAGCAGCTAAACCGCCGCAAGCACAACAAGACCGGCCAGATCCCTGTGCTGGAACGGGACATCGCGCAGCTGCACCAGTCCCTGCAGGAACTGGACGCCCTGGAGCAGCAGGCCCGTCAGGCCCAGGAGGAGGTGTCCGCCCTGACCCAACGGGTGGACGGCCTGCGCCATCAGGCGGCGCAGCAGCAGGCTCAGATCCGGCAAGAGCGCATCAACGCCTGGCACCGTGCTGCCCGCACGGCGGAGGAGGCCCAGCGCCGCGCCGACATTCTGGCGGAGGCCGCCGCGCCGCTGCCGGATGACGCTGCGCTGTCTCTGCTGGAGGGGCAGGCTGCCACGCTGCAAAGCGACATGGCTGCCCTTACCGGCCAGCGCAGTGCAGCCAACGAGGCCCGCACTGCCGCGGCGGAGGCCCACGCCGTCTGGGAGGCCCACCCGCTGTACCCTGACGATGCTGCGGCGCTGGAGCGCCGCGCCGCCAGTATCGCCCCCGCTAAGGCCCCGTCCCTGCTGCTGCCCGCCGCCGATGGACTGTTGCTGGCAATCTGCGCCGTGCTGGCTGTGGTGTTTCGCGCCGCCTCACCCCAGCGCTGGATCTTCGCCGGTATGGCTCTGCTGGCCGCGGCGCTCACCGTATTCTCCGTCTGCCTGCGCCGCCGTGCCATCCGACAGGAGCAGGAGCGGGTGGATCGTGATCGCGCCGCTCTGGCGGAGCAGACAGCCTCGTATCTGCCCCTCCGCGACCGCGCCGCCCAGACCGACGAAGCCGCCCGCCGCGCCGGCGCCATCCTCTCCGGTGCCGAGGAGAACTGCCGCAGCCGCCTGCTGACCCTGCTGACCCAGGTGCAGCGCTTCGCACCTGCCGCCGCCGACCTATCCGGTGCGCAAATCGCCCTGTCGGACGCCCGCCGCAGCCGCGATACTCTGGCCGACGCCCGCCGCACCGCACGGGAGGCCGCCGTGGGCCGCGACGCCCTGCAAAGCCAGCTGTCGGAGGAGGACCTGACCCGTCCTCCCATGCCGGTGATCCCCATCGCCGGCGGCAGTGTGGAGCTGGAGCTGTCCCAGGCACAGACGGCGCTGGCCGACGCCCGCAGCCGCTATGACCACCTGTTGGGCCGCATCCGCGGGCTGGACCGCAGCAGTGACCTGACCGACCAACTCTCTCAGAAGCAGGAGGAGCTGGCCCGCCTTCAGCAGGAGTATGATGCCATCACTCTGGCCATGACGGCCCTGGAGCAGGCCAATATCATCCTGAAAAACCGTTTTTCCCCCGCGCTGGGCGCACGGGCCGCAGAGATCTTCTCCGCCCTCACCGACGGTCGCTATGACAAGGTGCTGCTGAGCCAGGACATGGCTCTGTCCGCCGAGCAGTCCGGCGACCCCATGCGCCGCAGCATCCGCCTGCTGAGTCAGGGCGCCGCCGACCAACTATATCTGGCGGTACGCCTTGCTATCTGCGGCATGGTGCTGCCGGAGGAGAAGCACGTCCCGTTGCTTCTGGACGACGCGCTGGTATCCTTCGATGACCGACGGCTCCGCGCCGCGCTGGATGTCCTGCTGGCCGAGAGCGAACAGCGTCAGATCCTGCTGTTCACCTGCCAGACGCGGGAGCGGGACTATCTGGCGGGGCATAAAAATGTTACGGTCCTGACATTATAGACTTGCCAGCGCCGCGATTTGGTGTTATACCTGTACGTACACCGATCATCCACCATGTTACCATTCACTACATTTATATAAGGAGAAGCAGTTATGAGCGATTGTACCCACGATTGCAGTACGTGCGGCGAGAGCTGCGCGGATCGCAAAAACGAAAGTCCCTTCCAGATCAAGCCTCTGCGGGAGGGCTGCCGCGTCGGTAAGGTCTACGGCGTGGTGTCCGGCAAGGGCGGCGTCGGCAAGTCCATGGTCACCAGCCAGCTGGCGGTGTCCGTCCGCCGTGAGGGCTACAACGTAGCCGTGCTGGACGCCGACATCACCGGCCCCTCCATCCCCAAGGCCTTCGGCATCCACGGCCGTGCCATGGCCCACGGGGACGCCATCGTCCCCGTCACCACCGCCACCGGCATCCAGCTGATGTCCGTGAACCTGCTGCTGGAGCACGAGACGGACCCCGTCATCTGGCGCGGCCCCGTGATCGGCGGCGTGGTCCAGCAGTTCTGGGGCGACACCCTGTGGAACGACGTGGACTATATGTTCGTGGACATGCCCCCCGGCACCGGCGACGTGGCCCTCAACGTGTTCCAGACCCTGCCGGTGGACGGCGTCATCATCGTGGCATCGCCGCAGGACCTGGTGTCCATGGTGGTGCAGAAGGCCGTGAAGATGGCCCAGATGATGCACATTCCCATCGTGGGTCTGGTGGAGAACATGAGCTACGTGCAGTGCCCCGACTGCGGCAAAAAGCTCTATATTTTCGGCGAGGGCAAAACAGAGGAGGCCGCCAGGGAGTACGGCCTGCCCCTGCTGGCCAAGATGCCCATCGACCCGCAGCTGGCCAAGCTGACGGACGACGGCTGCATCGAGCAGTTCGAAGGCCACTGGCTGGACGGCGTGGTGGACGCCATCCTCAAGAAGTAAAAAATATCCCGCGGCACTTCACTGCCGCGGGATATTTTTTTACTTCTTTTTCTTGCCCAGATACGCTTCCTTGATGGACTCATCGGCCAGCAGCTCCGCGCCGGTGCCGGACTTGGTGATGCGCCCCGTCTCCAGCACGTAGGCGTAGTCCGCGATCTTCAGGGCCATATTGGCGTTCTGCTCGATGAGCAGTACCGTCATGCCCTGCTGGTTCACGGTACGGATAATGTCGAAGATACCCTGCACCACCAACGGCGCCAGGCCCAGCGACGGCTCATCCAGCATCAGCAGCTTGGGACGGCTCATCAGGGCCCGCCCCACAGCCAGCATCTGCTGCTCGCCGCCGGACAGGGTGCCCGCCTGCTGCCAGTGCCGCTCCTGCAGCCGCGGGAACAGGTCATACACCCACCGGATGTCCTTTTCGATGCCGTCCTTGTCCTTGCGCAGGTACGCGCCGATCTTCAGGTTTTCCAGCACCGTCAGGTTGGGGAACACCCGCCGCCCCTCGGGGGACTGGGCGATGCCCGCCTCCAGCACCTTGTTGATGGGCTTGCCCAGCAGCTCCTCCCCATCGTAGGTGACGGAACCGCTGTCCGCCTTCACAAGGCCCGATATGGTGCGCAGCGTGGTGGACTTACCGGCGCCGTTGGCGCCGATGAGCGTTACGATCTTGCCGTCCGGCACCTCCAGGCTGATGCCCCGCAGGGCACGAATGCCGCCGTAGGACACGTGGAGATCATCAATCTTCAGCATCGTCTGCCACCCCCAGATAAGCGTCAATGACGCGCGCGTTGTTTTGGATCTCCTCCGGCGTGCCCTGTGCGATGAGCTCGCCGAAATCCAGCACATAGATACGGTCGGCGATGCCCATCACCAGATCCATGTGATGCTCGATGAGTAGGATCGTCTTGTGGAATTTCTCGCGGATCTCACGGATGAACTCCGCCAGCTCCAGCGTCTCCTGCGGGTTCATGCCGGCAGCCGGCTCGTCCAGCAGCAGCAGCTTGGGGTCGGTGGCCAGCGCGCGGGCGATCTCCAGCCGCCGCTGCTTGCCGTAGGGCAGGCTGGTGGCCAGCTCGTCCTTCACGTCCTCCAGGCCCACCACCCGCAGCAGCTCCAGCACCTCGGCGCGCTGCCGCGCCTCCTCCCTGGCGTTGAGCCGGAACATGGCGGTGAACATATTGCTGCTGCGCCGCAGGTGCTTGGCGATGAGCACGTTGTCGAACACGGTCATGGACTTCCACAGCCGGATATTCTGAAATGTGCGGGCCATGCCCATTCTGGTCAGCTTATCGGGCGTGGGCTCCAGCACGGACTTGTAGTCCCCCAGGTGCTTGCCCTTATACTGGCGGCGCATCTTGCCGCGCGGGTGGTTCTCCACCACCTTTTTCCCGTCGAACAGTACCTGCCCGTTGGTGGGAGCGTACACGCCGGTGATGACGTTGAACGCCGTGGTCTTGCCGGCGCCGTTGGGGCCGATAAGGGCCACGATCTCGCCCTCATTGACCTCCATGCTCAGATCGTCCACGGCTACCACACCGCCGAACTGCATGGTCACATTTTCCACGCGCAGCACGTTTTTCGTCTCACTCACTGTGCGTCACCGCCTTTCGCCGCACTCTTGCGGGTAAAGAAACGCCCGATCTTCCGGATGTCGTCATACACCGACACCTCGCGGGTGCCCATGATACCCTTGCGGAAGAACAGCACCACGATCATAATCAGCACGGAGAACACCACCATGCGGAAGCCGTAGCCCAGCAGAGGCACCCGTGCGCCCGACGCCGTGTACGTCTCCAGATCCAGGAACCGCAGCCACCACTCGCTGCTGGCGTAGTAGATGAACGCCGCAATGACGGAGCCGGACACGGAGCCGATGCCGCCCACCACCACCACCAGCAGGATCTGATATGTCATGCTGGTGGTAAAGGACACGGAGGACACCGATGTGTTGCACATGGCCAGCATGGCGCCGGCCACGCCGCAGAAGAAGGAGCTGACCACGAAGGAGATCATCTTGTGCCGCGCCAGATTGATGCCCATGGCCTCGGCGGCGATCTCGTCGTCGCGGATGGCCTTGAACGCCCGCCCGTAGGTGGAGTTGATGAGCAGCACGATCAGCAGGATGCACACGCCGGCAATGGCGGCGTAGGGCATCACGCTTTTCGGCGCGGTAAAGTTATTCAGCGGGTCGGGGCCGTTGGTCAGCGGGCCGAACTGGCTGAGCTGCACCAGACCGCGGACGATCTCCGCGAATCCCAGCGTGGCAATGGCCAGATAGTCGCTCTTCAGCCGCAGCACAGGCAGGCCAATGAGGAATGCGAAGAACGCGGCCACCACGCCTGCCGCCAGCAGCGCCAGCACCAGCGGCATCTGAAACTGCACCAGACTGTCGCCGTAGTTGCGGAACACGGTGCTCCGCAGCTCCACAGGGATGGTCAGAATGGCATAGGCATACGCGCCCAGCAGCATGAAGCCCGCCTGACCCAGCGAGAACAGGCCGGTAAAGCCGTTGAGCAGGTTCATGGCCACCGCCGCCAGTGCGAAGGTACATACCTTCCGCAGCACGGGGAACCACATGGAGCTGGACGGCGCGAAGGCGTCCACGCATCCCACCAGCGCCACCAGCACCGCCACCAAAATGAGGTTGCAGATGGTGCGCTTGTTTTTCTCCCAAAATGTCGTTTTCATCCTCTCACACCTTCTCCGTCGTTTTCTCTCCGAAGAGGCCCGTGGGTTTGATGACCAGAATGATAATCAGCAGTGCAAACGAGATAACATCGCTGAAATCTGCCAGTCCGAAGGCTTTTGCCAGACTCTCCACCACGCCGATGAGCAGTGCGCCCACCACAGCGCCGGGCACGGAGCCGATGCCGCCCACCACAGCGGCGATAAACGCCTTGATGCCCGGGGTGGAGCCTGCCATGTGGTTGATGCCGGTGTTCTTGGCGAAGTACAGCAGCGCGCCCACCGCCGCCAGGAACGAGCCGATGATGAACGTCATGGAGATGACGCGGTTGATCTTCACGCCCATGAGCTGCGCCGTCTCAAAATCCTTGGACACGGCCCGCATGGACATACCGAACTTGGTGTGGTTGATAATAAGCACCAGAATGACCATCAGCACCACCGCTACCAGTGGGGAGATGAACACCGCCAGCTTGTCCTTCACGCCGAACACGCGGACGCTCTGGCTGATAAGGGGGATATCGGGGAACTGCTTGGCCAGACCGCCGGTGACGTAGCACACCAGATTCTGCAGCAGGTAGCTGACGCCGATGGCGGAGATCATCACGGACATCCGCGGCGCGGTGCGCAGCGGGGAATAGGCGCATTTTTCGATGGCAAAGCCCACGAACACCGTCAGGGCGATCATGATGAGGATGGTCACCCACATAGGCATGGTGGGGAAGGAGGCCGCCAGATAGATCATCATGATGCCCGACAGCATGAACAGGTCGCCGTGGGCGAAGTTGATGAGCTTCAGGATGCCGTACACCATGGTGTAGCCGATGGCCACCAGTGCGAACTGTCCGCCTGTGGCGAGCCCTCGGATCAGATAAGGAGTCAGATTCATGTATGTCACCTCTCAAACCGAAAGAAGTACGGTGGCGCGGACCACCGTACTTCTGTGGGTCAAATCAGAATGGTCACGCAGCCGCCACCATGTCCCAGGCGAACTGAGCCATGACGGAGCCCTGGAACGGATCCAGGAAGCAGATGCGGAAGTACCAGTCGTGACCGTCGGTGACGGACGCGTTGGTGCAGGACACGCCGATGGCGGGGATCTGGGCCTCAGCGAAGGTATCTGCCGCAGCGATGGACACGCCGGAGCCGTAGGAGCCCAGGGAGATCATAGCGCCTGCGGAGACGATGGAGGAAGCGGCGGACACCGCGTTCTCCTCCAGAGAGCCGTTGTCGGAGACGTACAGCTCCACGGTGTACTCCTCGCCGGCAATGTCGATCTTATTGTCCAGGGAGTTGGCATACTTGATGCCCAGCACTTCCTGCTTGCCGCCGCCGCCGTTGTTGCCGGTCAGGGGCTCATACACGCCGATGACGATCTTGTGGTTGACGGTATCCAGCTTCACGCCGGCGGCATCGCCGTAGTCAAAGCCGGTGGCCTGCGTGTCATCGTTCTGGACCTCCTGGGTCTTGACGAACTCGAACTTGGAGCCGTCGGCTGCGGCCTTCTTGATGTAGGCGCAGTTCTTGATGGCATCGCCGGTGAAGTTGAACTGGATCTTGCCGGTAACGGCGTCGTCATAGGTCAGGGTCCACAGCGCACTGGCCACGTCCACGGAGGTCAGGTCAGCGCCCTTGGTCTCGGCCGCAGCGCGGATGGCCGCCATGGCCACGTTGTAGGCGTCGAAGCCCAGTGCGGAGACAGCCGCCACAATGTCGTTGCCGCCATTGTCGTTGTAGGCGTCGGAGTTGGCGTTCAGCCATGCCTTGAAGCCGTCAACGAACTCGGACGCGGCGCTGGAAGCGGAGTCGTTCTCATCAAAGAAAGTAGAGCAGTACACGTTCAGACCGGTGTTGGCCATGCCGTCCAGAATGACGGAGGACTCCCAGGTGTCACCGGCCATGATGGGGCACTCCACGCCCAAGTCGTTGGCCTGGGGCAGCAGGCTGGATGCCACGGTGATGGAGTTGGGGGCAAAGATCACATCGGCGTCCTTATCAATGGCCTTCTGCAGATAGTCGGAGAAGTTGGTGGTGTTGGTGGGGAAGGTCTCCATCACAACGGTCCCGCCCAGCTTCTCAAAGGCGGTCTGAAAGCTGCTGGCCAGACCCAGAGAATAGGTGTCGCCTTTCTCGGCCAGCACGTAGGCCACGGGGGCGCTGGCGTCGGAGTCCTTGTTGCCATCATCAGAGCCCTGGCTGTCGCCGCCCTGCTGGCCGCAGGCCACCAGGCTCAGCGCCATGACCAGCGCCAGAAGCATCGCAATAAACTTCTTCATTTCATTTTCCTCCTATGCTTTCTCCGGAGGACCCTCCCAAATGGGTCCTCCATAGAATGCACCCATTTTATCGGAACTCCCCTGCGATTACAACTGTGAGTTGCTCCGAAAAATCGTGCCGCTTTTCCCCGGAAGCCCTCGATTTCTCTGGCTTTTCCTTTGCTTTTGTCTCCGCGCCGCGTACATTTGCCGTTATTTTCCGGTATACTCCCCCGACATTTGTCCGTCACTCACAGACACGTTTTTCGTCATTTTGCCCAAAGCTCTATTATTTTTCCCTATAATCACCCCTCCCGCCCGCGCTATTTGCACAAAAGAGGCCCTGCGGCGCTGCCGCAGGGCCTCTTTTTCTCATTTTTTGCGCGGACCTTTACCGTTCCTCCGATGCCTGCTCGCCGGTGAAATAGCTCTCAAAGGTCTCGGCGTCCATGGTCTCGTGGACCAGCAGATACTCCGCCACGGCCACCAGCTGCTCGCGGTTGGCCGTCAAAATCCGGCGGCACCGGTCGTAAGCGCCGTCGATGATGGCGCGGATCTCCTCGTCCATCTCCGCCGCCGTTTTCTCCGAGTAGGGACGGGTGTGCCCCATGGACTTGCCGATAAACACCTCATCGGTGCCTGCGTCGAAGGCCACGTTGCCCAGCTTTTCCGACATGCCGTAGGTGCCCACCATCTTTCTGGCAATGGCCGTGGCCCGCTGGATGTCACTGGACGCGCCGGTGGAGATATCACCCAAAATCAGTTCCTCCGCGGCGCGGCCGCCCAGCAGGGATACGATCTGCTGGGTCATATACGCTTTGGAGCGGTAGGACCGGTCCTCCTCCGGCAGGAAGATGGTCATGCCGCCCGCCTGTCCCCGGGGCACGATGGTGATCAGATGCACGTCGTCGCATTCCGGCAGCAGGTTGGCGATGACCGCATGGCCCGCTTCGTGATAGGCCGTGACGTGACGGTCCTTGGGGTTGCCCTTGTGGCTCTTCTTTTCCGGGCCCATCTGCACCCGGGCGATAGCATCCACCATATCCTGCTGGGTGATCTGCTTCCGGTGACGGCGCACCGCCAGAATGGCGGCCTCGTTCATCACGTTTTCCAGATCCGCGCCGGTGGAGTAGGGCATCCGCTTGGCCACGTTGTCCAGATCCACATCGGCGGCAAGAGGCTTGCCCTTGGAGTGCACCTTCAGAATATCCACCCGGCCCTCCTGGTCGGGATAGTT
>ENA-UERK01001408-UERK01001408.1-human-gut-metagenome-genome-assembly--contig:-NODE-1408-length-17765-cov-8.805235_pt1 | contig 17765 bp, 16 predicted proteins | sample MGYA00242957_ERZ507957 | MGnify/ENA primary metagenome ERZ507957 (study PRJEB26167, sample SAMN06115538) | human gut metagenome | host: Homo sapiens | place: China:Heilongjiang | collected 2015-11-06... | reverse complement strand
TCGAGCGCGTCGAACAGGTACGGCCGCTTTTCGATCAGCGTGCCCCACGCGGCCCACACGGCCGGCCGGTTGCCGGGCGCGTACTGCCCGAGCACGTAGCGGAACGCCGCCATGTTCTGCTCGTGCAGCGCGCGGTTGAAGGTGGTGTCCATGGCGTTCGGGTCGGTCGCCCGCTGGGGGTAGACGTTGAACATCGTGAAGCTGTCGTAGCCGTTGCCGAGGGCGATGCGCTCGACGCTCTTGAGCGTGTTGTCGAGATCGCCCGGCTGCGCGGTCGACGGGTTGATGCCGATGCAGATGAGCGGGTTTTCGCCCCGCGTGCCGAGGATGTAACGGTATTCGGTGTAGTACGGCGGCACGTACAGCCAGCGCGCGGCGTCATAGTCGTCGTGCTCGGTGCAGTGCAGCGCGTCGTCAAAGGTCAGCAGCGCGCACGTCTGGCTCGCGCCCTTGGGAATGTGCATTGGGTGTCCCTCCGATCGGTCGGCTCAGTCCCCGGCGGGCGGGAACGGCTTGGAATAGGCGGTCTTGGCGCTCACGCCGGGCAGACGGCCGATGCGCCCCGCGAGCGCGGAGATCACATCCTGCGGCGCGTCGAGCACGACGCTGATGATGTTCACGCCCTTGGCGCGGTAGGGCAGCCCCATGCGCCCGATGATGTACCGCCCCGCATCGTGCAGCAGGGCGTTGAGCTGCGCTGTGCTCTCGCTGTTTTCCACGATGATGCCGATCAGCGCCACGCGCGTTTCCATGCGCGCTCACCTCGCTTTCCTTTCCCCCTATTGTACGCGAAAAAAGGCGGAAACGCAACGCGTTTCCGCCTTTGACTGTCAAAAAGTATTCCTTTTTGACAAAGGGGCTGCAGTCTGACGGCAGCGCCGCTCAGCGCTTATAAAAATCCTTGGAGTTATCGAGCACCTGACACTCGGCGTTCGGGTAGAGCACGACCTTTTTCGGCGTGCCGTCGTCGAGGATGCGCAGGGCGTCATTCCACGTCTTGACGTACTCCGCGCCCGAGTGCTCGTCGATGTACCACGGGTCGCGCATGCCCTTGACGGTGTGCTCGGCAAACACGACGGCGTGCGCCATGTTTTTGCCCTTCGTGTAGCAGCCCGACCACATCATGCCGCCGGGTGCGGAGTGGCCCCACTTGTCGTACAGGAAGTGCACGCACGGGCCGAACGGGGAGTTGGCCGCGAGCACGAACGAGCCGCCGTCCTTGAGCGAGGCGATGACCTCGGGCGTGTAGGCGCAGTTGGCCTCGGCGGGCTTGAAGTAGTTGTTGGCGATGACCACATCGCAGTCGGGCACGAACTTCGCCGCGTAGTGCTCGGCGGCATAGGCGGCCGCCTGCCGCTCCTCGGCCTCGAAATCACCGGCGAAGAGGTTGCAGATCTCGGCGTGACCGTTGAGGATGGCGTCGACCTTGAAGTCCAGCCCCATCATGCGCGCGGCCTGCTCGGCGTCGCTGCGCATGAGCGTGTGGGGGTTGCCCATGTTGAACTCCGTCGTCGTCGTGAAGCTGTGGTTGCGCATGATCGTGCGCAGCGAGCTCACGCCCGGCAGAATGCACTTTGCGCCGCCGCTGAAGCCGTAGTAGCTGTGCGCCATGGTCGTGCCGATGGCGATCTTGTAGTCGGCGGACATGACGTCGGCATTGATCTCCACGGGCACATTGTTGCTCGTGTTGCCGACAAAGACGTGGTTAAAGAACAGGTTGTGGTTGTGCACCTCGTAGTTCTCGACGAGCTCCTCGCCGAGCTTGCGCACGAACTCCGTGCGGTACATGACGCCGTGGGTGCCGAGCGCGATGATGAACCAGATATTCTCGTCCGGCACGCCGGCGGCGTGCAGCTCCGCGATGACGGCGCGGGCGATGGGCTCGCACGGCGTGGGGCGGGTGATGTCGTCGATGATGATGACGGCGCTCTTTTTCCCGGCGGCGCCCTCGCTGATGGGCTTGGTGCCGATGGCGGCGTGGAGCTTTTCGCGGATCTGCGCCTCGGTCAGCGCCGGGGTGTCATAGCCGTGGATCCTGGAGATGTGTACGTCCCAGTTGTCCGGGAACGTGACCGGGATCGGCTGGTCGCCGTAGTTGCTGTTGGCAGGCAGTTGGAATGTTTTCATAGTTTCGCCTCCTGTGCGCGGCGCCTTGCCTCATCCTCCTCATTCTGCTCGATCAGGCACTCACGGTATTCACCGATCAGCGCCAGATGCTCATACACGGCGGCGGCGGCCGCAGCCTCGTCCCGGTCCCGGAGCGCCTGACAGATGGCCATGTGTCCGGCGCGGGTGAGGGCATTCTCGTCGCGGCGCCAGGTCTTTTCCAGCACACGCTCGCGGTAGATGTCCATCAGGGATGCCAGCGTCGTGTAGATGTATTTGATGAGGGCGTTGTGCGACATGCGCATGAGCGCGTTGTGAAACCGGGAGTCGAGCACGGCCTGCTGCTTGATCGGCGGCTCATTATAATCATAGTCCGCCAGGGCGCACAGGCGCTCGATCTCGTCATCGGTCGCGGTGCGGATGATGTCGCGGCAGACGTCCGACTCGAGCACGATGCGCAGGTCGAGCACGTTTTCGAGCGTGCCGTTGCTCAGCGCGAACAGCGCGCACAGCGGCCGGTTGATCGACTGCTCCGGCGTGTTCGTGATGTACGAGCCGCTGCCCTGGATGCTCTGCACGATGCCCATGGCCTCCAGACTTTTGATGGCCTCGCGCACGCAGGTGCGGCTGACCTCGAATTTGGTCGCAAGGCACAGCTCCGTCGGCAGCTTGTCGCCCTTCTGCAGCTCTCCGCGGCTGATCTTCTCGAGCACGTCGTCCACGATCTTCTTATAGTTGATGCTGGTTTCCGGTTTCATTTCGACACCTCGCTGAGCAATATCCACAAAAATTGCGTCGATTTTTTGAGAATTGTGTTCATTTACAAAGAAAAAAAGGAATGGTATGATTGAATCAATCGAATGTGTCAGACAAATTCAAGGGGTCCTAACGGACCTTTCCTTATTCTCCGGAAATTTGTCTGACAATTAGTGGGCAACTTGTGATCTGTGTCTACCTTAGCACAATCTTTTTTTTGTGTCAAGGATTTGTCAGACAAATATTGATTCGGATACGGACTTCACACAGCCGCCTGCGGCAGAGCAAGCGAGGTGAGCAAACGAGAGAACTGGAGCAGCATTCCCCCAGCGACCACAAAGAGAACTGAGAATTTGGAATGAAACTGTATTATTAGAGGAGAGAAAGAAATATGTCCAACACGAGCAATGCATCGAAAAACGTTCGGCGCTTCCTGCTGCTGTTCGCGCTCGGAATCGCCTACGGCTTCATGTACGTCATGCCGTATATGAAGTCCAGCTTCTATGATCAGATGATCGCCGCCATGGGCTGCACGAACGCCCAGCTCGGCTCCCTGATGACGGCCTACTGCATCTGCTGCACGGTCTCTTATCTGCCGGGCGGCTGGATCGGCGACAAATTCAACCCCAAGCCCGTCCTGCTGATCTCCATCTTCGGTCAGGCGGCGCTGAGCTTCCTGTTCATGTTCACCTACCGTAGCTACGCCATGGCGGTCATTATCTGGCTGCTCATGGGCCTGACGGGCGGCTTCGCCTTCTGGCCGGCCATCATGAAGGGCATCCGCCTCACGGGCACCGACGAGGAGCAGGGCCGTATCTACGGCATCTTCGAGGCGCTCAACGGCTTCGCGTCCCTGCTGCTGAGCTTCATCATGATCGGCGTCATGGCCGTCGTCGGCGGCAGCGACCTGATCACCGGCTTCAAGAGCGCGCTGGCGTTCATGGGCGGCCTGTCGCTCGTGTCCGGCGTTCTCGTCGCCATCCTCATGCCGAAGGACGCTGCCTACGGCGTGAGCGAGGAAGAAAAGCAGAAGAAGATCACCTTCAAAGACTATATGTCCGCGTTCAAGATCCCCGGTGTGTGGATCATGGCCGTTCTCGTCTGGTGCTACGTGACCATTTCGGCTGTGGCCAGCTACCTCACCCCCTACAGCACGGGCGTGCTTGGCATGTCCGCGGCGCTGGCCGCCTCGGTCGGTACGTTCCGCACCTACGGCTGCCGTCTGATCGGCGGCCCGCTCGGCGGCTATCTGGCCGACAAGACGTTCAAGTCCGTCTCCAAGGAGCAGCTGCTCGGTCAGGTTGCCTGCCTTGTGACAGTCGGCATTTTCCTGGTCCTGCCCGGCGGCACGAGCGGCGGCCTGCTGGTGGTGCTGCTGCTTCTGGTCGGCATCGCGATGTTCCTGTGCAAGGGCACATACTTCTCCATCCAGCCCGAGATGGGCATCCCGACGACGGTCTCCGCGACGGCGGTCGCCATCGCGACGTTTGTCGGCTACATCCCGGATATGTTCGTGCACACCATGTTCGGCAACTGGATCGACGCCTACGGCGACGCTGGCTATACGCGCATCCTCATCTACGGCGTCGGCACGGCGGCACTCGGCGCGATCGCGGCACTGTGCGCCATCTCGCAGTCCAAGAAGGTCGCAAAGCGCAAAGCAGCCGAGCAGGCTGCGTGATCCGCGCATATTACAAGGAGGCTTATCCACATGAGCAAGATCAAGATCAACACAGTCCGCTGCAAAGGCTGTGGTTACTGCGTGAATGACTGTCCGCGCAAGGCGCTGTCGTTCTCCGGACACATCAATGACAAGGGCTATGACACCGTTCAGGTCGACGACTCCCTGTGCGTCGCCTGCGGCACGTGCTACCGCGTGTGCCCCGACAGTGTCTTTGAGATTCTGGAATAAGAGGTACAAACATGAGCAAACAACTGATGAAGGGCAATGAGGCCCTGGCAGAAGCGGCGCTGCGCGCCGGCTGCCGGTTTTACAGCGGCTATCCCATCACGCCGCAGACCGAGATCCTCGAGTATCTGGCCAAGCGCATGGATGAAGTCGGCGGCACGTTCGTGCAGACCGAGTCCGAGCTCGCGGGCATCAACATGCTCCTCGGCGCGGCGGCTGCCGGCGCGCGCGCGCTGACCAGCTCCGCAGGCCCCGGCTTCTCGCTGAATCAGGAGGGCATCTCCTATCTGGTCGCGGCGGATCTTCCGGCGGTCATCATCAACGTCATGCGCATCGGCACCGGTCTCGGCGACATCGCGCAGGGACAGGGCGACTACTGGCAGATGACCCGCGGCGGCGGCCACGGCGACTACCGCACGATCGTGCTGGCGCCGGCCTCCGTGCAGGAAAACTGCGACATGATGTCCACCGCCTTCGAGCTGGCGGAGAAGTACCGCCACCCCGTGCTGGTCGCGTCCGACGCCGCCATCGGCCAGATGGTCGAGGGCGTCGAGCTCAAGGACTTCGTCGAGCACGACATTGACCAGTTTGACTGGGCGATCCGCGGCTGCAAGGCGGGCGCCGCGCCCCGCAAGGTGCAGAACGTCTACTACACCAACCCGCAGTATCCCGAGTTCCTGCGCAGCAAGTATGCGCAGATGGAGCAGACCGAGCAGCGCTGGGAGTCCTATCAGGCGGAGGACGCCGATGTGGTGCTCGTGGCCTACGGCATCAGCTCCCGCATCTCGAAGGAAGCGGTGAACATGGCGCGCGCCGAGGGCTTCAAGCTCGGCCTGATCCGCCCGATCACGCTCTGGCCGTACCCGGTCAAGGCATTCGAGACCTGCAAGAACGCCAAGGCGTTCATGACGGTCGAGATCAACATCCTCGGCCAGATGGTCGACGATGTGAAGCTGGCTGTGGAAAACAAGTATCCGGTCGGCTTCTATGGCACGTTCTTTGGTCTGCCGGAACCGGAAGAGATCGTCGCGCAGGCCAAGGCCATGCTGGAAAAGGAGGGGAAATAAATGAAACTCAAAGCACCCGAAACTGTCTTTTCCTCCGCCGGCTTCTGCCCCGGCTGCGGCCACGGCCTGGCCACGCGCCTGATCGGCGAGGTCTCCGAGGAACTCGGCATTCAGGAAAAAATGCTGGCCGTCGTGGACGTTGCCTGCTGCTCGTTCAACATTGACTACTGGCGCTACGATACGATCATGGCGGCGCATGGCCGCGACATTCCGACGGCCGTCGGCGTCAAGCACATCCGCCCCGCCAACCCGGTCTTTGCGTACCTGGGCGACGGCGCTGCCTACTCCATCGGCATGGCGGAGACGGTGCACGCCGCGCTGCGCAACGACAACATCTGCGTGTTCGTCGTCAACAACAGCGTCTTCGGCATGACCGGCGGCCAGATGGCCCCGACCACCCTGCCGCACCAGAAGACCGCCACCTCCCCGAAGGGCAAGGATCCCGCCCGCTACGGTACGCTCAACGTCGTCGACGTGCTCGGCAAGATGGACATTGCCTATCTGGCACGCGGTGAACTGGTTGGCCCCGCCGGCATGAACAACTGCAAAAAGCTTATCCGCAAGGCGTTTGAGCACCAGCTCAACGGCGACGGCTTCTGCCTCGTCGAGCTGCTCAGCCCCTGCCCGACCAACCTGAACATGCCGCCGGTGAAGGCCCGCGAGCATGTGCACACGGAGATGACCAAGTACTTCCCGGTCGGCGAATACATTGACAAGAAGGGTGGCGATCAGGCATGATGGTAGAGATGATTTGTGCAGGATTCGGCGGTCAGGGCGTTCTGACCACCGGTCTGATCCTGGCTGAGGCCGGCATGAAGCTCGGCATGAACGTGCTGTGGTATCCGTCCTACGGCTCCGAGATGCGCGGCGGCACGGCCAACTGCACCGTGAAGTTCTCCGACAAGGAGATCGCCAGCCCCTGCGCCAAGAAGATCGACATTCTCATGGGCATGAACGCGCCGGCGATCGACAAGTTTGAGAGCAGTCTCCGCCCCGGCGGCCTGCTGCTGGTCAACAGCTCGCTCGTGCATGAGCGCGAATACCGCGACGACATCCGCGTCGTCAAGGTCCCGATGACCGAGATCGCTGCGGAGCACGAGAACCCGAAGGGCGCAAACATCGTCATGATGGGCGCCATGGCGGCCAATTCCGACCTCTTCACGGAGGACGATCTGGAGCGCCTGATCAATGAGTTCTTCGAAAAGAAGGGCAAGATCAACCCCAAAAACGGTCTCTGCTTCCGCGCCGGCACGCAGATCCACTAAAAAACCGGCGGTCTCCACGGGTTTCTGCTCATTATCATCCGTAATCAGCATCGGGGCGCTGCGCCGCAGCGCCCCGGAGATCCCGCTTTGGAGGTGTAAAGTTTTTGAACGTTTTAGACGTCGTCATCATTCTGGCATATTTTGTCGGTATGATCGTGCTCGGTCTGATCGCGAACAAAAAGCAGACCGGCGTGGACGATTATTATCTCGGCGGACGCGCCATGGGTGCGCTGAAGATCGGCGCGCTCTGGATGGCCGGCTGGATCGGCGGCTCATCCGTCATCGGCACGTCGTCCAACAGCTATTCTATGGGCATCACCGGCATCTGGTACGTCGGTGAGATCGCCATCGGCTGCGTGCTGTTCGCACTCGTCATGGCCGAGCCCGTCAAGCGCGTGAGCGAGGTGCTGCAGAACATCACCTTCCCGGAGATGATCCGCGCGCGCTACGACCAGAAAAACAGCACCATGGCCAGCATCACGACCATCCTTGCGATGATCGGCTACACGGCGGCGCAGTTTGTTGCCGGCGCCTCGATCCTCAATGTCCTCACGGGCTGGGATCTCGGGCTGTGCTACGTCCTTGCGGCCGTGGTCATCGTGTTTTATGTCTCGACGGGCGGTCTGCTCGCCGTGACGTATACCGACATCGTGCAGATGGCGCTGCTGCTGCTCGGCGTGGTGTTTCTGGCGGTTCCGCTGGTCGGCTCGCAGCTGCACAAAAACGGCATGAGTCTTGCCGCCGACCTGCCGGCGAGCTTCTTTGACCTCGGCGCCTGGGGCTGGCCGACGATCATCGCACTGGGTCTGTCCACGGTCATGTCGTTTTTCACGAGCATGGACAGCTACACCCGCTGCATCGCGGCCAAGGACGCCAAAACCGCCCGCACCGGCACGATCTATGCGGCCGTGCTCGTGCTCATCATCGCCGGGGCGAGCACCTTCCTCGGTATGGCCGGAAAGCTCATCCTGCCCGATCTGGCATCGTCCAACAATGTCATCGCGGCGCTCGTGGTCGAGCTCTTCCCGCACGGGCTCAAGGGCCTTGTGCTCATCGGCGTGCTCAGCGCCATCATGTCCACGGCGGACATCTCGGTGCTCACGGGCTCTGCCAGCCTGACCAAGGACATTTACCAGCGCTATTTCCATCCCGAGGCGTCGGAAAAGACCCTGATGCGCGTCGGCCTTGCCGCGTCGCTGCTCGTGGGTGTGCTCGGCGCGGTGTTCGGGTGGTTCACGCAGGATATCATGAACATCCTGCTCATCACGTTTACCATCAACTCGGCGGGGCTGTTCCTGCCGACGATCGGCGCGTTCTTCTGGAAGAAGTCGTGCTCTGCGGGCGCGTTCGCGTCCATGCTCTCGGCGACGATCATCGCCGTCGTCTGGTTCATCGGCGGCAAGGTCAGCGCGCTGCCGCTGTTCTCGATCGATGCGCTCTGGCCGAGCTTCGGCGTTTCGGCCGTGCTGTATGTCGTCATCTGTCTGACGCACCGCCAGACCCCGGAGGAGCAGGAGCAGGCCGAGCGATTCTACGCCGCGCGCTGAGCAGCATAACCCCCATCCCAAGATAGGAGTTTACGTCACTATGGAGCAAAAGAAGAAGATGCCCCTCGAGGGGATTCGCGTTGTGGAGCTGGCGACGGTCGTCGCCGCCCCGACCGCGTCGCGCGTGCTGTGCGCGTTCGGCGCGGAAGTCATCAAAGTAGAAACCAAGATCGGCGACGAGATGCGCCGCGCCGGTGAGTTCGAGATGGTCGTGTGCGAGGACGATAAAAACCCGCTGTTCACCATCCAGAACAGCGGCAAGCGCCTGACGAGCATCGATCTGAAAAATCCGGACGGCAAGGCGGCCATGCTCAAGCTGCTCGAGACGGCCGACGTGTTCCTCACGAACGTCCGCCTGCCGTCGCTGGGCCGTCTGGGTCTCGATTACGAGACGCTGCACGCAGCCTACCCCGGCCTCGTGTACGCGCACTTCTCCGGTTTCGGCCCCAAGGGCCCCGATGCCGCCAAGCCCGGCTTTGACAGCACGGCGTTCTGGCTGCGCAGCGGCCCGATGGCCGACTGGCAGGTGCCCGGCTCCTTCCCGTTCACGCCGACCTACGCCTTCGGCGACATGGCCACGAGCTCGGCGTTCCTGTCCGGCATCCTCATGGCCATCATCGGCAAGAAGAGCACCGGCATGGGCACGTTTGTGAGCACGTCGCTGTTTGCCAGCGGCATCTGGTGCAACGCCATCGGCGTCGTGTCGCACCAGCCGCAGTTCGGCGGCGACCGTCCGAATGACCCCATGCGCCCGTCCGATCCGTTCTGCCACTTCTACGAGTGCAGCGACGGCAAGTGGATCGGCGTGTTCGACAATGAATACCGCCGCGAGCTGCCGAAGTTTGCAAACCTCTTCGGCATGCCGGAGCTGGTCGACGATCCCCGCGCCGCCAGTCTGGAGGCGCTGCACGAGACCGACTTTGTCGTCGAGGTCGTCACGCGGCTCAACGCCATTTTCAAGACGAAGCCCGTCGCCGAGTGGGAAGCCTTCCTCTCGGAAAACAACGTCTCCTGTGAGCGTATGCGCTCCATCCGCGATGTGAGCACCGACGAGCAGGCCATCGCCAACGGCTATGTGCGCAAGGTCGCCTTCAAGGATGATCTCGAGGTCATGATGCCGTGCCCGCCGATGCAGTTCTCGGAGTACGCCATGCGCCCCTACACGTCCGCCGGCCGCCTCGGCGCCGATACGGACAGCATCTTCCACGACCTCGGATATACCGACACGGAGATCGCCGCCATGAAGGACAGCGGCGCCATTCAGTAATGAAAAAGGAGAACTTACTATGAAAATCGTTCTGGCCGAAGTACCTTATACCAAAGACAGAGACATCAGCATCGAGCGTTCCTGCCTCCCCGAGGGTGCGGAGCTGGCGATCGCCGTGTTCGACGAGCACGCCGAGAACAACGATGCGTTTTACGCCGAGATCAAGGACGCCGATATCATCATCGACGGCTACGTCCATTTCGGCAAAAAGGAGATCGACGCCATGGATCACTGCAAGGTCATCTCCTTCCAGTCCACGGGCTACAACGAGGCCGACCTCGACTATGCGCGCGAGAAGGGCATCGCCGTCTGTTCCATCCTCGACTACTGCACGCAGGAGACCGCCGAGAGCGCCATGGCGCTCATGCTCAACCTCCAGCGCGGCATCCGTCAGTATGACCGCAGCGTCCAGCAGGACCACGTCTGGGACTATCAGGTCGTGCCGGGTCTCAAGCGCATCGCCGGTCAGGTCATGGGCATCGCCGGTCTCGGCCGCATCGGTCAGTCCGTCGCCCGCAAGGCGCTGGCGTTCGACATGGAGGTCATCGCCTATGACCCGTTCCTGCCGCCCGCCATTGCCGAGAACCTCGGCGTCAAGCTTGTCGATTTCGACACCCTGCTCGCCGAGTCCGACGTGCTGAGCCTGCACATGAACCTCACCGACGAGAACTACCACATGTTCAACAAGGAAGCGTTCATGAAGTGCAAAAAGCACCCCATCATCGTCAACGAGGGCCGCGGTCCACTGATCTGCGACGAGGATCTCGTCTGGGCGCTCGATAACGGCTACATCCGCGGCGCCGCGCTCGACATGGTCGAGAGCGAGGACCCCGATCTGGATACCTGCCCGCTCGTCGGCCGCGACGACGTGCTGCTCACGCCGCACAGCGGTTATTACTCCGACACGTCCAACTACCTCGTGGCAAAGCTCTCGATGGACAACGCCCTGTACTACGTCAACGGCGAGTACGACAAGGTCAAGGCCATCCGCAACGGCGTCAACGCCTGATCACCGCCTCCGTTTCCGCCGGGCTGCATTCTGAACTTACCTATCAATTACCAAGGCATGAATTTTCTGCCCTTCTTTCATTCTGTTTTTGCGATCTCAAACCGATCTCCTCACTTACCGTCAGCCCGGAGGAACTGCATATCCCCGTGTCCGCGTCCGGCCGTCTCCGGCGCGGACACGGCTCTGCGCGAACACAGCGCCGGATGCCTGCGGGCGTCCGGCGCTTTTTGCGGTTGACAGCGTTCGGCAAGCACAGTAAAATCAAAGACGGCGGGTCAGTCCCGCCCGGGAATGAGAATGAAATCAGACTGCGGAGGTGTTTCCTATGGAACCTGCAAAAGTATATTTTTCCGATCTGCGCACGGACGAGATCAGCACGCTCGAAAAGCTGCGCCGGCTCATGAAGGCCGCCGGCTTTGAGCAGATCGATTTCAAGGACAAGTACGTCGCCGTCAAGCTCCACTTCGGTGAGCCGGGCAACATGGCCTATCTGCGCCCGAACTGGGCGCGCGTCGTGTGCGACTATGTGCGCGCGCTCGGCGGCAAGCCGTTTCTCACCGACTGCAACACGCTCTATGTCGGCGGCCGCGCCAACGCGCTCGACCATCTCGACAGCGCCATGCTCAACGGCTATTCGCCCATGACCACCGGCGCGCAGTGCATCATTGCCGACGGGCTCAAGGGCGATGACTACGACCTCGTGCCCATCCGCGGCGGCAAGTATCTGCGCGCGGCGAAGATCGGCCGCGCCATTATGGACGCCGACATCTTCATCTCGCTCACGCACGCCAAGGGGCACGTGTCCGCGGGCTTCGGCGGCGCGCTCAAGAACATCGGCATGGGCTGCGGCTCGCGCGCCGGCAAGGAGGAGATGCACAGCTCCGGCAAGCCCGTCGTCGATGCGGACAAGTGCATCGGCTGCGGCAAGTGCATCGAAAACTGCGCGCACAACGGCCCGCACATCGAAAACGGCAAGTGCACCATCCTGAAGTATAAGTGCACCGGCTGCGGCCGCTGCATCAACGTCTGCCCGATGCACGCCATCCACGCGGACTATGCGATCGCAAACGAGCTGCTCAACTGCAAGATCGCCGAGTATGCCAAGGCCGTCGTCGACGGCCGGCCGTCGTTCCACATCGCGCTCGCGCTCGACGTGTCGCCCTGCTGCGACTGCCACGACCACAGCGATGTGCCGATCGTGCCGAACGTGGGTATGTTTGCGTCCTTCGATCCCGTGGCGCTCGATACCGCCTGCGCCGATAAGATCAATGCGCAGCCGGCCAACCCCAACAGCGTCATCGCGCACACGCACGACCATCCGCACGACCACTTTACCGCTGCGCATCCGGACACCGACTGGCGCGCCGCCGTCGAGCACGGCGAGGCCATCGGCCTCGGCACGACGCACTACGAGCTCATCGAGGTCTGATCGGAAATAACGCAAAGGCTCCCCCGAAATTCCGGGGGAGCCTTTTTTGTCATATGTATTCTCTTTGGGTGATCCGTTTTATGATCGCCCGAGCCAGAAGTCCGGCAACGCCTATCTTTTTTGCAACATGCTTCTTGCCGTGCAGATAGAGTGCCTTGACCTCGATGCCCGCTATATCCTCCGCGGTGAGCGGATCATCGCCGAGAACGACGAAATCGGCAATCATACCGGGTGCAAGCGTGCCGCGTTTATTCTCCTCATGGCTCATATACGCGGGATTTGCCGTTATCATGCGCAGCGCGTCGAGACGCGATATGCGCTCGTCCGGATTGGGATGATTTACGGAGCACGCCATACCGTACAGGGGCTTTGGACGCGTGCACGGTCCGTCGGAGCCGTCGCCTACGACAAGTCCGAGGCGGTGCATCGTTCCCAGCGCGTTTAGTCTGTCAGTGCGCTCTCTGCCGAGCACCGAGCACAGATACTCGTCCGGCTCCTGCTTCCAATATATAAACGGCGACTGCGCGGCTATGCACAGCTTTATCTTTGCCGCGCGCTTTAGCTGCTCCTCGCTTGCAAGGCAGACATGGATCATCACATGGCGCGCATCGTCCCACGGCTTATCGGCATAAGCCGCCTCATATGCCGTTATGCACTGCTCCACCGCCGCATCGCCTATGGCGTGCATGGTTATCTGCCAGCCCTCGCGGTTTGCGCCGATGGCGAACTCGTTCACGCGCTCCTGCGGATAATTCAAAACGCCGTAGTTGTTCGGATCGTTCGCGTACGGCTCCTTGAGCGCCGCGTCCTCTGAGCCGAAGCAGCCGTCGAGGGCAAGCTTGAAGCAGCCGCCGACGCGCTTGAAGCCGTGCTTTTTCACGGCCTTGAGGTCCATGGTCTGGAAGAATATGCGGAACGCCTGCGGCAGGCCGGGCGCGAGTATTTTTATCATGTCTATATCCAGATCGTTTGCAAAGCCCACGCCCTCAACGGTGTGCACGAGCCCGATGCCGACCGACGCAAGGTACTCCGCGCCTCCGGAGAGACCGCGTATAATATCCATCGTGGGGATATACGCCGTCGCCTCGTTCACACCGTTATAAAACGCCGACTGGTACAGCCATCCGGTCTCGGTATTGCAGCCGGGATCGGATTTCACCTTATCCGACAGCAGTGCTAGCATTGCGCTGTTGCACACGGCAGCATGACCGTCGTACTTCATGACCATGAGCGGACGCTCCGTCCAGTCGTCAAGATCGCGCTTTTCGGGCAGCCGATGCTCGGCAACGGTGTTCGCGGTGCAGCCGTAGCCCATGAGCACCTTGTTCTTCCGGTGACTGTCGCCATAGCGCCTGACCGCCGCCTTTGCTTCGGCAAAATTTTTGACATCCATGAGATAGAATGTGTTCTCGAAAACGCACAGCGAGCCGAAATGCATATGCGTGTCGCCGAACGCGGGCGTTACCGTCGCGCCGCCGAGATCGACCCGTTTTGCCTTGCCGTAGCGCGGAGGGATGCTGCTTTCATCGCCGAGCCACACGATGTGACCGCCCTTTACCGCCATCGCGGTGTAAATGCGGTTTTCCTTTTCGCAGGAGATGAATCTGGCGTTCGTATAAAGCTCCATAACCTCATTCCTTTCACTTCTAAAATGGGCTCCATGCAGACATGGAGCATTCCCCTTTCCGATGCGCGCGGCCGCAGCCGCGGCGGATGCTTTTGTCCACCTTAATCCTTTCGTGCGCCGATGTCAAGCTTGGGCGCTGCGCGGTCATTTTTTGCCGCCTGCTTGCAACATTCTTGTTTCTGGTATACAATAACGGTATCTTCCATGACTTTTTCTGCAAATCCGAACAAGGAGTCAAACCGATGCTTCAACTTGCAGTGTGTGATGATGAGGCCGTCTGCCTGAGGCAGACTGTGGACATCCTGCGCGCGGCGCTGGGGGACACGCCGCATCAGCTCAAAACATTTGAAAATGCACCCGCCATGCTGGCTATGCTTGCCGAGGACGGTTACCGGCCGGACATCGCCGTGCTGGACATCTGCATGGGCGAGCTCGACGGCATCTCCCTCGCCAAGGAGATCAACCGTCTCGCGCCCGCCTGCCGCGTGATCTTCCTGTCGAGCTACGCGGGCTATCTCATGGACGCGTATGAGGCCGAGCACATCTACTACGTGCTCAAGTCGGACGAGGCGGCGCGCCTGCCGGTCGCGCTGCGCAAGGCGCTGGGCGCGCTCTCGACCGAGAAAACGCTCACGCTCCGGCGCGGCGGCAGCTATCAGCGCGTCGGGCTCGACACGGTGCTGTATCTCGAGCGCTCGCTGCACAAGATGCTCGTGCACACCACCGACGGCGATCTCGAGACGACGCAGAGCCCGCAGGCCCTGCTCGCGGGCGATGCGGCGGCGGAGTTCATCCGCTGCCACCAGAGCTTCTGGGTCAACTGCCGGGCGATCGTCGGCATGGAGCACGAGACCTTCTGCCTGAGCGACGGCACGCGCGTGCCCATCAGCCGCTCGTATCGCAAGAATGCGCGCGAGGCGTTTTTCCGGCTGCTGGCCGGGCGCACCGCGCGGCTGGATGTACCGGAGGGCGCGGCCGATGGCGTATAACGGTTTCTGGGCGGACTTTTTGTTCAACACCGGCGTCGTGGCGGCGTGGTGCGTGTTTTTGTGGCGCGTGCTCGACGGGCCGCGCTTTTCGTGGTGGGGCACGGCGCTGCTCACGCTCGTGATCGACGCCGCCTACCTGCTGCCGGTGCTGCTGCTGACGACGGCGGGCAGCGCGCTGCGCCTGCTGCTGTATCCGACGGGGGCGCTGGCGCTGGCGTTTCTGCTCTTTTACGGCAAGCCTGGGCGAAAGCTGCTCGCGGTCGCGGCGGAGCTGACTGCGTCGGTGCTGGTGGAGATGCTGTTTTCCGCCGCCACCATGCGCGCGGCGGACTTTCAGATGGACGCGCACTATTCCGTCTGGGCAGACCCGCACGCGGTGCTCTACGGCGGGGTGTTCCTGCTGTTTCTGGCGCTGGTGCTGCTGGTGGTCAGCCTGCCGTTTCTGCGCGCGCGGAATAACCTCTCCGGCCGGCAGCTGCTGGTTTTCTCCGCCTTTCCGGTCACGCAGATCCTTTGCGCCGCCGCCATTCAGGCGCTCATCTTCTACCCGCCGCGGTATGAGTACACGTCGGTGCTGCTGGTCGTGACGGCGCTGTTTCTGGTGTCCGACTCGCTGCTCTTTCGCACCATGGTGCGCACCGAGCAGCGCGTGCAGCTCGAGGTGGAAAACGAGCTGCTGGAGTCGCAGCTCGACGCGCAGCTCGCGCACTACGGCGATCTCACCGCGCAGTACGAGCAGATCCGCGCCATGCGCCATGACATCTCGCACCATCTGAACACCATCAATGCGCTTTTGCAGGCGGGCAACCTGCAGGCCGCCTCGGAGTATTCCGAGCAGCTGCTGCCGGCGCAGACGTACAGCTCCCGCCTCGGCAGCTGCCGCAACCCGGTCGTGGACGCGTTTTTATATACGCGCACGCAGGAGGCTGGGCTGCGCGGCGTCCCGGTGCGGGCGGACGTGTCGCTGCCGGTGGAGCTGCCGGTGTCGAACACCGACCTCATCGTCGCCTTCGGCAACTTGCTCGACAATGCGCTCGAAGCCTGCAGCGGCATTCCGGACGCGGCGATCACACTGCGCGCGCACATGGATAAGGGCTATCTCGTCATTCAGGAGTCGAATCCCGTCCGCGCCCGGCAGCCGCAGGGCAAAAAGCCCCGGCGCATCCCGGAGCTGGAGCGCGGGGTGGGCTTTCGTGTGCTCGGCAGCCTCGCTGAGAAGTATGACGGCAGCTTCCGGCACACGTGCGAAAACGATACCTACACCGTCACGCTCTCGCTGCGTGCCGGATAAGGAGGGAACAACACTGTGACATATAACGGCTATGTCGCCGACCTGTTTTTCAACGCCTGCGCGATCGTGATGTGGGCGGCCTTTTTGTGGCGTGTGCTCGACGGGCCGCGCTTTCGCGTCTGGGTGACGGTGCTGCTCGCCGCGCTCATCGGCGCGGCGTACATGGCGGCGACGCTGCTGCTGACCACGGTGGGGCAGCTGCGCGCGCTGATGTTCCCGGTGTGTTCGCTGGCGATGGCGTTTTTGCTCTTTCGCGGCACGCCGGGGCGAAAGCTGCTCGCGGTCGCGGCGGAGCTTGCGGGCTCGCTGCTCATGGAGATGATGTTCACGCCGCTGATGATCGATTTGAAGGCGAACGACGACATCTCCGTCTGGGCAGACCCGCGCGCGGTCATCTACGGCGTGACGTTTCTGCCGGTGCTGGGGCTCGGGCTGATGCTCATCAGCTTCATCTTCACGCGCTCGAAAAACAACCTCTCCGGCCGGCAGCTGCTGGTCTTTTCCGCGTTTCCGATCACGCAGATGGTCTGCGAGGCGTCGCTCGTGACGCTCATGTTCACGCCGCCGCGGTATGAGTACATCCCCATGCAGCTGACCATGTCGGTGCTGTTTCTGGTGTCCGATATCCTGCTCTACCGCACCATGGTGCGCACCGAGCAGCGCGTGCAGCTCGAGGTGGAAAATGCGCTGCTGGAGTCGCAGCTCGACGCGCAGCTCGCGCACTACCGCGACCTCACCGCGCAGTACGAGCAGATCCGCGCCATGCGCCACGACATCGCCCACCATCTGAACACCATCCATGCGCTCCTGGAGGCGGGCAACCTGCAGGCCGCCTCGGAGTATTCCGAGCAGCTGCTGCCGGCGCAGACGTACAGCTCCCGCCTCGGCAGCTGCCGCAACCCGGTCGTGGACGCGTTTTTATATACGCGCACGCAGGAGGCTGGGCTGCGCGGCGTCCCGGTGCGGGCGGACGTGTCGCTGCCGGTGGAGCTGCCGGTGTCGAACACCGACCTCATCGTCGCCTTCGGCAACCTGCTCGATAATGCCTTGGAAGCCTGCAGCGGCATTCCGGACGCGCAGATCACGCTGCGCGCGCACATGGACAAGGGCTACGTGGTCATTCAGGAGTCGAACCCTGTCCGCCCCCGGCAGCCGCAGGGCAAAAAGCCCCGGCGCATCCCGGAGCTGGAGCGCGGCGTGGGCTTTCGCGTGCTCAGCAGCCTCGCCGCGAAGTATGACGGCAGCTTCCGGCACACGTGCGAAAACGATACCTACACCGTCACGCTCTTGCTCCGTGCGGCCGCTGCGGGCATACCCGCCGCACCTGCGCACACGTAATTGCAGATATGGATCCGAAAAGGCTCCGGCTTCGGCCGGAGCCTTTTTCATTTGTCGGGAAATCGCTTGTGATTTCCCGACAAAAAGGCTGCAGTCTGCTGCGCGCATAATTTGTGCGCCGCCGGCGCACAAATTCCACGCTTGCAGCTTGAGAAGTATTTTCTT
>ENA-UERK01001403-UERK01001403.1-human-gut-metagenome-genome-assembly--contig:-NODE-1403-length-17806-cov-11.662248_pt1 | contig 17806 bp, 17 predicted proteins | sample MGYA00242957_ERZ507957 | MGnify/ENA primary metagenome ERZ507957 (study PRJEB26167, sample SAMN06115538) | human gut metagenome | host: Homo sapiens | place: China:Heilongjiang | collected 2015-11-06... | reverse complement strand
CAACTGTTCATCCAATCGCGACGAGGGTGTTCAGCCTCAAACGGCCAGGGTGTTCAACTGGGGCGCTATATTCAATACTCCCCGATATGTCAATAAGAAGCGTTTGATTACTCTATGGCTTTCACCTCCGAAAAGAAAAGTATATATCTGAAACCGCAAAAGCGGATTCATTCGATAATAAAAGGAACGGCATCACAAAGCGTGACTCTATGCGAGCCGCCTTATGATGTCGCCCCTTTGCTCCCGATTTCACAGCCGGGAGGATGACATTATTTTATCTCACCCCGTAACTCTCGCCGCGGGTGTCTCGGCGTTATGTAACAGTTCGGTCACCAAGGTCAATTTTGTTCCGCAGTGTGGGCAGTGAAAAATAAAATCACCATGTCCCGCACTTGCCGGCATGACCCTTGAATTATTCTTGAGCCGTCGGGAACCGTAACCAACAGCAAATTTGCCGCAATGAGGACATTTATCCTGCGGGTAGCACTCTCTTTTTTCTATTTTCATTCGATATTCCTCATTTTGAATACCTTCTTGGCAACGCCCTGCACAATACACTCGCGGACAAAAAAGTCCTTCATGGTGTCGTTTTCGGGGTGCAAGCGCACCCGATGCTTTTCAGGCTCCGGATAGTAACGCTTGAGCGTACCTCCGGCATCCGAAAACTCGGTGGAAATGACGACCGCAACCTGACCGGGATCAGCATAGCTTTGCTTGCGTATCAATACAAGGTCGCCGGGTTCAATGCCGATGTTGATCATCGACTCGCCCTGCGCACGGAGAAGAAAATACTCACCGTCGCTGATGAGCTTCTCAGGCACTTTGATATAGTCGGTGATGTCCTCTTCTGCAATGCTCAAAGCACCGCAGGATATGCTACCCACAAGCGGAACGCCTTTCACACGATTAATCTTTCCTGCCATTTCGGTAAGAACATAACCGTACTCGTCATCAACTTTGATTTCACCACGGTCAATGAACTGCTGAATGTAACGTCCAACCGTCTGAAACGGCACTCCCGTCTCTTCCGTAATGGAACGGAGCGTCAGGCATGCCTTGCCAGACACCATATTCTCTTGTATGCACTTTTTCATCGCCGTAATGGCTTCGTAATTGATCGGTCGCATATCTACCTCGCCATATTTCGAGACATTTTGTCTTGATACGTTATTATTATACAGCTTGTCTCATAATTTGTCAAGGGGTTTGGAGAAATTTTTTGATATAAATTTAGGGTCTGATTCTCATATATTTGAAGAAAACGAGAATCGGACCCTTATCAGTGAATTGTCTTTCTCGGATCTCTTTTTCGAGATCCATGATAGTAGAGGTGTTCTTTGCATTTTATTTTTCCAATTCAAACAAAGAAAAGGCAATACTATCTAACTGTTTTCGAATTTCCGTGAAATCGCAATCCAAATCAAGCGTTTTGACTGAAATTGCATTACCTCCCATTTTGTAATTGTTGTTCGGTAATACCAATTCGTCGGTCTTGGCATAAAGCAACATTCCCGATACATTACCGGTGTTATCTGTATCAAGGTTTTTAACATAAGTGAAAATCTGATACAGATTGCCTGAATGCAAAGTATTTGCATCATACTGCTTTTGCGTTGTATGAGAGTAATACTTTGCGTCAATTACCAACGTTTTGTCGCCCTGTTTCAACATTATATCGCTCTGCATAACAGGCAGCATTTCTCTGTATCCGTCATCAGTATCCCACGGAATTTGAGAAGCCGACGCTTTTATCTCAGGATGTTCCTTCCTGTAATACTCAAGAATAAACTTTTCATAAAGCCTGCACATGCGCTGCTCGTCAAGGAAATCCATCAATTTTGTACTTCCGTCGGAGGTTGTCTGCAACAACCCTTTAAGTATCAGGTAACAAATCGAAATCAGCATTTGGTATGTCTGATTGTTCTTGTTAAATTGCAGCTTCCAGTTTATACTTTCTCGTCTAAGTGGCTCTACCTCCGAGAAATAAATGAGAAGTTTACGAAGCTGCTTTTTTCTGTCCTTGCTGATACTGCTTCTTACAAGAGTATCCATTGTCGTGCGGATAATTCGATTCATATAAGAATTTACCGAAAACTCATCATAATTGCACACCATCTGCTTTTTAAGCATTGATTGCTCTTTTACCGAAGCGGAAATATCTATTTTGCCACGGAGAGCCGACAAGGACTCTGTTTGAAGCACATATTCTTTACCTAATCCTCTTTTGATTTGCAACGAGACTCCCTTAATGAGAATGGCTGCACATAATTCAGCGACATTATCAAATTCTTCCGTCGCCACCTGTTTATATCCTTGCTCATTCAAGACTTGAAACGCATATGAAAGCATATAGTATATGTTTTGTATGCGTATCATTTTATTGCACTCCTTAAGGTTGCAGACCAGTCTCTTACCTTAGTAGGTTCATCAAACCAGTATTCCTTGATTAGCGGTATCACTTCATACTCTACAACAGATTTGAGCCATTCATTGGTAATATCTTTGTCAGTACAGAAATAGCTATGACCGATTCTGAAACCGTCTCCCAATGACTCGTCTGCTGAAATTGTATTGTTAAGAGACTCAACCGCAGCGATCAGTTTTTCAAGCTTGAGGGAATTCTTTTCTGTTAAGTATTTTTTGAAGCCTTCCGAAGAAAAAGCCGGTGCAAAATCAAAGAATGCGAACCTTCTTCTTAACGCATAATCCATAAGCGCAAGGCTTCTGTCCGCTGTGTTCATCATTCCGATAATTCTCACGTTCTGCGGCACAGTGAACCATTCATTTGAATAGAGCAGTTTAATCTTGTCGCCACGCTTGTCCTTTTCAATCAACATCATCAATTCGCCGAGTATTTTACTCAAATTGCCACGGTTGATTTCGTCGATGATGAAGAAATACGGTCTTTCATTATCTTCTTCCGCTTCCTTGCAGAACTTATAGAACGCACCGCTTTCAAGTTCAAATCCTTCTTTTGAGGGTCTGTATCCCTGAATAAAATCTTCATATGAGTAACTTTGGTGGAACTGCACCATTGCTACACGACTGGTGTCTTTCTGTCCCATTATGGAATAAGCAAGTCGCTTTGCGGCGAAAGTCTTGCCCACACCCGGAGCACCCTGCAAAATAACATTGTATTTTGCTTCAAGCAATTCCGTCAGGGTGTTGTATGTATCTTCGTCCATATATACTTCATTCAGAAAATCGTCCTTCGAATATGGCGGATACTTGATTTCTTTCTGTTCCGATACTTCTTCCGGCGTATCTTCTGCGAACAAATCAAGAAGCTTCTGAACATAATCAGGATAAGCTGATATGTTGGTAAGCGTTTTCATAACAGCCTGTCCGGGGTGTTCCCATTCACCATTGTTCTGCCAGTCAACTTTTCTTATGTGTTTATAGGTGTTTCTTGAGAAGTCGTAAATGTAGTCGGAAGTAACAATACCTTTTCCGATAATTTTGTGCATTCCTTTTTTAACGAATACTACATCGCCGACTTTAATCTCGTTTGCAAATTGCCATAAGCAATGAGCATTATTCTTGTAGGAATAACTTGCGTCATAGACCTTCTTCATAAAATCTTTGATTTCTTCTTTAGAAGCAAAGTCTTTCAGATTAGTTACTTCGTCCCAGCCTATTCCCATAATGCCATTCTTGAAGAACTCGTCCCACATACAAGCATTATCGCCGGGAGAATATATCCAGTAATTTGTTTCTTTCACATTTGAGTCAACGGTTTTTGTCGGAGGTTCTTCCGGTTTTTCCGATTGGCTGCTTTTCCACGCACAGTAAGACAGTTCCGGAAAGCTGTGATACTCGTAATCTTTCTGATCGAGAGCATTTTTCGCTTGCTCACACATAAACAGATAACTTGTTCCGTCAGGCAAGCCTTTATTTATATCAGAGAAGATTGTCGTAAAGTAATGCGGCATATTATCGACATCAGTAATAAAGGTTCTGTTGGTTGAGTCTAAGTTGATAAAGGTATAGGGTCTTACCCAATATAACCCCATAGTTATATTCCACTTAATCATCTTCTGCTTTGTAACTGTGTCATAGGCAGAAATGAAAGCATTTTTATTCTCTGCAGAAGCTTCATCTGAATAGGCTATTGCTTTTTCAAGCAAATCCCACAAATTATCAATATCGTGTTCTCCACGGTTTCCTTTATATGCGAAGAACCACGCACTTAAATTCATTACAACCGGAATGCCGTCAAATTTAGTCGGCACATCAGCCTTAATAGTAAACTGTTTTGCAAATTGCTCCAACAAAGCTATGCGGTTATCATTTGTGATTCCTTTGTTGAATGAACCAAAAATAGTAAACGGGCATATGTCATCATATATTTCGCCTTTTTCCTTGAACGGAAAATTCTTTCCCGCGTCAGCATAGATCGTTTTCAGTATATTGATTAGTTCGCTTCTGTTGTTTTTATAGGCAAGCAGTGCGGAAGCAAGCTCCATATAAAAGCTTGTCCATTGAAATCTTTTATCCATAACAATCCTCCATCATCTTATGCGTCCATCATATTATCCGTCCAGAGTTCGCACTGTGTCATAACTGTCTGAACGGCGTCCTCCATACCTTCCGGCGGATACTTATGCTTCTTCAAAAGCTTTTTGATAAGCATACGCATTTTTGCTCTTGCAGATTCACGCTTTTGCCAGTCTATCGTTTTATTCTTACGGAGGGTATCTGCCAGTTCTTTTGTAATCGCAATCAGTTCGTCATTCTCATAAAAATCCTTGATTGCCTGCGGTTTAGTAAGAGCATCATAAAAGGCTAATTCTTCAGCGGTGAGACCAAGCTTGTCGCCTTCTTTTTGCGCTGCGGCAATTTGCTTTGCCAATTTCAGCATTTCTTCTATGACTTCTTCGTTCGTGAGCATACCGTTGAGATACGCATTGAGAGAACGCTGCATAATCTCGCTGAATTTTTCGGACTTAACCACATTTGTCCTGCGATAGACCGACACCTGCTCCGCAATCAGTTTTTTCAGAAGTTCGACAGCAAGGTTTTTTTCCTTCATATTTGCGACTTCCTGAAGGAACTTCGGGTCAAACAAAGAAAACTCCTCTTTAATGTCTGAGAACAGGTTGATAACACCGTCGCTCTTGATACTCTGCTTCAAAAGTTCATTGATTCTTGCGTTCATTTCCGGCAAGGAAATCTTCTTTCCGACGCCTGTATTTGTGAGTCTGAGTATCAATACACGCACGGACTCAAAGAACGCTGCTTCAAAGCGGCTGTCCTCATCAACCAAAGAAGAACAGAGAGACAACGCCTGATGAAGCATAAGGGCTTCTTTTACGAAAGAGTCTTTCTCGTCAACTTTTTCTCTGCCCATGATGAAGTTGACTGCACCGCTGATAGTCTTTGCTCTTTCAAGGTCGGTGCCGTTTTGGAACTTGGAGTAATCATATCCGTGGAATTTGTCACGGCAAACAGAAAGCTTTTCCAAGAATTTCGGATAAGCAACCTTAGCAACATCGGTATCGCCGTAGTTCTTCTTGTCACGGGAGGTATAGTCATTCATTGCCTGCTTTAAGGCGGTGGCAATACCTACATAGTCAACGACAAGTCCGCCTTCCTTGTCTCTGAACACACGGTTTACACGTGCGATTGCCTGCATAAGATTGTGTCCGGACATAGGCTTGTAAACGTACATCGTGGCAAGAGACGGCACATCAAATCCGGTCAGCCACATATCAACAACAATAGCGATTTTCAAAGGGCTGTTATTGTCCTTAAATTTCTTTGCAAGATCGTCCTTATGGTGCTTATTCCCGATAATCTGTCGCCATTCTTCCGGGTCATTATTACCGGAGGTCATTACGACTGCTACCTTTTCCGTCCACGCAGGGCGCAGTTCCAATATACGCTTATAAATTTTCATAGCGATAGGGCGAGAATACGCAACAATCATCGCCTTACCGGTCAACAGGTTTTCACGGTTATTCTCGTAATGGTCGAGAATATCGCAAACCAAAGAATTGATTGTATTATCATTTCCGAGAACGGCTTCCATCTGTCCAAGCTCACGCTTGCTCTTTTCAATGACTTCCTCATCTGCATTGGCTGCCATAATGTCATACTCGGCGTCAATCAACTTCAAGGTTGCTTCATCAAGGTTGAGCTTAATTACACGGCTCTCATAGTAAACCGGGCGGGTAGCACCGTCCTCGACAGCCTGCGTCATATCGTAGATGTCAATGTAATCTCCGAATACTTCACGGGTGCTGCGGTCTTTGGAGGAGATAGGAGTACCTGTAAAGCCAATGTATGTAGCGTTCGGTAAGGTGTTGCGGATAATACGGGCTGTGCCGATAACACGCTTGGCAACATCTTCGCCTTCTTCGTTCTTAGTAATCTTTATTTTCTCGGCGAGTCCGTATTGACCTCTATGTGCTTCGTCAGCCATAACAATGATATTGTGGCGTTCAGACAGCGGTTCGTGGGATTCCTCAAACTTTTGCATTGTAGTAAAGATAATGCCGTTTGCCTGTCTGCCGGCAAGCAAAGTTTTCAAGTGTTCACGGCTTTCTGCGTGCATAGGCTCTTGTCTTAAAAATTCCTTGCACTTTGCAAACTGTCCATAGAGCTGGTCATCAAGGTCATTTCTGTCGGTCAGTACCACGATTGTCGGGCTGTCTAAGGCTTCCTGCAATAAATGAGCATAGAACACCATAGAAAGCGATTTTCCACTTCCTTGTGTATGCCAGAACACACCGCCTTTACCGTCGGTAACAGTAGCGTGTTTTGTGGACTCAATCGCTTTTTTTACCGCAAAATACTGATGGTATCCGGCAAGAATTTTGAATGTATTGATACCCTCATTAGAGAAACAAATGAAGTTCTTTATAATATCAAGCAGTCTTTCCTTTTGGAACATACCCTCAAAGAAAGTGTCAAACTGAGCATACTGTGTGTTTTCATAGTCGCCGTCTTTGGTTTTCCACTCCATAAAGCGGTCTTCACCGGAGGTAATCGTGCCCGCTTTAGAGGTTAACTGGTCGCTCATAACGCAGACAGCGTTGTAAATGAACATAGACGGGATTTCCTGCATATAGTTACGGAGCTGCCTGTACGCTTCGGAAGCGTCCGTTTCTTCACGGGAGGGAGATTTAAGCTCAACCAATACAACAGGTAAACCGTTCAAAAAGAGAATTACATCCGGGCGTTTGTTGCTGTTTTCAATGAAAGTCCACTGATTAGCGACGATAAAGGAGTTGTTGTCGGGATTTTTGTAGTCAACAAGATAGACGATAGAGGAACGCTCCTCGCCGCCCACAAAAAATCTTACAGGGATACCGTTTTGCAGATAGTCCATAAAAACGGCGTTTTTCTGCACAAGCTCTCCGTTTTCAAAGTTTTTGAGCTTATACAAAGCGTCCTGAATGGCGTCATCAGGCAACCCTCTGTTCAAACGATACAGAGAGTCAAGCAATACTTCCTCATATAACGGACAGTAAAAATCCCTTTCAATATCGGGACCGTATGCGTACTCGTATCCCAAATCATTTCTAAATAGCTCGATTACAGAGTTTTCATAATCGGCTTCGGTATATAATCCCGGCATAAATCTCTCTCCTCTCTAAAGCTTAGATACTTCTATTTCATAACCATTTCGATTCATTTCCTTTGCCAAGGACAGCGCCGCATCTTCTACATTTTCCTTAAAAGGAATGTAGATAAGACCATTAATATCTGATGGAGCTTCCATATCTTCTGCTTGTGATAACAAAATCGCTACTTTAGAACGACCTTTTGTTGCAAGCAGCATTCCTAATTCCAATACAACATTTTGTCTAACACGATATTTTTTACCAATTTCATTATTTTTGGCATATCCAATATCATCGGGAGTAGCAAGCACTATACCGAAATCGGCTTGTTTTGTGTATTTTTCGAGCTTTTCAATTATGGTCCCTCCATCTGATGGGAGTTGATCTAATATGAGTGGTTCCAAATCCCATCGACGAAGCATTGCCTCTAATTGTGTTCTTGCATTTTTATCGTGACCATAAACAACAAAAACCTTGTTGTTTTGTGGTGCCCCTGTTGTTCCTTCAGATAATATTTTATCTATTTCAGGTGCATTTTTTCCCTGGCAGTTTACGGTTCCTTTGTCCCAACAGTTAATAATGCACCCATTTGAAAGTTTTAATACTGTACCAAGGTTGTTTCCGGTACGTGTTTCATTAGAAATAGTATGTCCCGACTTTTTGAGCAAAGTCTTTACTTGTTCGAGATTTAAGTTAATAGCCATAATTAAATTCCTTTCTATTTTTTGTTGCTAAACAATAATTTAGCGGCTTAGAGATCGATGTCGGATACATCGAGTTCGCCTGATATAAGTTTGGGTAAAAGCGTATCTCTTAGGTCAGCTAAACTGGCATTTTCATCTCTCAAGTTGCGGATTTGAGAAAATATTGGTTGAATTAGCTCATCGAAGGCGCTTAAAGCGTCCTTACTTGGTATGATAGCAGGAACTTTCTTTAGGTTTTGTTGGCTAACCTTTTGCTGAACAGCTCCGGTAACGATTGATTTAATATTTGTCAAACTGAAGAATAAATACAGTTCTTCAACCGAGAAGCCCTCTTTACCTGTTATGATGTGAGCGTGATTGTTGACCCAAAATTGTCCATAGACATATTGGAGAATTGGAAAACCTAAACTATCCACGACCGTGCCATCTTCCCCAAGCAAAAGATAAATGCCGTCAAAAAGATAGTTGTCAACATAATCCATCAGTGATGTAGCCCCGTAATAAGGGTAAATCTTCGCCATTTTGTCCCTTTCTGCACCCGAAAGAGGAACTCGCTTAGAGTCGTGAAACTGAATAATATCGCTGACAGTACCAAGTCGCCAGCCATCAGGAAGATTGCCGACGGTTGAAAACGGAGTAAAATCAAAAAACCAATCTTTATAAAGAGCTTTAGCTTGCTGCTCTAAATTATTGTTTATCCTCACGTTTTCCTCGATTTTGTCATCAAGAGTTCCAAGTATGGAAGCAATGTTTTTTTGAACTCCTTTATCCGATGGAACTCGTACTATGATATTTTTCATAGTATTGCCAGACACTTCTTTGAAAGTTGTTCCACTACCCATAGTTTCAATTTTATCTTTATTGTGTTTGAGCAAATAAAATAGGAAAAGCGGGTCAGTTGCTTCGTTGGGAATGACGCTCTTAAATCCCTGATTCGTACATACTTCATTTGCTGCAATAGCAACATAACCTATTGGTGCTCTTGAAGAAAACAGAACTGTGTTTTCAGGTAAAAGTTGAGTGGAACAGCTTTTCAAACCAATTTCAGTAATATTTCTTTCCCCACGCTGGATATAGCGACCGCTGAATGTAGATAAATCTTTTGGCGTTATCCAAGCGATATTTCCACCTTCATAATATTCAACTTTTTTCGTTGAAGGAGTAGCCCCGCCCACAACTGTTCCAAGGTCAGATATTTTGCATTCAATCCATTCAGCCATAATCGTTATCCTCTCTATCCAATGTATTTTCGATGAGCAATCTTAACATTGCTCTGCTTTACCATTGCGTACTGCAAGGTTGTATCTATCTTTCTATGCCCCAAGAGCTGTTGTAGTTGCTCAATGGGCATTCCTTTATCTATTGCCATTGTTGCAAGTGTACGCCTGAACTTATGCGGGTGTACCTTGCTAAGTCCTAACTGTTTTCCAAATTCACGCAGACGAACCTCAACACCACCGATTTTCAGCCTTTCGTGCGGCGATTTCAACGACACAAATAGTGCCGGATTATCGTCCGTTCTGCTTTCTAAGTAATTCTGCAAATGTATCTTTGTTCGAGCGTCAAAATAGACCACTCGTTCCTTGCTGCCTTTACCGAACACGATACATTCTCGCTCATTGAAATCAATATCATTTCGGTTAAGCAGTACCATTTCTCCGACACGCATACCCGTTGAAGCAAGCATATCTATAATTGCCAAGTCTCTCAACTCCGTGCAGTTATCCCTCATAAGCTCCAACGCTTCATCGGAATAAGTTTCCTTTATGTTTGTGCCGGTCTTAACCCTATGTATTCGTCTGACAGGACTTTTCAGTATGTAATCCTCGTCCTCCAGCCAAGAGAAGAAGCTGGACAGGATACGGCGGATATTGTCTATCGTAACCTTGCTTGACTTCTTCTTTTCCTGATACTCGGTCAGGTATCCTCGAATATCGTCCGTTACAAGGTGCTTAACATCTTTGTTCAGCTCATCGAGCATTGCTTCAATGGTTGCCTTATAGTATTTAAGAGATTTCTCGGAACAGCCCTCAATTCGTTTTGCCGATAAGAACAGCTCCACATAGTTCTGTTCCGAGTTATTTGCTTGGTTTTGCTTCTCGGTTACCTCGTACTTTGCAAGGGTATATTGCAAAACCTCCTGCAATTTCTCATTTTGTGCATTATTCAGAAAAGGTAACATTCCCTGAATAACATCTTTGATTAAATCTTGTTTCACAGTCAATTCTCCTTTGAATAATTTTTAGAGAACGACTATGGGGCGGAAGTCCCCCGATATTAACTCCCGCCACCCACGGAAGCTATGGGATATGTTATAAGCTAAACAATAATTTACTGGAGCAAGTGCTAACTTTGTATCGCAATAGATTTGTCGATACTGTCAACAATGAGCGTAGAATTTGCCGTGCTGACGAATACTTTGATATTTCTATTGGCAAAACACCACCGAGAAAGGAGCCGCAATGGTTTAGCACTAATCCTCAAGATGTCACTTGGGTATCCATTTCAGATATGGGAACTTGCGGTCTTTATATCAGTAGCAGTTCTGAACAACTTACAAAAGAAGCAGTTGATCGTCATAATGTTAAAATAGTACCTGATAACACGGTTTTACTTAGCTTCAAACTCACTGTTGGCAGAATAGCAATTACAAACGGCGAGATGACCACCAATGAAGCGATAGCACATTTCAAAACTGACAAAAAGGAAATAAATGAATATCTCTATTGTTATTTGAAGTGTTTTAACTACCAAACTATGGGCAGTACATCATCAATCGCAACAGCCGTAAATTCAAAAATAATCAAAGGAATGCCTTTTGTTGTACCAACCGATGATGAACTAATAGATTTTCATAGCGTAGCTGCTCCGATGTTTGCCAAGATAAAGGTTAATCAAACCGAAAGTGAAAAATTGACAGCAGTCAGAGATACACTTTTACCAAAATTGATGTCAGGCGAGCTTGATGTATCTGACATTGAAATTTAAGCCGCTAAATTATTGTTTATCGCATTGTTTAGTTCAATTTTCTCATCTATCATTTCCAAATAGCGGGCAATTCTTCTTTGGATTTGTTCATCTTCAGGAATGTCAACTTCTAATCCGTTTATATCGTTTCTGTTTACAGAACCAAAAACTGTACCACTTTCTTTTTTGAGAAGATGAGGAACATAATATTTCATCATATAATACAAAAAGCTTTGATTTCCGTTTTTCATTCTCAAAGAGCAAACACCACGACCTAAGCACATATCAACAGGAGTGATATTGAGGTCGCCAACTGGTGCTCTAACGCTCATTATGACATCTCCTGCTTTAGCAGGCTTAGTCATCACTGTTGTATATGTGTCAAAAGAAGGGTACTTAAACCCAAAAGTTCTGTTTCCTTGCAAGAAAGGATAACCTTTTCCATCGGTGTTATAGTATTCAGATTTGGGTGATTGTCCCATTGTTACGTCAACAATTTCTTGAAGCTTACATTTCATACCCAATCGCCCCCAACTTCCTGCGGATTTCGTCCTCTAATTCGTGGGACTTTGCAAACATTTCCGATAATTCGGAGGTAAGGCGAGACATCTTTTCTTCAAACGGTTCTCCGTCGTCCTCGACTTCCTCAATGCCGACATATCTGCCCGGTGTCAGAATAAAGTCCTGCTTTTCGATTTCCTGAAGGTCAGCAACAGCACAGAAGCCTTTTACATCTTCAAGTGTACCTTCTTGGAACGCTGTAAATGTATCTGCCAGCTTTTGAATATCCTCATCCGTAAAATCTCTGTGCTTACGGTCAACCATGTAACCCATTTTGCGAGCGTCAATAAACAGTGTTTTGCCTTTTTGCTTCTTGTTCTTTGAAATGAACCAAAGTGTTACAGGAATCGTAACGCTGTAAAAGAGCTGGGTCGGCAGAGCAACAATACCTTCCACAAGGTCAGCCTGAATGATATTCTTTCTGATTTCGCCTTCACCGCTGGACTGAGAGGACAACGCTCCGTTTGCAAGCACAAGACCAATCTTTCCGTTCGGGGCTAAGTGGTGTATCATATGCTGAATCCACGCATAGTTGGCGTTTCCGGCAGGCGGTGTTCCGTATTTCCAACGAACATCGTCTTTGAGTTTTTCCTGCCCCCAGTTTGAGAGGTTGAACGGCGGATTTGCCATTATGAAATCTGCTTTCAGCGTTTTATGTAAGTCATTAAAGAATGTATCCGCCTGATACGGTCCGAAATCGGCGTCTATGCCACGAATAGCCATATTCATTTTAGCCATCTTCCAAGTATCGGCATTGGACTCCTGACCATAAACAGCGATTTCGCCACGCTTTCCGCTGTGAGCCTGAATGAATTTCGCACTCTGTACGAACATACCACCCGAACCACAGCAAGGGTCATATACACGGCAGTTTTTGAAAGGCTTTAGGATAGCAACGATTGTTTTAACGATGCTTGCCGGGGTGTAGAACTCGCCGCCCTTAACGCCTTCATAAGCGGCAAACTGCTGAATACAATACTCATAGGTTCTGCCGAGAAGGTCTTTGCTTTCCTCTGTATCGCCCATGTCCATATTGGTAAACAGGTCAACAACATCACCTAAAACACGCTTGTCCAAATCAGGGCTGGCATAGTTTTTAGGAAGCACATTTTTAAGGGTGGTGTTTTCTTTTTCAATGGCTCTCATTGCGTCATCAATAACAGTACCGATTTCCGGTGTGTGAGCCCGTGACGCAATCTTGCTCCAACGAGCATCCTCCGGTACAAAAAAGATATTGTCCTCTGCGTAAGCGTCCTTATCATCTTCAAAGCCGTCGCCCTCAGTAACAAGCTCCTGATAGCGTTTTTCAAAAGCACTTGAAATGTAACGCAGGAAAATAAGTCCCACGATAACCTTTCTGTATTCTGCTGCGGGGATATGTCCCCAAAGGACACACGCTGCGTCCCAAATCTGTTTTTCAAAGCCGATATTGGCGTTATTTCCGGTAGCCATAGAATATAGTCCTTTCTTTTAATTAATACAACGAAATGATTCTTTCAGTTATTCGTTATCAGTTATTTTCAATCTTGTGTGATTTTGTTACTACTCGAGCGTCGCTACCTAATCATCCTGTCTCATTGACCTTTGAAATAGGGATGATCCTCTTGAGCTTTTATAAACTTTATCCACCAAATGATCCTCACATAATAATGGATAATCTTCACACCTTTAGTGGCTAATTATAGATATAAACTGAATATCATTTTTCCATCGCCGCATTTGCGGTAAGAAGTGGTATATATGAGCTAAGCATCCAATTTTAATCTAATATTTTACAACGCTCAGTCATCAGATTCTTAAGACGTTCTTTCAGCTTTTCGGGCAAGCGTGACTCATCGCACATTGCAATAAATTTCGGCAACATTGCAACGAGTGATACTATCATTTTCTCAGCTGAAGCATGAGAAATTCCGCACTCATCCGCAAATATAAGAAAGTCTTTCTTTCGAATATTCATCTTCTTTCCGTTCATAGGCAAAGCAAACTGCTCTTTATCTTCCGGCATTATTACATTTACCGGAAGCAGATCGTATGCGGGAGAAAGAATATACTCGCCCGAGCCTTCATCAGTTTCTATCAGAGAGAAGTTCTTCAAGTGCATATCGGAGTTTCCGACAATAAACGAAAAAACTATCCGCATAAAAAACTCAGTTATATCCAAGCCCGAACGCGAGGAATACTTTTGAATGATCTTTGCACAACGCTCATATGATCCACGGTATTTATCTTGTGTCAAGCGCAGGTCAAGCTGACAAAAGTCTTCCATTGCCAACATCTTAACGGAAGTGTCCTTGGCAAATACTCGGTCAATACGCTTGGTAATATACGCAAGACTACCATTTCCTTCAATAAGAGCGTGAGGTACTGTTGAAATCTTGGCCGCCTCTGCCATGCACATGATAAGATGCTCGGCTTCAGGGAGTGCTTCAAACTCTGCCACCTGCGGCTTGAGGATATATCCCGTAGGGTAATTAACAAGTGTCAACCTCGGTTTTATAGCATCCGAAATCAAGTGCAGAGATATTTTTTTCTGCACACCGGGGACAGTAATTCCGCTGTGGGTGTATTCCATAGCAAGAAGCTCAAGTGCTTCGTCATCAATCTCTATTTTGGGAATGGATGTTGTACCAAAGAACTTTTTTATACAACTTTTATGCCAACCGGAAACAGAACTACCGTCGCGCAGGACTTTTCCGCAACACAAGCAAGTCATATTCGCTCCTCCCTTACTTTTACATTACCGATGCCGTCCTTACATGCGACAAGTAAAATCCCGAATCGGTCATGGGAATCGATTTTCCAGTTTCGGCTTACAACCTTCAAAAGCCAGCCTTCGGGAATAAGTCCATCGAAGAAGGAGAACAATGTTTTTGAAAGATACGGCTCACTCTGCAATGGCAATGTAAGCGAAACAGCAGTGGCACTCGGAGAATTCAAATATTCAGTATCATAAGTGAAAGTATAGCCTTCATCGGTTTCGCAAAGAACACCGGCGTAAATATTTCGAACATAAATATAAGCAGTTCTGAATACGGGCATTACTTATTTTCCTTTCTGCCGGGAACAGCTTCCATATCAAACATAGCAAGTGCAATATTGACCTTATCCATGCGAACAGTGGGTTTACCTTGTTCCAACTCGCGAACAAAGCGAAGTCCGAGTCCGGAACGAATGGCAAATTCTTCTTGCGTAAGTCCCGCCGCTTTACGATTTGTCTTTATAAATTCTGCAATGCGATTCATCACTTCGAAATCTCCTTTGCACATAAATACAATTGTACAATTATATTATACACCTTTTCGGGTATATTGTCAACAACTTTTAATAGAAATAATCCCTTTGGGGTGTAAATTAATGCAACCTTATAATTATACACCCTAAAGGGTATAATGTATAGCATTCCAAAAAGAACAATATAGGACATTTTTGCAGAACAATATCAAAACAAATTGATATTGTTCTTTTGCATTGTTCTTTTTGCTGATTTTAGGGTAAAACATTCGGCAAAAAGGTGTAAATACGAATTTTCGCCGAATGTCAAAGTCAAGATCACCAAAAACATGATTCAATTTTTAGTGGTAATGCCCGCAAAAACATCAGCCGCCCCGACCAAAATCGAGGCGGCTGTGTATTATTAGAAAACACAAAAAAGCAATTATTATATGATGTGATTGTTACTCGTCCTCTTGTTCACGACGTCGTTCTTCTTCCTCTTCCTCCTCGCGGCGCCGTTCTTCTTCACGTTTATATTCGCTATCATCCCAGTTGTAAACATACTCTCCGCGAGTCCAGCTATAGCCATCTTTTTCTATGTCTTCATATTCTCCCGATTCGTAATTGAAACACCATTTACTCATTTTCTTCCTCCTCGTAACCCAGCACATAAAGCAACATTTCGTATGCAGCGTCCTTCTTTGCGTCCTTTTTGGATGACGATTCTGCATCGCAGTATACATCATATTCAGCTATATGACATTCTGATTTCCAAACAGGATTACCGTTGTCATCATATTCCTGAGTAAAATCATAGGTCGGAATAGAAAAATATCCGCGTCTCGCTAAAATCTCAAGTTGCCCTATGGCTTCATCGCGATTTGGATTTTCTATTTCGTCACGAATGGTAGGGAGGAATCCTTGCTTATCAAGGTAATTATAAGCCACTTTACATGCCTCTCTTCTTGCTTCGGATTTGCTCTTGCCGAAGCCTCTAAAATCAGGCAAGCGATCAGCTATATGCATCATGCACCAAAATTCGACTTCGTTTTGCTTTGGATCCCACAAATCAAAAGTCTGAGATAAACCATCAAAAGGCAAATACCACGATGTAGAGTAGCTCGCCTTCTTGAACAAATATACCGGAACAGTATTACTGTCATTGGCAACCCAATCTTGAATGAACTGCACATAACTGAATTCATCCGCATCAATATTGTCATCTGGCTCAAGCATAACTTCTACAGTATTTTGCAGTTCTTCTAAGTTCCACTCGCTGTCTAAGGCAACGGCACCCAATATTGCTTCGAACAAGTCTTCTTTAACAGACGGTTGGTTCATTACTCCATTTGCAACATCCCCCTTGCTCATTTTCAGCAGGTCTGCGAGCACAAAATCGGTAACTCCCAAATCATCAATTCGATCAGCGAGAGCATTTTTATTAACTAATCTCGCCTTGATTTCCGAGAGTTTACCTTCGCTGACTTCTGATATAAAGTTGCCGGTAAACAACTTTTTGTTCCAACGAGTCGGATCTTGCTCTTCATTTTCAAAAACACCAAATCTCTCGCTTAAAATCTTTACCACGATAAAATCAAGAACTTTATCTCCTAAAAATTCCAACACCTCGTTGTTTTCACCGCCGTTTTCTTCTGTGTAAGAACGGCGAGTAAACGCTTGTTCAAGCAAATCAAGGTTCTTAAATTCATAACCGATTTGTCTTTGAACAAATGACAATGCGTCTTTTCTTTCCATAAGAAAAAACCTCCAATAAATTTTGTAATTTACTGAAAGGTATAAAAATAGCCCGTCAAAACAGAATACTGCCGTGAGAATACAGTACACCCGTTATACGGACATAATATTTTAAATTTAATTCTTTGTTTTCAGCTGTTTACAGAGTTTCACTTGCATAAAACAAAATAAACAAATAAATACAATGTTTCAAATTTAAATCATTACGCCTTTCAGCAATTATATTATATCATATTAAATTGATTTTGTCAAGACAGAGTAACTAATAATTCCGCCGCCCCGACCAAAATCGAGGCGGCTTATATGTGTTATTCGCTTATTATCTCCCGGGAAAGTTACTCAATCATGCTTCTCATCTGAATACTACTTCCCGGAGAACGATTTCCTCGGCTCGTGCCTTACAGTTGTTCATCTCCCGCACCCATTGAAGGCTGTTTGTTGCCTTGAGTTGCTCGGTTATGCCTTCTGCTTTGGCGAAGACTTCTGTCAGCTCACGGACACGCTGTGACGCTTCTGCATCAATATCGGTAAGGTGTTCATTCAGTTTGCAGGTGGTGAGCAAGGTGGCATAGGTGCCGCGGCGGTGCTTCTTGAGATATTCAAGCCGCAGGTGTCCGTACTTGCCTATGTTTACAATCGTTTGCTCCGGCAGGCGAAGGATCGGATAATTGATTCCGTTGATATTTGTGTATGTCAGATTAGTTTTCATTTTCGTTCTCCTTTTCGGTATGTAATTCGGTGTATTCCTTATAGATGTTGTTCAGGTGCATTGCGTGGGTGTATGATTTTGCCGAAATGTTCTCATAAAAATCCGAGGTCAGCAGGTCCAAGACATAAGGCTTTGGAAAGAGAAATTTTGGGCGAAGCATGATCGGTTTGAGGTGTCCTTTTTTGCACCATCTTCGCAGGGTGTTGATGCAGTAGCCGGTGATCTCCGCGACCTCGTCAACTTCCATCACATCGGGGTAATCCTTGAGCAGCTTGCTGTAATAAAGATATTTGCAATACTCCTCGGCTTGCTGCGGAATCGGTTTTCGG
>ENA-UERK01001395-UERK01001395.1-human-gut-metagenome-genome-assembly--contig:-NODE-1395-length-17871-cov-5.923008_pt1 | contig 17871 bp, 6 predicted proteins | sample MGYA00242957_ERZ507957 | MGnify/ENA primary metagenome ERZ507957 (study PRJEB26167, sample SAMN06115538) | human gut metagenome | host: Homo sapiens | place: China:Heilongjiang | collected 2015-11-06... | reverse complement strand
TTGCGGACATTCAGGCACACGCAAAGGCCGCTGTGAGCAATCGGGAAGCCCTTGTGAAGAAGATTGCAAATCAGATGCACCTCCGGGTGTCCTCTGACCGGGCGCAGCACAAACGGGATTTGAAGCAGTGTAAAGCACGAATCGCAGAAATCGAAGACCTGTATGCAAAACTTTATGAGGACGTATCAAAGGGACTTCTCCCGGAGAAACGTTTTCAAATGCTTGCAGATCGCTACGACAAAGAACAGGCTGAACTGACCGAGAAGATTGAGCAGTACGAGCGGGAAGGCCGTGCTGAACACGATCAGCTGGACAAGATTCAGGATTTTATTGATGAAGTCAGCAAGTACGCTGGCATCACCGAACTGAACTATAAGATTCTGCATCAGCTGATTGACAAGATTCTGGTATCCAAAGCGGAAAAGGTCGATGGCGAATACGTCCAGAAAATCCAGATTTTCTACCGCTTTATCGGCCCATTGGATGCCATCGAGTAACAAAGTCAGAAAAGTCACCTCCGAGAACTATCCTACAGACGCAGGGCGTGAGGGCGAAGCAATCTTTCGCCGCGTGTACGGTCTGGCAGGCAGCAAACTCCCGGTCAAACGGCTGTGGATTAGCAGCATGGAAGATTCCGCTATCCAGCAGGGCTTTGATTCCTTAAAGGATGGCACAGAATATGACAACCTGTTTGCCGCTTCGGAGTGCAGGGCAAAGGCAGACTGGCTGATTGGTATGAACGGCACACGGGCTTTTACCAAGAAATACGGCAGGCGGCAGACCATTGGACGGGTGCAGACTCCGACACTGGCAATGCTGACGGAACGGCAGAACAAAATCCAGAACTTTGTAAAAGAGCCGTATTACAAAGTAGAAATCACAGGAAATGGCATCGTGGCAGAATCGGAACGGATGGCACAGGAGCAGGATGCGGATACCATGCAGGCAGCTTGTGATGGACAGTGTGCCGTAGTTGGCAGCATCGAGCGCAAACGGAAAGAACAGTCTGCGCCGAAGCTGTATGACTTAACGACCTTGCAGCGAGAAGCTAACCGCTATTATGGTTTTACCGCCAGTCAGACTTTGAAGATCGTACAGGAATTGTACGAAGAAAAGCTGGTGACATACCCGCGAACGGACAGCCAGTACATCACGGAAGATATGCAGCAGACCATGGCAGATTTGCTCAAACACTATGGCAGCGAAGCAGATGAAGTAAAGCAGGTGGTCAATAACAAAAAGGTCACTGACCACCATGCGATTCTGCCGATACTGGAAAGCTGCAAGCGTGAGCTAAACAGCCTGTCCGGGGACAAAGAAAAAATCTTTGCCCTCATCGTCTGGAAGATGCAGCAGGCAGTACAGCCGCCATACATCTATGAGGATGTTCTGGTAACAGTATGCTGTCAGGACAGGAAGTTCACTGCAAAATACAAAAATGTTTTGCAGGCGGGACATACCGCAATGCCTGTTCCGTTTGCAGAACAGGAAAAAAGCAAGGATATGGCATTCCCCAAGAAACTGGAACAGGGCGAGGTGATTCCTGTGGTGAGCGCGGAGAAAAAGCAGGGCTTTACATCTCCGCCGAAAGCATTTACCGAAGATACCCTGCTTTCTGCAATGGAAACCGCAGGCAACAAGGAGTTTGAAAAAGACACGGAAAAGAAAGGACTGGGAACGCCTGCGACCCGTGCAGCGATTCTGGAAAAGCTGGTATCTTCCGGCTATGTGGAACGCAAAGGCAAGCAGATTCTTCCCAGTGCAGAGGGGGTTACGGCAATCGCAAATATCCCGGATTACCTGAAATCGGCAAGCATGACCGCTGAGTGGGAAAATGAACTGCTGCGGATGGAACGGGGCGAAACAAAGCCCGCCAACTTCATGCAGGGAATCAACGGACTTTTGGATAAGATGTTGGCAGACCTCCGGCAGATTCCGACCGTACAGGAATCGACTACTTATAATAAGGTATCTATCGGGGACTGCCCGGTATGCGGCAAAACCGTCTGTGAGGGCAGACAGAACTTTTACTGTTCTGACCGCGACTGCAAATTTGCCCTCTGGAAAGAAAGTAAATACCTTTCCGACATGAAAAAGACGCTCACGAAGAAAATGGCAACTGACCTTTTGAAGAAAGGACGCACCCATGTAAAAGACTTCTACTCTGCCAAAAAGGATAAGACCTTTGCCGCAGACCTTGTTATGGCAATAGAAAACGGCAGGGCGCAGTACAGTCTTGAATTTCCGAAAACACCAGCTAAGAAGTAAGGAGGGAACGGTTGGCAAAATTTAACGATATTCGGGAACTTGCCCAGCAGAACGCGCGGTGGGTAAGCAATTCTCCGAAAGACTGGATGAACTATCTGGATGTGGCGGCACGGCTGTACCGCTATTCGTTCAAAGATACTCTGCTGATCCATGCCCAGCGTCCTGATGCGACCGCCTGTGCAGAGCTGGAAGTCTGGAACAAGAAAATGAACCGCTGGGTAAACCGTGGCGCAAAAGGCATTGCGCTTTTGGACGATGCCAGCCCACGGGCAAAGCTGCGCTATGTGTTCGACATTGCGGACACGCATCTGGTGCAGGGCGGTAGAACGCCGATCCTCTGGCGCATTGATTATTCGGAACACCAGCGGATGATCCTCGACCATCTGGCAGATACCTATGCACTGACGCAGACGGACAGCATGAATGCTGCGCTGATGGAACTGGCACAGCAGTTGACCGCTGAGAATCTGGAAGAAGCGATGGATGGTCTGGAATATGAGGTGACAGACACATTTCTGGAAGGACTGGACGAAGATAATCTCCGTGTCCGTTTCCGGGAGTTAATGACCAACAGTATTTTCTATACCCTTTCCAGACGCTGCGGACAGGAACCGCTGGAAGTGCTGGACGATGAGGATTTTATCCGTATCGTGGATTTTAACCAACTTCCGGTCTTGACTTTCTTGGGTAATGCTGTTTCGGAACAGTGTGAAGCGGCTCTCCGTGACATCGGACGGGAAATGCAGAAAATTTACCGAAAAGAAGTTACAGAACATCTTGCAAAAACTGCCGACAGCTTGTATAATACCAGTACGGACTTTAGCACATTAAAGCGCGAAATCGAAACAAACATCACCGAAGGAGGAAAACCGTATGGAACTGACTTATCACCGCAAGGGGGACTACCTGTTTCCGAACCTGACCGTACAGGACAAGCCGATGAGCATTGGGAAGTACGGGATGCTGCGCAGGACTTATCTGAGGGAGAACAAGAAGAACTGGTATCAGAGTATGCTGATGAGCGGCAGGCTGAATCAGCATCTGGCGCAGATCGACGAGCAGGCGGAGAACCGGATGGAAGAACTGATCGAGAGCCTGAACGAGAAGTATCCGGCTCCGAACAAGGAAACCGAACAGATGGCATGGGTGGCACACCAGAACAATCTGACCGCGATGGCGGAAGAGATCGTGCTGAAGGAATTGGTATACAACTAACCGCCGACACAACCGAACAGGATTTGAGCGAAGCAGAGGAAGAAATTGCCTCTGCTTTTTCTCTGCCCAGTTTGCCGACCGTGGAACAGCAGATTCGGGCAATCGAAGCCCCGATGCAGGCACAGTATGCCGATGAGATCACCATTCCGGCAGAAGTTGTGGATGAAATCCTGCGGACAGGCAGCAATCGAAACAAAAGCCAGCTTCGCCTTATCTATAACTTTATGACCGAACAGACCCCGGAAGAGTATACCGCTTTTGTCAAAAAGGAATATGGCGAGGGCGGCAAGGGCTTTGAGATCGGTGGCACAAAATATGCGGTCTGGTTCGATGAGCTGGGTGTGCAGATCGCCGTTGGAGATACGGTTCGGAACGACCCCAAAAACAAAGCATTTCTGTCATGGGAAGATGTCAGCGACAGAATCCATCAGCTTTTGCAGCAGGGAGAGTACGCACCAAAGTCTGTCCTGGATGCTGCCCGTGGAAATGCCCTGCATGAACACGCAGAAGCCCTGAGCTATATGGAACGCGATATGGCAGAGGGTGTGGCAGAGATGGTCTTTGCCGATACGTCCATCTTCTCCGGCGGATACCCGGAACTTACAGAACGCCTTGCAAAGCTGCTTGACCAGCCGGAATTTCTGGCTGACCTGAACGAACGTCTTTTGGGACTGGCAGAAGCCTACGCCGAAGATAAAAGTGTGATGCGGATGCAGTTCTACCGCCCGGATAAGGTGTCGGAACGATTTCAGAAGTTCGCCCTCCCGTATCAGCCCTATCAGGCAAGAGAGGGCTTTCAGTGGAATGAGCAGGAAGTCTTTATCACGGAAGATGAGATCAATGCTTTCCTTGCAGGCGGCGGGCCGTATTCGGATGGCAGGCTGGCAACGTACAGTTTCTTCCTTACCCATACAGAGAAAGCAGAACGCGCGGCATTTCTGAAAGACCGATACGGTGTGGGCGGCAGCAGTCATGCACTTTCCCGTGCAGATAATTCCCATGCCAGCTATGACGGCAGAGGTCTTGAACTGGCACGGGGCATCTATGGAAAGCCGGATGCGCTGGTAAAGCTGAACTGGAACCAGGCGGCTGAACGAGTTGCAAAGCTCATTGACCAGAGTTTGTATCTGAAGCCTGCGGATTACAGCCGGATGCCGAGTTACGAGCGTGAGCAGATGGCAAATCGGGTAATCGGTTTCTACCATCGTCTGCCCGATGAAGTAGAGCGTCCATTTAAGCGGGAATTGCTGAATGAGGATGCCAGAAAGAAACTGCCCACCATGCTGGCTGACCCGGAACAGGCGGTAGAGCTTCTGGAAAAGATGGATGCAGCACTTCTTTCCGTGCCGCTGGATTCCCCGGAATATGCGGAAAAATCAAAGACGCTTGCTGAACTGCACCAGTATGTTGAGGGAACGTACACGATCTTCCCGGAAAAGAAAAAGGCTGTTGAGATTTCTGTTTCTGAGACAGGACAAATATCGCTTTTCGATATTTGGGCGCAGGAACAGGAATCGAAAGAGCATTCAACCACCGCAGTGGTTGAAGAACCCCAGAAGCAGGCGGCAAAGTACAGCAGAAATGTCGGGGATTATCTCTATCTGGAAGATGACCGCCTTTATAAAATCGAACGTGTTACGGATTCTCTGATCTATCTGAAAGATATGGAGCGTCCTGCATGGGCGGCGCGGGTGCTTCGACCGAACCAGTATGATGCAGAACTGGCAAAGAATCCGCTGAATGATTATCTTCTGGCAGGGCAGGAATCTGCATTGAAAGATAGTCGCTGTGTTTACAAAGAATGTCTGTATTCCATGCTGGATGCGGTGCAGCAGAGTGAAATCTATCCGTATCTCCGCGACCGCGATGTGGATGCAGACGAAGCGGAAAAGGAACTTCGGAACAAGATTGACGAGCTGTTAGAGCAGAATGCGAAAACTGCTCCGCTGTATCTGGAAGCAAGCCAGAACTGGGAAAACTTCAAAGACTGGTTGGTAGAAGATATTTTCCAGCGCACCTATCAGGACGTTATTACGGACAGACGGGATGCCGTTGCACTGTATCAGGATAGCAAGGACGCACCGCAGTGGGTGCGCGGCATTATGGTTCCGTATGCAGCGGAAGAAAAGGCCGTTGAGCCGACCTTGCAGCCCCTGCCGCTGGATGCCGTAAACGAATATAACGCGCTGAAAGAGCGTTACCCGGATGCTCTGGTCGGCTATGAGCAGTACGGCAACTTTGAGTTCTACGGCGAGGATGCAAAGCGCGTTTCAGAACTTCTTGGCAGCAAGCTGTTGGAAAAGGAAACCGCACTCGGCAAGGTTGAGGTGTCTGGTTTTCCACGTGAACAGTGGGCTTCTCAGGCAATGAAGCTCTGGAAGCAGGGGGAGAGCGTCTATCTGTCCGGCCAGCAGGAAGATGGAACCCATGCGCAGACAAAGTATTTCCGCAGAGAGGAATATCTGCCAGTCAATACCATCATTGAACTGGACGATAGAGAGTTCCGTGTGGATTCGGTCAACTTTGAGCAGGGGACGGTCAGCTTGCAGGACATGACCCTTGCGAAAGAAGCCCGGTATCCGATCTTCCGAACGGAACCGCTGGAGTACATTCGGCATCTGTACGAACAGGCCGATGTGCCGATGAAAGAAGCGATAGAAACCACAGTCTTTACTGCTCTACACAATGCTGGTGTGGCTTACGAGGATTTTTCCCCGGAGCAGATGGATGTGATCTATTCGGTGGCAGAATCGGGCGGCGAGTTAGAAGAACTGCTGAATCCCGACTTCTCGCCGGAACAGATGCAGCTGATCGCGGATGTGCAGACCCGGACAGATGCCATCCATCGTTCAGCGGCAGATGATGCTGTGAAGCCTCTTACCAGCAAGCCTATGACCCCGGAAGAGGTCAACCATGCACGGCGGCAGCACAACCTTCCGCTGGACAGTGGAGCCGAAACGGAACAGCCTGTGCAGCCCAAACAGGAGCCTATGAACTTCCGTATTACGGACGATGATCTCGGCGCAGGAGGAGCCAAGACAAAATTCAAAGCAAACATCGAAGCCATCCGGCTGCTGCAAACGCTGGATGCAGAACAGCGGCAGGCAACCGCAGAAGAACAGGAAGTTCTTTCCCGGTATGTCGGCTGGGGCGGCATTCCGCAGGCATTTGATGAGAAGAATGCAGACTGGTCGAAAGAGTATGCGGAACTGAAATCTCTGCTCACGGCAGATGAGTACAGCGAAGCGAGGGCATCTACGCTGAATGCTTTCTACACTTCTCCCACGGTAATCAAGGCAATGTATGAAGCCCTTTCCAATATGGGACTGAGCAAAGGCAATGTGCTGGAACCGTCCTGTGGCGTCGGCAATTTCATGGGTCTTGTGCCTGAAAGCATGGAAAACATCAAGATGTATGGTGTAGAGCTGGACAGCGTATCAGGGCGCATTGCACAGCAGCTTTATCAGAAAAACAAGATTGCCGTGCAGGGCTTTGAAACGATGCAGTTCCCGGACAGCTTCTTTGACTGTGTGGTAGGCAACGTGCCGTTCGGCAATTACAAAGTGCCGGATAAGCGGTATGACCGCCACAACTTTCTCATCCACGATTACTTTATTGCAAAGAGTCTTGACCTTGTTCGTCCGGGCGGCGTGGTGGCGATAGTCACTTCCAGCGGCACGATGGACAAAAAGGATTCCTCTGTCCGAGAGTATCTTGCCAACCGTGCTGATCTGGTCGGTGCAATTCGCCTGCCGAACAATGCGTTCCAGCGCAATGCCAATACAAGCGTAGTAGCGGACATCCTGTTTTTGCAAAAGCGTGACCGGGCGGCAGTGGAGCGGGCAGAGTGGGTAGACCTTGGCACAACGCCGGAGGGATACCCCATCAACCAGTATTTTGCGCAGCATCCTGAAATGGTGCTGGGTGAGATCACGACTGAAAGTACACAGTACGGCAAGCAGGAAACCACGGTCAAGCCCATCGAGGGCGCAGACCTTGCACAACAGTTGAAAGCAGCCGTTGAGAACATCCATGCGGAAATCACTGAGCCGGAAATCACGGACGATGAACTTGACCAGAACGCAGAACCACTTCCGGCAGACCCAAACGTGAAGAATTTCAGTTACACCAATGTGGACGGACAGGTCTATTACCGTGAAAACTCCTATATGAACAAGGTTGACCTGCCTGCGGTCACGGCAGAGCGTGTGCTGGGGATGATTGCCCTGCGGGAAACCACACAGAAATTGCTGGACTGCCAGTTGCACGATGGTACAGATGCCGAAGTGGAACTGCTGCAAGGAAAGCTGAAAGACCAGTATAAGCGGTTCACAGCGCAGTATGGTCTGATCAACAGCACCGCAAACAAACGGGCATTCCGGCAGGACAGCAGCTATTGTCTGCTGGCATCTCTTGAGATTCTGGATGAGGATAAAAACCTCAAGCGGCTGGCAGATATTTTTACCAAGCGCACCATTCGCAAGCCGGAACCTGTGACCTCTGTGGATACGCCGAGTGAAGCCCTGGCACTCTCCATCGGAGAAAAAGCAAAGGTCGATGTGCCGTTTATGGCTGAACTTTGCGGAAAGACAGAGCAGGAAGTGACCGAAGAACTGGCGGGCGTTATCTTCCGCAATCCTGTCACACAGGCGTGGGTGACGGCAGACGAATATCTGTCCGGCAATGTCCGGGAAAAGCTGGAAACGGCAGAAACCTTTGCTGCAAACCACCCGGAGTATCAGGTCAATGTCGAGTATCTCAAGCGGGTACAGCCGAAAGATTTGAATGCTTCGGAGATTGAAGTGCGGCTTGGTGCAAACTGGATCAAGGCAGAGTACATTACGGACTTCATGGAGCGGGTGTTCAAAACGCCGAGTTACTATATCGGAAGTTCCATCAAGGCAACCTATTCGGAAATCAGCGGTGCATGGAATATCAGCGGCAAGTCGCTTGACCGGAGTAATCCCCGTGTGACGAACACCTATGGCACAATGCGGGTCAACGGCTATCGACTGCTGGAAGATGCGCTGAATCTCCGGGATACCAAAATTTACGATACCATCTATGAGGATGGAAGAGAAAGGAGAGTGCTGAACAAAAAAGAAACCATGCTGGCGCAGCAGGCACAGGAAGCGATTCGGGATGCGTTCAAGCAGTGGATTTTCAAGGATTTAGACCGCAGAGAGGAACTTTGCAAGGTCTACAATGAGCGGTTCAATGCGATTCGTCCCCGTGAATACGATGGCAGTCATATCAAGTTTGTGGGCATGACCCCGGAGATCAGCCTGATGCCGCATCAGAAAAATGCAGTGGCGCATATTCTGTATGGCAATAATACGCTGTTGGCGCATTGTGTGGGTGCGGGCAAGACCTTCCAGATGATCGCTGCCGGCATGGAAAGCCGCCGTCTGGGTCTGGCACAGAAGAATCTCTACGTTGTGCCGAACCACCTGACGGAGCAGTGGGGCGCGGATTTCCTGCGGCTGTATCCGAATGCCAATGTGCTGGTAGCAACGAAAAAAGATTTCGAGCCAGCCAACCGAAAGAAGTTCTGTTCCCGGATTGCTACGGGCGATTATGATGCCATTATTATCGGGCATTCGCAGTTTGAGCGGATTCCGCTTTCCCCGGAACGGCAGAAATCCATGATCGAGCGGCAGATTCAGGACATTACCTTTGCGATTGCAGAAGCAAAGGCAGAGGACGATGGTAAGAGTTTCACGGTCAAGCAGATGGAGAAAACAAAGAAAACCTTACAGGCAAAGCTCCAGAAGCTGAACGACCAGAGCCGCAAGGATGATGTAGTTACATTTGAGCAGCTTGGTGTTGACCGCCTGTTTGTGGATGAGAGCCATTTCTATAAAAATATGTTCCTCTACACAAAAATGCGGAATATCGCTGGTATTGCTCAGACCGATGCGCAGAAATCCTCGGATATGTTTGCAAAGTGCCAGTATCTTGATGAGATCACTGGCGGCAAGGGTGTGACCTTTGCAACAGGTACACCCGTATCGAACAGCATGGTAGAGCTGTATACCATCATGCGTTACTTGCAGTATGACACCTTACAGAAACTTCATCTTGGACATTTTGATAGCTGGGCGGCTTCGTTTGGCGAAACCGTAACGGCAATCGAATTGTCCCCAGAGGGAACGGGCTACCGTGCAAAGACGCGGTTCGCCCGTTTTTTCAATCTCCCTGAATTGATCTCACTGTTCAAGGAGTCCGCAGACGTACAGACGGCGGATATGCTGAATCTGCCTGTGCCGGAAGCAGAGTACATCAATGAGGTGCTGAAACCCAGCGAAACGCAGCAGGAAATGGTGAGCAGCTTTGCCGACCGTGCAGAACAGGTGCGAAACGGCAATGTCAATCCCAAAATTGATAATATGCTCAAGATCACGAATGACGGTAGAAAGCTTGCACTGGATCAGCGGCTTATCAATGACCTGCTCCCGGATGAGCCGAAAAGCAAGGTCAACCTCTGTGTGGAGAATGCCTATCAGGTATGGGAAGAATCCACGCCCGACAAATCCACCCAGTTGATTTTCTGCGACTTATCGACCCCGAAAGCAGACGGAACATTCAATGTGTACGATGATGTCCGGGAAAAACTGGTGGCAAAGGGAATCCCCCGTGAGGAGATTGCTTTTATCCATGAGGCAAATACCGAAACCAAAAAGGCAGAACTGTTTGCAAAGGTGCGCTCCGGTCAGGTGCGTATCCTGCTTGGTTCGACCCCGAAACTTGGTGCTGGTACAAACATTCAGGACAGACTGATCGCCCTGCATCATCTGGACTGCCCGTGGAAGCCCTCTGATCTGGAACAGCAGGAAGGACGCATTCTTCGTCAGGGAAACCGCAACCAGAAAGTGAAGATTTTCCGTTACGTCACAGAGAATACGTTTGATTCGTATATGTGGCAAATTCTGGAAAATAAACAGAAGTTCATCTCGCAGATCATGACCTCGAAATCTCCTGTTCGTGCCTGCGATGATGTGGACGATACCGCGCTGACCTATGCAGAAATCAAAGCATTGGCAACGGGAAATCCCTACATCAAGGAAAAGATGGATTTGGATATTCAGGTCAGCAAACTGAAGCTGATGCGGGCCAACCACACCAGCCAGATTTACAGCCTGGAATCGGATATTGCACGGCGGTATCCGGCAGAGATCACGGCAGCGAAAGAGCGCATAGCAGGTCTGAAAGCTGACCTTGCAGTGGCAAAGCCGTTGCTGGAACAGGACAAGGAGAAGTTCTCCATCACGGTGGAGGACAGGGTTTATACCGACCGCAAGGAAGCAGGCTCGGCAATTCTTGCAGCCTGTGCCGCAATGAAGATCGCTAAGACAGAGGGGCAAATCGCAGATTTGGGAGGGTTTGCAATCAGTTCCCGGTTTGATGCGTTCGCCCAGACATTCAAGCTGACCATCAAGCGGCAGAGCAGTTATACGATTGAACTTGGCAGTGATCCGGCTGGCAATATCCAGCGTATTCTCAATGCGCTGGCATCTATCGAAAAGACACTGCCGCAGGTGGAGCGCAGATTGGAAACCTTACAGCAGCAGTTGGCAGAAGCAAAGGAAGAAGTGCAGCGTCCGTTCCCGCAGGAGGCGGAATTAAACGAAAAATCTGCACGGCTTGCAGAATTGAATGCCCTGCTGGATATGGACGAAAAGGGGGATGATGCGGCTCTTGGCATGGATGAGGAAGTAACGGATAGCGAACTTCCTGCGCCGAAACGTGAGATTGAGCGGAGTGCAGACAGCGTAAAACGTCCGTCGATCCTTGCACAGCTTCACGAAAAGCAGGCAGAACGCATGGCAGAGCCGAAACCGCAGAAAAAGAAAAGTCACGATATGGAACTATAACTGAGAATGCCCCGTCAGATCTCCGAAAGGGAATCTGATGGGGCAGATTTTGTAAAGGAGGGCATGAATGGCAGATAAGCGGGCAGACCAGCTCAAAGAAATCACGGAACGGTTGGAACAGGGCGTAAAGGACATTTTTACTTCGGAAATGTATACGAAGTACCTGCTTACAATGTCGAAATTCCACAATTACAGCTTCAATAATACGCTGCTGATCGCAATGCAGCGTCCAGATGCTACGTTGGTGGCTGGGTACAATGCCTGGAAAAATAAGTTTAACCGCTATGTGAAAAAGGGTGAAAAGGGCATCCAGATCATCGCGCCTGCCCCGGTAAAGGAACGGGAAGAGAGGGAGAAAATCGACAAGGACACCGGGCTTACGGTGCTAAATGAGAGCGGGGAGCCGGAAATCGAAGTGGTGGAGAGGGTGATTCCCCGGTTCCGGGTAACAACGGTTTTCGATTATGCCCAGACAGACGGAGAACCGCTGCCTACGCTGGAAGTGAATGAACTGACTGCCCGTGTCAAGGATTATACCCTGCTGAAAGAGGCAATCGAACAGGTATCTCCTGTGCCAATTCGTTTTGGAGAGATCGAGGGCAGCGCAAAAGGCTATTACAGCCACATGGACAAAGAAATCTGTGTTCGTGCCGATATGGGTGAGAGCCAGACCATCAAGACGATGATCCATGAGGTTGCTCATGCCATGCTGCATGACAGCGACCAGATGAAACAGCGCGGCGAGGAAAAAGACCAGCTTACCAAAGAAACAGAAGCGGAAAGCATTGCATTTACAGTTTGCTCGGCACTTGGCATTGATACTTCGGACTACTCGTTCCCGTATGTAGCAAGCTGGGCAAGCGGCAAGGAACTGAAAGAATTGAAAGATTCGATGGATACGATTCGATTGACCTCCGCTGACTTTCTTGAAAAACTGGAAACGGCAGTGGCAGAAAGGAGTGTGGAGCGCATGACGGCGATGGAATACGCAGAAAAGCTGATTGCGGACAAGGAACAGGATAAAACCATTTTTGACAACAGCCAGCGAAATCTCATTGTAAACTTTGCTTATAAGTTGGATGATCGGGCGGCAATGGAAGAACTGGCGAATAATCTGGCGGCTGCGATTGCGGCAGAAAACACGGAAGAAGTCAACCGCCTGATGTGGGAAGCAGAAGAGAAAATCGAAAGTCTGCCGGATGGCATGATCGGCCTTTCGGAAATGCACGAATACGGGTATCTGAAAGATGATGTTCTGCCGCTGACAAAGGAAGGCGCACGGGAGTGGCATCGGCAGGGCGAACGGATTTATCCGCTGTTTCAGGATGGCACGGCAGGAGATTTCGCCAGTCAGGAAGAGATCGAACAGCATGATGGCATTTTCGGAATTAAGGCAGATGCATGGAGTGCAATTTTGCTGGAAAAGAACGAAGAGTATCTGGAAGATGAGTATGTCCGCCCGGACGCTGCACTGACGGTGATAAGCCGGGAGCAGGCTCTGCGGCTGTTTGATGAGGGCAAGCAGATTTATCTTATCCGTATCAGCCCGTGGCCAGTTCTTGTCACAGGGCGTGAAGAAATCGAACGTGGAAGTGACTATTTCCAAATTGCCAAGGAAGATTTGGAAAAGGACAAGCAGAAAGCAATGGAAAACAGCGAGAAAGCACCCGTTGAAAAGCTGGCAGCAGACCTTGATGATTTCGCCTTTGACTTCGATTTCTACCACTATAAGGACAGCGTGGAGGATCGGGAGCAGGCGGTTGAAGCACTGAAAGAACAGATTCAGGCTGGGGATGTTCAGCCGATCAGGGAATGGCTGCAAGACGCAGTGGAGGAATCAGAGGGAGAGTCCGCAGAAAAGGCGGCAGAGCTGATAACCCGGCTGGATGCGTTGGTCAAGGAGCAGAAGCTGCTTTCTGGCAGCGAAAAGCAGTTTGGCATCTACCAGATCACTGCCCGTGACCAGGAACACGACTACCGCTTTATGAATCTGGACTTTGTAAAGCGGCACGGGATGGAAGTAAACCGTGCAGACTATGAACTGGTCTATACCGCGCCTCTTACGGAAAAAGATACGCTGGAAGCCATTTACGAACGCTTCAATATCCAACGTCCAGCGGATTTTACAGGGCATTCGCTTTCCGTCAGTGATGTTGTGGTGCTGAACGATGGCAAGTCGATCAAAGCCTGCTATGTTGACAGCATCGGCTTTGCAGAACTGCCGGATTTTTTCAAGGAAAGGAAGATTGATTTGCAGAAAGAAACGATTCTGGATGAACAGTTGCAGGAAATTGAAATCTTTGATAAGCCCGGTCTTTTCAGCAACGGCAGACTGCGGGATGAAGATGTACCGGAGGGATTGTACCGCTATGACCTGCGTGGGTCGGACTATGATCCGGGACAGCCGATTCTGGTGGAGAAAACGGTAATTGTAAACCATGCGGCATCCGTCCTGATGGCAGAAGAACTTGACCTTGGTGCAGATGGTCGGCTGGAACTGGGCGAGGAAGGTCTGAACTTTACGGGTGGATTGCTGACCGTCCGGGAGTTTATGAAAGAGCAGGAAGAGAAAAACAATGGACTGCTTCACGGCGATTCCTATAACATTACGGTCGAGGGTCATATTGGCACATGGTATGCGATTGACGAAACGGAGGTCAACGGCGAGAAGTTCTTCCTGTTGGAGCATGAGGAATACGGGGATGAAGCTGCCTGCGTTGCGGTCAATGAGCAGGGAAAACTGGTGGCGGAAGATTTGTGGAACGGCTTTGATGAGGACTTTCAGGATGCCGTAAAAGAGTATTTTGCAGAAAAGAATCCGACTTCCCAAAAAGAAGAACAGTCTGTGCCTGTGGCGGAGGAAAGCCGCATGGATAATTCAGATGTTCCGGTCTATTACGAATCTTTCGGCTATGCAGCAGAGAATGGCGAGGTGGATTTGTACCGCATTTCCAGACAGCTCAACGAAGAGTGCAGAAATGCCATCGAAGAAGCGATTGCAGACAACTTTGACGGAATGCACCTTGCAGATGATGCCACAAAGTCCGTCGTTGAACAGTTCGGCATGGAGCGCATGGGCTATATTCTGGCATATACGCTGAATTATAACAACCACGACGGACGGTACTCGCACAGTAATAAGGAATGGGCAGACATCACCTGTAAGGGAGAGCGCGGCAACAATATCCGCACTGACTGGATCGTGCGCAGTCACCCGGCTGTGCTGAACGGGTTTGTGGATATGTACCGCAAAGAACTTGCGGCTGAACAGCAGCGGGAGCCGGAAAAATCGTTTGCGCAGCAGTTCTATGTTGTGACGGATTTGCAGACCAATCCGATGCAAATTGAGAAGTTCGGGAATCTCGATGATGCAATGTCCTGCTATCAGCAGGTTCCGAATATTAATCTGAAAGCCCTTGGCGTGGAGAAAACACCTGACCCACTTCCGGGCAGTCTGGATATTGTGCAGTGCAAGAACGGTATTGATACTATCGTGGAGGATTACAAGAAAGTTCCGGGCTGGGATAATCCGTACATCCAGAACCATGTGGTCGCACTGGTGGCAGAAGCGTTGAAAGTACAGGATGTAGAGGTGGCCTATAAGATCAAAGATGGCTATTTTTACATCCAAATCAGCGAGGACGGCTACGACTATACCTTATATAATAAGGATTTCACAGTGATGGACGGTGGCATCGTTGAAACAGACGAGTACAGACCCGTGCAGGAAGTGATGGAAGAAGTTCTGGCAGAACATGGACACAGCATTTCGGAATGTGGTGTGATTAGTGCTGAGTATCTTCAGGAACAGTCATACCGTGCAGAAACACAGCGGGCAGAAGCGATGAAAGAAAAGCTGGCAGCAGAGAAGCCTGCGCCGGAAGCAAGCATCAGCTTTTATGTGGCAGAGTGTGCTGAATTCCCAGTGATGGGGGAGTTCCACGACAATCTGACAGTGGAGCAGGCATTGGAAGTCTACGATAAGATTCCGGCAGAGCGAATGAACGGAATCAAGAGCATTGGCTTTTCTCTTGAGGATGGAAGCATCTATTCGGGAATGTTTGACCTGGTGGTAGGTGGAGAAGTGCAGGCAGAGATCGTCAACCATATCCAGCATTACCGGGAAAGCCCGCTGGTGCAGAAAGCAATTTCGGATATGAAAACGCTTTTGGAAAAGCGGCAGGCAAGCAAGGAGTTGGAGGAACGCCCCAACACCCGGCAGTCTGTCCGTGAAGCGTTGAAGAACCGCAAAAAGGCGCAGGAGCAGCAGTCCAATCAGGAACAGGCAAAACCGAAGAAGGCAAAGAAGAAAGGAGAAATGGAACTGTGAGCAAGGTGCATTTTGATGAGAACGAACTGATGATTATGGCAATGTTCGAGCAGGACACGGCTGAAAATACGAAGAAGGAACTGGAAGAAGTTCTTCCCTATGTTGCTGATGATATGGCAGTAAGGCTGCTGGTGGAGCAGATGATCTCTAAAATGGAGAATCTGCCGGATGAGCAGTTCAAGAATCTGGAACTGGATTTATACAGACCGGATGCCCCGGAAGAGGAGAAAGTGTGATGAGTGCTAATCTTTTTATGATTTACCAGATCAATGATTTGGAAAAGAGCCGGGACTATCGCTGCCGCCCGTATGAGTACCAGATTGAAAACAGCTTCATGGTGACAAGTGAGAACTATGTTCTGGGTTATAAGGCATCTCTGATTCAAGGCGTTACACCGGGGCAGATTCGGGAACGCATGGAAAAGCTGAATCCTGATAGATTCAGAGTCCGAAAATTCGGTGTCAGTGATGTGATTGTAACGTCCATTGGCGGCAAAACGCAGTCCTACTATGTGAATCCAAAGGAGCTTATCAAATTCAATGGATTTTTCACGAAGTTGCCGAATGGCGAGTACCTGCTTCTGAACGAGGAAGGCTATCAGGTTGAGGGGCAGAAAGGAACGTGGACGGTAACGGATGAGAAAACCATAGACGAGCAACGCTTTGTGCTGATGGTGAGTGACCAGAAACCGGACTTGCTGCCTAGCATTGTAGTACAGTCGGATGGAAAATTTATGACAACGACTTCCAGTGGTTTTGATAATGCGACCGTCCGAAAAGTCCGGGAGCTGCTCCACCATGAAAAATTTTTGGAGAATGGCACAGCAGAAAGAGCAAGGGAGTCTGGCACAGAGCAGAACTACAACATGATAGACGGCTGTGTGAACAATGTGCCTAAGAAGCCCAGAGTGATCGGCGGTAGGGTGTCTGTTCTGGATCGCCTGCATATCAAACAGGCGGAAAGAGCGCGAAAGGACAATGCGCAGGTTCAGCAGCAGGAACGAACACGCAAGAACTGATAATCCGTAATGAGAGAAAGGTGGCTTCCCTAAAAAGGAAGCTGCCTTTTTTCGATTGCCTACAATAGCGGGCTTGATATTTCAGAGAAAAGTGGGTATGATGATAACAGAACAGAAAACTCGATACACGATGTTGTGACAGGAGGAAAGTATGGAAACTTTATATGAATACCTATTAGATAACTATAAAGAAAATGAGCCGATTTTCCTTGCAGACCTTCAAGTTGATGGAATGACCCGCACGAATGTCCGGCAGCAAATCAAGAAGTTGACAGATACAGGTAAAGTAAAACGCTTTGATAATGGAATTTACTTTTTACCCAAAAAGACAATCTTTAAGTCCGGCTCACAGCTTGCACCGGAAAAAGTTCTGGAATGTAAGTATCTGCGAGACAAAGATGAACGCTGTGGCTATGTGAGCGGCCTGATGTTCTTTAACCAGATGGGGCTTACTACGCAGGTCCCTATGATGTATGAGGTTGTGTCGAACAAGGCAACAAATGATTATCGAGAAACATCTCTGGCAAAATCCCGCGTGATCGTGCGAAAGCCGAAAGTACCTGTAACAGAGAAAAATTATAAAGCACTTCAATTTTTGGATATGCTGAAAGATGTAGATGTATATTCGGAGTTGACGGGAAAGCCGTTGCAGGATCGACTGTACCGTTATATGGATGATGCAAACTTGAGCATTTCGGAGATGGAACCGTACTTTGCTTATTATCCTGATAAACTATATAAAAATCTGGTGGAAACGAGGGTGATTTACAAGGACATTGAAGAGGAGATACTGCTGGAGATAAAAAAGAGGGATGGCTTATAAAAAGCTATCCCTCTTTTGACGGCCAGTCGGTTTGAGCATCGTAGAGAGGCTTGACTGGATCTGTCCTAATATTATATGCGGAAGAATCAGACATGATTCCTCCAGTCAGAAGGCAAATGCAATTTTCCGAGGTCAATATCGCGCTGATACTTGTTTAGAAGTGCATCAAAGCTAGTGATAAAATCGTTCCATTCGTCATCGGATGGACGTAAATATTTCATGGCGAGCAAGAAATGATAAAGACCACAATAGCGTGGAGCCGGATTTTGCTGATCGACACTTAATAGCTTGGGCTTTGTCGTAAGGGAACGATTATATATTCTGGAGTTGTGAGCGCAAATGT
>ENA-UERK01001393-UERK01001393.1-human-gut-metagenome-genome-assembly--contig:-NODE-1393-length-17883-cov-7.606537_pt1 | contig 17883 bp, 15 predicted proteins | sample MGYA00242957_ERZ507957 | MGnify/ENA primary metagenome ERZ507957 (study PRJEB26167, sample SAMN06115538) | human gut metagenome | host: Homo sapiens | place: China:Heilongjiang | collected 2015-11-06... | reverse complement strand
TAAGCCGGTGCGGAAGCATTGCAATATTTTATCAGGAAAGAAGGAATGCCCATGCTCAGTATCGGGATCGATGTGTCTAAAGGAAAAAGTACAGTGTGCGGAATGAAGCCAGGGGGAGAGATCGTGTACACTCCATTTGAAGTTCAGCACACGAGAAAGGGGATGTCGGAGCTTGTATCACTGCTGCGCAGCAGCGGTGAAGAGGTTCGTGCCGTTTTGGAAAGCACCGGCAGCTACCATTGCCCGGTGGTAGCTGCTTTGTTGGAGAACGGAATATTCGTCTCCGTCGTCAATTCGCTGCGGATGAAGCGGTTTTGCTCACAAAGTATCCGCAAGGTGAAGACCGATCGAATCGACGCCATGCAGATCGCTTTGTACGGTCTGGCCTATTGGCAGGAACTTCAACCGACCAGACTGCCGGAGGATACATATCGGGAGCTTCAGCTTCTGGCGCGGCAGTATTACCAGATGACCTCCCTCCTGATCAAAGCGAAGGTCGATTTTAACGCCATCTGTGACCAGGTTTTGCCCGGTATGCAGGAGCTCATGAACGACCATGCAGGGCGGCACAAGCTTTCAGACTTTGTCCTGCGGTATCGTCACACCACTCACATCCTCGAAATGGGAGAAACGCGCTTTCGGAAGGATTATTGCAAATGGGCGGAAAAAAAGGGATAGTAAGATCATTCCCGACCTTCTGTGCGAGGAGGCTGCGCGGCGCTACCGGGCGGGCGAGAGCATTCAGGTCCTCTCGCCGGTGAAGACAAAAACCGACTTTTCGGTGCAGGCGCTCAACACGCGTTTGCAGAATGAAGTCAACCCGCTGACAGCGGGAAAGCAGACATGGGGAAAATTCCGGGATGGCGACCGCGTCATTGTTACGCAGAACAACGCTCATTACGGCGTCTGCAACGGCGATGTCGGTGTGCTGCATCTTCGCGGGAAGAAGCCCCACCGCGTCGCTGCGCTTTCGGTCAGAGGCACGTTGAAGACCTGGCAGATCGACTGTATGGAGAAATACGGCGCTGCCAATGACGACGCGCCCCCACCGCGCCTTGCGCTCGCCTATGCGCTGACCGTGCACAAAAGTCAGGGCAGCCAGTATGACGCCATCCTCATGCCGATGAGCATGGCGACTGCCAAAATGCTGTATCGCAATCTGCTTTACACCGCGATCTCGCGAGCGCGGAAGGAGGTCATCCTCGTGGGGAGCCGCGAGGCAGTGAACACCGCAATGCAGTGCATCCCGTACCCGCGCAAGTCCAAGCTCGTCGCCCGAACCAATCTGCTGCGTCTCAGGCGCAGCGCGTGAGGCGGCGATACCGCGTGGCGCAGGCTCGACAGAAGTAGCATTGATGTGAATAATTTCGACAAGAAAAAAGTTATTCACATTGATGTTAAAAACTTTACTTGACGCAAAGGGGGTGATATAATGGCTGACAAAGGTGGTGACAGAATCATGGAATTAAAAAACAGATCGCAGTACCTTGATAAGCTCATTTCCGTTCAGGATATGGAGGTCATCAAGGTCGTGACCGGAATCCGGCGCTGCGGCAAATCCAGCCTGCTGAAATTGATGATGGCACATCTGCGGGAACAGGGCGTCATGGAGGAACAGATCCTCTCGATGAACTTTGAGTCCATGCAGTTTGCCGATATGGACAGCAAGCAGCTTTATCAGTATGTAACGGAACGCGCCCCCAAGGGTAAGCGGCTTTACCTCTTTTTGGACGAGGTGCAGAAGGTTCGGGACTGGCAGGATGCCGTGAATTCCTTCCGCGTGGATCTGGATTGCGACATTTATGTGACCGGTTCCAACGCCTATCTGCTGTCCTCCGAACTGTCCACGTATCTGTCCGGACGCTATGTGGAGATCAAAATGCTGCCGCTGTCCTTCCGCGAGTTTTTGGACTTCCACGGCTATTTGCTGGAGGAGTACAAAGCCCCCAACGGCACTATGAAACAGCGCGCCAAGGGAAAAGACGGCGAAGCGTATGAGCTGCGCGACCTGTTTGAAGCCTACGCACAGTTTGGCGGTATGCCGGCGCTGGCCGAGGCGGAGCTGGATCAGGAGCGCGCCAATATGCTGCTGGATGGCATTTATTCCGCTGTTGTTGTGCGGGATATTCTGGAGCGCGGCAAGCGGAAAGAACAGCGGGCCGTCACCGACGCGCTGCTGCTCCGCAAAATTATCCTGTTTCTGGCTGACAACATCGGCAACAACACCTCGGCGGCGTCCATCGGGCGCACTCTTGTCAGCGAGGGCCTGTTGGATGATGGCAGAAAGACCAAGCCTGCGGTGCAGACCATCTCTGCCTACATTGATGCACTGTTGGAGTCCTATATCTTTTATGAGGTCAAGCGGTTTGACATCAAGGGAAAGGACTACTTGCGGACGCTGGGCAAATACTATATCGTTGATCCCGGCCTCCGCACCTATCTGTTAGGAAACCGGGGCGGCGATGTGGGACATATTCTGGAAAACATCGTTTATTTTGAACTACTGCGGCGTGGTTATGAGGTGGCCATCGGCAAGGTTGGTGAAAAGGAGATCGACTTCATCGCAACGAAGATGAACGAGAAAAAGTATATCCAAGTCACCGACAACATGAACGCCCCCGAAACCCGCGCACGGGAGCTTGCGCCGCTGCAAGCTGTGCAGGACAATTACGAGAAGATCGTGATCGCCATGGACTGCGACCTCATCAGCGACGTGGACGGTATCAAAATCGTAAAGGCGCTGGACTTTTTGTTCAACGAAGGGTAATTCCATGCCAAAAAGGGAGGCTGCGCTTGTGAAGCGCAGCCTCCCTATATTCCGTTCTATCCCGCGTCCTCCGGTTCAAAGGGGCGAAGGGCGTGGTAAAGCTTTTGCCGCTCTCCGGCGCTGCGGTACGCGGCAAGGGGGCGAAACGGCGGACGTTTTCCCGCCTTTCTCTGCTCACGGTAGCGCAGCACCAACACGGCAGGCGCGACAGGCAGCAGGAGGGGATGCTCCTTGCAGGCAGGCCAATGGGTGTGGCAGGTCTCCACGCCCGTGCGGAAGAAACTGACCAGTCGATTTTCCGCCCGTCCATCGGTAAAGAGCCGCTGCCCGTAGCGTTCCTCCTTGCAGCCGAAGTTCCCGGTACGCAGGATATCCGCAAGCAGCGCGCGGCACAGCGCCTCATCCGCGGTCATGCACCACGGGGCATCCTCCCGCGGCAGGCCAAGCTCCTCCACGCAGATGCGGGTGATGACCCGCGCGAAGTGGAGCAGTCCGAATCGGGACAGCTTTGGCAGCAGCTCCTCCCAACGCTCCGGCGTCATATCACAATGGACAAACGCCGCCCAATCGCAGAGCTGCCGAAGCCCAAGGCCGCTGCTCGTGATATGCTCCAGCTTATGGAGCAGCAGCACCACCGCCTGACGCTCCGGCGGCAGGACGGGAAGACCGCCGCGACGGACTCCTTCTCCCGCGGCATTTCGGAAATACTCGCGCAGGGGCGCGCCGCTGTCGCCCGAGGGGATGCCGGGCGGCTCAAAGTGCAGCTCCACGAGGAATTGCTCCCGATGCATGGAGCGGTGGAACGGATGCTCGTCCTCCGGCGGACAATAGCCCCTCGCGCAGAGGATCGCCTCCGCTTTTTTTACATCAGCGGGGAAGAGCAGCAGGTCAATGTCTCCGGCGCAGCGCAGCTCCGGCCGGGGATAGCACGCGGCAGAGGAGCTGCCCTTCAAAATCACGCAGGGGAGCGCGGAGAGCGCCTTGAGCACCGCCTGCTGCTCGCCGAGGAGCTGCTCGTTATACCACATGGCAGAGAGGACCTCCTGCCGCCAGGGGACGGCTGTCTCCTTTGGGATGGCAGCTCGCTCCCGCTCCGTCAGGCAGTCATAGACCAGCAAATGAACGCTGTGGCTGGCGGCTTCCTCAAAAACACGCTGCCAGTCCACATCCGATGGCAGCGGCAGTTCACATCCAAAGAGGGCGCGGCGCAAAAGGGTCAATAAGCTCTGTTCCGTATCCGTCATAGGGCTGACACCTCCACACCGCAAAAAGTTGGATATAGTATAGCAGAAAACAACAGATACAACAAGCACCTGCTTTTCCGCGTCTCCGACCATGGGCGTTCTATAGGATCGCGCGGAGGGGAACACGGTTGAATCATTGAACAAAATCAAATTTTTGTTCAATGTAGGGAAGGGGCGCTTGCCGCAGTCCGGCAAGCGCCCCTTTTTTTATCCTCCCCACTCCGACAAGCTGTGCAGCGTGATGTTCTCCGGCTTTTCCACCGCTTTCATCGCTTCAATGGCGGCAGTGCAGTCTGTGTAAACGTTCAGCTTCTCGCTGCGGTTGAACTGCGGGTCGACCGCAAAGCCTGCGTCCGAGGGCCGCAGCAGCACCAGCGCCGAAGCGCCGGGGATCACGCACTCTCTCAGCAGACGGGAAACGTTCGCGCCGAGGATCACCGTATGATACAGCCCGCTGCCAAGCTGCTCGTCCTTCGCCGCACCCGCGTAGGCCCCCTCGCCGGAAACGGTCACCGTTTTCGTGCCCGCGTTGTAGCTCCAATATGTCCCGGGGCCAGCGATCTTCGGGTTTCCCAGTTCCTCCGGCACGTCCATCCCCTGCATATTGTAGGCAGGCGCCGACGCTGCGGCATATTGGTACTCCGTGCCCGCCCTTGCGTTGATGTAGAAATAGTTGAAGCCCGCACTGTTTCCCGGCGAGACCGTGTAGACCATGACCGCGCCATTCGGTTTTGTGAAGGTCGCCGTCCCCTCCTCGATCGAGGGAAATCCGATCTTCAGCGTGACGCCGATCTCCGCGAACGCCTTTGTGAGCAAAAGCCCATGCTCTTTTATGTCTTTTTGCGGAATGCTGTTGCAGGTATACCAGCCCTTTTCCGCGCAGAGCGCGAGCTCGTCGTCCATCAGGCGGCAGAAGTTCTGATAGGCCTCCTCTGTAACAGTCACGGAATCGTCGAACAGCTCCCAGAAAAAGCTCTGTGTATACGCCCTGTCGTAGGCGTTGCCCATGGAAAAATGCCGCTGGAGCCGCTTGAGCAGCAGATACTTGTACTGATTGGATGTATAGCTCATACCTTGCCCCGCTTTCTTCTGATGCTGCCGTACATCTTGACCGCGTGGCGGAACTCTCCAAGGGAAAAGTCCGGGAACAGCGTTTCGGTGAAGTAAAGCTCTGAATAGGCGGACTGCCACAGCAGGAAGTTGGAGAGCCGCTGAAAGCCGCCTGTGCGGATGATGAGGTCCGGCTCCGGCAGGTTTTGATACAGCGCCGCCGTGATCTCCTCCTCCGTCCGCGCGCCCTTGGCAACGGCGTCCACGATCTCCATCCGCCCGGAGTAGTTGCAGCACAGATTCAGCGTCAGGCCGTCACAGTGGGCGGTCTCGCGCTGGATGCGCTCCATTTTTTCGATGCTCTCAGGCGGCACGCGCTTGTCCGTCCCGGAGATGAGCACGCGGATGTTGTTTGCCGCAAATTCCCGATACCGTTCAAAATACCGGTTCGCCATGGAAAAGAGCGCGTCCACCTCCTCCTTGGGACGGTTCCAGTTCTCCCACGAAAAGCAGTAGACGGACAGCACGGGGATGCCCATGTCCACGCACCAGTGCATCATGTCCTCCACCCTGTTCAGGCCCTGCTCGTGCCCCAAGGAGCGCTCCAGACCGCGCTGCTCCGCCCAGCGTCCGTTTCCGTCGGCGATGACCGCAACATGGTTCAGCCAGTTCACGATTTCGCCCCCTTCTCGGCGGTCGCCGGATAAACGGCGGTCACAACGCCGCTGTTCGCAGCATTGCTGACGCTCGCCGCGCCCGCTGCCGTGAAGAAGTTCTCCGCCACGCCGTCAAATGTATATCCGATCTTCGGCGTCAGCGTGATGGTCGCCGTGTAGGCCGTAGCGTAGTTAAATGCCACAGCGCTCGGCGACCACGCGACCGTGCCGGTGAACTGTCTGCTCTCCTGGACGACCTTCGCGGGATATTTGCGCGCAACCGGCGCGGGGATGCCCTCGATGGCAGACTCCGTTACCGTGACACGTTCCGCCTCTTCAAGCCCGAAGATGGCGACGGTCAGTTCCCGGCTCGGCGCGTTCACAGCGGAAATGGTGATGGTGGTGAAGCCCACCGTGTTTGTATTCTTGTTCGGAGCGGTAACAGCGGTGTTCACAATGGTCAGCGCCGCTGCGATCACCGCCTGCGTGTTGACAGTGGAGGAATCGGACGGCAGACCGAGCTGCACGCCGTTTTCGCCGATCTTGTAGCCCTCGGCGGTCAAGGTGTAGGTCGTCCCCTGCTCGGCGGTGTCCCAGCCGGTGAGCGTGAACAATACCGGCGCGCCGACCACATAAGCGGAGCTGCCGCCCCCGCTCTCCTCCAGCGTGCCGACCAGCTTCTGCCCCTTGGCGTAGGCGGTCTTGCCCTTGCGCACGTCGCCTGCCGCCGCCGTCGCGTCGCTCGTATCCATCCCGGTCTGGATCGCGGCGATCTTCTCCGGCATCTGCGCGAGCGTCAGCTTGTCCGCGCCGCCGTTTTTTGCGCGGATCGCGTCCGCGATCGCCGTCAGCTTGTCAGTAAGTGCCATTTTCGACCACCCCCAGCCGTCTGTCGATGTATTCCCGCATGGCGCTTACATCGTCCTCGGTCCAGTAGTCCACGCCGCGAATCGGCGTTTTGCCGTCCACGCCGTCCTTGCCGTCTGTCCCATTTCTTCCGTCTGTCCCGTCCTTGCCGTTTACGCCGTCCTTGCCGTTTACGCCGTCCTTTCCGTTTACGCCATCCTTGCCGTTTACGCCATCCAGTCCCTTCGGCAGTGGGAAAGCACTCTCCTTGTAGCTGTGGCTATCCAGTTCCCACAGCATCCAAAAGCCGTTTTCACCGGGGATGGGCGGGTGACCATTCATCTCCCGAACATTGGACTCCAACCGGGTGAACTCGCTGGGCGAGGCCGGCCAATCCCCGTCTGTCAGGCTTTCCGCCACAAAAACGCTGATCACATTGCTGTGCTGTACGGTCACGCCGTCGGTGCGGAGCGTTCCCACCAGCTGCAAGCTGTACCAGCCCCACAGCGCCAGATGCTTTTCCGTCAGCACACAGCCCACGTCCCCCTCCATGGGGCTCAGGGGAATGGTCTCGTACCAGTCCCCCTTCCGTACCCGCATCTCCCAGTCATAGCCCTGCGGCGTGCCGCGCACCAGCAGCACACGGGAAAGATGGTCGTACTGGCGTGCCAGAATACTGCCGTCGTGTGAGATCTCCCAATCTTTGAAATAAATCATATTTGCTCCCCCCTATTCTTCTATTATTCATCAAATTTTGGAAGAACGCTTCCGACCTAACTCTCAGAATCACGACACGCCATCAATATGCAGTAAAAATTTTTTCTTTATGACATCATTTCGACCATTCTCCTCTTGACGTTATGACATTATAATGTCATAATATTAGCAACGAGCGGTTGCTGCGGGCCAGTCCGCAGCCGTGCAAAACGATTTCATCTGGAATTTTCAAGGAACGACATCAAACAACGCACGAACGGAGGTCTTGTCGATGGAACAGGAAAAGAAGGTCAAGTTGCTGGTCTACGCCACGGAGGACGAGCGGGCACGCATCAAGATGGCTGCCGCCAAACTGCACATGAGCATGAGCCAGCTGATCCTGGACAGCGTGCTGGAGCAGGTCGCCAGCATTGAGGAGCTGGAAAAGAACGGAGGGAGCCAGTTATGAAAACGATCGCTGTCATGAACCAGAAGGGCGGCACCGGCAAGACCACCAGCGCCATCAATCTGGCGGGCGAGCTGGTTCGCCGCGGCAAGAAGGTTCTCATCGTGGACATGGACACTCAGGGCAACGCCACCAGCAACCTCCAACTGACGGACGTGTCCCCCTTCACCCTGACCGACGTGATCGTATCCAAAACCGCCGTCCTGGCGGACACCATCTGCCACACCAGCATCGAAAACCTCGATCTCATCCGTGGCGGAGGTCTGCTGGCGCCGGCGCTGGCAGCCATGCAGGAAATGCCCTTCGGCAGGGACACCACCCTGCGCCGCCTGCTGCCGCAGCTTCCCGATACATACGATTTTGTATTCTTCGACTGCTCCCCTTCTCTCGAAAGCCTTTTTAACATCAACGTGCTGGTCGCCGTTGAGTATGTTCTCATCCCCATCAAGGTGGACAAGAACTCCATCGAGGGCTATGACGTGATGCTGGAAACCATCCAGTCCGTCCGCGAGATCGCCAACCCCGACATTCGGGTGCTGGGCATCTTTATGACGGCGGTGGAGGTCTGCTCCAGTCTCGATAAGGAAATGATCTCCCACTTCCCTGCCATGCTGCCCGATCTTGCGTTCCGCACCTTCATCCGCAAGAATATTGACGTCAAAAAAGCGCCTCTGGCGCTCCAGCCCCTTTGCTTCTTCTCTCCCCGCTGCGCCGCGACCGCAGATTATACTGCTTTGTGCGACGAAATGCTGGAAAGAATGGGGGGCTGATGAATGGCGAGCAAGAAGAATCCCTCCATTTTCTCCACGCTGCAAAAGACCACCGCCAATGCCAGCGCCGTGAACGGTGAATTCACCCACCAGATCCCGCTGGACGCGCTGGAGGATAACCCCCTGAACCGTTTTTCCATGGCGGAGGATGAGGAATTCCTCTCCACCATGCACTCCATGGAGAAGGACGGCTTGCTGGAGGATATCATCGTCACCCCGGCGGACACGGAAGGCCGTTACCGCATCATCAGCGGTCACCGGCGCGTCCACGCCTCCCGAAAGCTGGGCCGCGCCACCGTGCCCTGCAAGATCCGCCATTACGACAGTAAGCTTTCCGAGCTGCGGGCGCTGATGGGCGCCAACATCCACCGCCGGAACATCTCCGCCTTCGACATGGCGCGCCAGTTGGAGACCCTGCGCAGCACGCTGGCGGAAGAGGGCGGGCTCCCCGATAATGTGAAGGAGCAGTCGGAGCTGATGGCATCTCAGGTCGATCTGAGCCGCGCCACCGTGGAGCGGTATCTGGATCTTCTGAATCTGGATGAGACCGTTACCGCGTGGGCGGAAAACGGGCAGATGACCATGACCGACGCCTATGAGCTGGCGCGTCAGAAAAACATCCATCTTCAGCCCGTCGTAGAGGAGTATGTTGCCCGGAACGACGCCAAGGGCGACCTGCCCGCGCTGGTGCACCGCGCCATCGCATGGGCAAAGACGGCTGAGCTCCCCCCTCCCCCGGCAAAGCCCGCCCAGAGCGCCAACCCCCTGCGGACGGTCGACTCCTTCGGAAGATCGGTCCGGCGCAGCATCGCCCAACTGAAGGAGCTGGATCTCAGCACGGACGTGGACAAGGACACCGCCAGGAAAAAGCTTGACACCTGCCTTGAAAATCTGGAGGAGCTGCGCCGCACCGTGGAGACGCTCAAAATGGTTTTGGACGACTGACTTACGGAAAACAAAAACCGCCCAAAACGGGTCCTATACAAAAAAATCCGACGCAAATGCGTCGGATTTTTTTCTGCGCGAAGGGCTTTACGCCGCACCGGGAAAAAAAGGCCTCCCCCTCCCCTGCCCCGATCAGCGGTGATCGCTCCGGTAAAATCCGATTTGATTTCGTGCAGCGCCTCTCCCCCGCTTTCGCCGAATTCCGACATGATTTCGTGCAGCGCCTCTCCCCCGCTTTCGCCGAATTCCGACTCGGTTTCGTGCGGCATCTCCTCCATCTTCTCGACGAGTTCCGACATGATTTCGTGCGCCCGCTTTCCCCTTTCCCCGACGAATTCCGACTCGATTTCGTGCGGCGCTCTCCCCTGCCTTCGACGAATTCCGACTTAGTTTCGTGCACCCACGCTTCCCTGTTCCAGCTGATTTCCGACTTGGTTTCGTGCAGACTTCTTTCGATTTCTTGCCGAAATCGGAACGCCTTCCCACAAAAACTCACGTGAGACTTGTCCAAATTCACTACATCTGGTGTTTTAATCACGCGCCGATATCCAATCTCTTGAAACTGATTTTCTTCTCATCTGCACGTTTTCAAGTCGTACTTTCCCAAACATCTGCCTAAAACATCATGCACGAGAGCACGTCGGAATTCCGAAAATCACACACAGCGAACTGCACGTTTCCAAGTCGGTCTTCCGCCCTTTTTCTCATCACTCCGGAAAAGCTCAGAACGGCAGCGGCGACACTTGGACAATTTTCTCTTTGTTTTTTACAAGCAATATTCTCTCGCGAAAAGGAATAAATTTTCCGCTCTGTTTGACCGAAGGATACAACGCCTCCCTCGGCGGCGCTGAATGGTAGAAACAGTTCTTTGGACAAAGCCGGACAAGTCACACGTGAGACTTAGGAACTCGTCCTGTTTCACACCTGATTTCAGAGAGGAGAAAAATGTTATGTCTACCACTTGCATCCCCCCTGCCTGCCACATCCGCACGGACGATATCCCGGAGGAGTACCGAGACATCGTGGACGCCATCGGTATGGAGGCGTTCGTCCACCTGACGCTGCTGTGCGGCGGACAAACGCTGTACGTTCCCAAGCGGGAATCGCTGGAGCGCGGCGCCCGCGATCGGGACATTCGCGCCACGTTTAATGGCTCTAACTACCGAAGTCTCGCGGCCCAATTCCGCCTTAGCGAGCGCCAGATCCGAAAGATCATCAACGGCAGCCGCTGCTGACGGACAAATAACGCGCCGCTCGGACAGGTCTCACGTGAGACCTGTCCGAACGATGAGAATATTTTTCTCGCGATTTGCGAAAAAAAACTTTTTCTTTCCCTTTTTTTCAACTTATGCTATACTAAGGTTCTAAAAAAGCAATCTTTTCGCAAAAGGAGGGTCGCACCATGTCCCAGTTCCCCGAACCGGCAGAGCAATTGAAGGACACCCCCCTGCGTTTTCTGGAATCCGAACAGTTTCAGGAAATGCTGGATACATACAATAAGCTGAAGCCGCTGGAAAAAGAGCACCCCAGAAAGTTCAAAAATCAGATGAACGTCTTTGACTTCGGCGACATTTACCCCCTGATGGACAGTTATCTTCAGACACACGATCTGTCTTCGCCGGAGGCGGTGGCAGAGGCGGTGACCATCGGCGCGTCGGAGACCGTCACGTTCGCCGCCACGCTGCTGGATATTTTTGATAAGACCGTCACCGCGAGGGTGCAGGAATACGATGTGCTGGGCAACAGCCCCGCCACCTATTTCATCTGCGGCGTCTGGGCGAACATGAAGCGCGGCAGGGAATTCCATCCCTCCTCCAACGGCATCACCGTGACCTATTCCGAGCCTGACGCCTATGGCAACCAGAACATCCGCTACCGCAACAAGGATTACGAAATGACCATCATCTTTGAGGCCGTCGCGGAATACACGAAAAATCTCTCCTGGACGGCGCACCGCCTGCTGATCTACACTCTGATGCGCGGCAACGCTGACAACTGGCGAAACAACACCGCGACCTTCTCCATTGAAGAGTACATGGACTGGGCGGGTCTGCGATCCAGAGACGCCGCCTACCGCCAGATCAAGAAGGATATGCAGTCCATCACAGGCATGAAGATCACTGCGGAATCCTTCAAAAAGTATTTTGAATCCTTTTATATCACTCATCTGGCGACCGAGGCATCCATCAAAAAGTACACCGGCGAGGTGCGCATTTCCTTCGCCGAGAACGTGCGCCACTTCCTGACCCAGTATTACCAGCTGATCCCCGACTGGATGGGTCATCTGAGCGAAAATGCCTACCGCATGGCGTTTTATCTCTTCTACCGCGCGCGGAAAGCGCCCGTCGATGACGACGGCAGCTTCCGCGTAAAAATTCAGGACATCATCCACTACATCGGCCTGCCGACCAAGGAGGACGTCAAAAACCGCAACTATGACGAGGCGATCATCCGCCCGTTCAATAAGGCAGTGGAGGAGATCGAGGACGTCTCGGGCGGCTCGATCCACATGGATTTCGACTATGACGACATCAATACCTTCCTCGGCGGCAAGATGAACGTCGGCATTGACGCCACCATGCAGAGCTACATCCAGCAGATCGAAAAAAACAAGACGGTCAAGCAGATCGAGACGAAGAAAAAGCCCGCTAAAAAGCCGCCCCAGAGCACGCAGTGACCCCTCCGCAACTGCACGAAACCACGTCTGAATTCCTCAAATTTCTGCGCGGCCGCTGATTGGAAGACAAAACATCCGTGGAAAAGATATCCACAAAAAACGGAAATTTGACGACAAAAGTCCGATTTTCCCACCAAAACGCCTACTTTTCACGGAAGTTATCCACCGTCTGTGCCCATCCTGTGAAAAAAACGAGGGTCACAGCCTGTCCAATTCCGACTTTGAGCCGTGCTAAGACGACTTCATTTCGTGCAAAGCCGACCTCAAGTCGTGCAGGAGACCCAAAATCACCCAAGCCATTTTTCCATGTTTTTCAAACTTTTATACAGATATTTTCTGTCGAATCATACTTTTATCTTTATTTCATCTAATTTTTTTCGGATTTTCTTTTTTTACCGAAAATCCCCTTATTGATATCTTAAGATATCTTACAGACCTCGCGGGAATCGCTCCTCCGCGGGGTCTTATGCTATAATAACGGAAGAAAAGGAGGAGAGCCTATGCCTGACACCTTCAACGACCTGCGCTCGCGCATCGTCGATTATCTCTATGACCGGGGCATTGACCCGCAAAAGCGCTTTCGCTGCCTGAATCCAACGCATCTCGACCGCGATCCCTCCATGGGATACGACGCAAAGCGGCAAAAGGTACACTGCTTCGCCTGCGGCGCGGACTATGACCTCTTCGATCTGCTGGCGATCGACGAAAACCTCACCTCGCCGCACGACGCTCTGGCGCTTGCGAGCAAGCGCTACGGGCACGGCGACGCGGGAGAGGCGCGCCCCGCTGACCGCCTGAGCAGGGAAACGCTGCCCGCCTCCTACCCCGAAAGCTGCTTTTCTCACCGCCGAAAAACCGATTATTTTGCCAAACGCGGGCTCTCCGACGCCACGGTGACGAGATTCCGCCTTGGCTACGACCCTGAGCATGACTGCGTGGTGCTGCCATGCGAAAACGGGCGCTGCGTGCGCCGCGCCGTCGCGGAAAAGCGCTATCTCAACGAAAAAGGCCAGCCTTCGCCGCTCTTTCAGCCGGAGCTTTTGACTGCGGGCGGGGAAGAGCCGGTCTTCCTTTTGGAAGGCGCCTTTGACGCGCTCTCGGCAGAGGAACTGGGCTATCGGGCCGCCGCGCTGAACGGCGCGGGCAACCGCGAAAAGGCGGCGGCTCTGCTGCGCGGACTGGATCGACCCGCCTCCATCCTGCTGCTGACGGACAACGACGCGGCGGGCAACGCGTGGGCAGCCGCCCTCGCCGAAGAATTTCCCTGGCTGTACCGCTGCCCGGGCGTTCCCACCGGCAAGGATCTGAACGAATTTCTCTGCGCCGACCGCGAGGGCGCGGCGCGATTTCTGGCGCAGGCGGTCGAGGATCGGCAGGCACAGCAGCCGCCCCCCTATGCCGAGACCTCCGCCGCGGGGCAGATGGAGGCATTCCGCGCTTATATCGAGGCGCAGGCAAAGCGCCCCGCGCTCAAAACCGGCTTTGAGGGGCTGGATCAGACGCTGGACGGCGGACTTTACGACGGACTTTATGTGATCGGTGCGGTCAGCTCGCTGGGCAAGACCGCCTTTTGTATGCAGATCGCCGATCAGCTTGCCATGCAGGGGCGCGACGTTCTCATTTTCTCCCTTGAAATGATGACATGGGAGCTGATGGCTCGTTCCGTTTCCCGCGAATCCTTCCTGCTCGACACCTCCGCGCGCCGCCGCCTTGCCAAGACCGCGCGCGGTGTTTTAGACGGCAGGCGCTGGGCGGGCTACAGTGCGCAGGATCTCGCGCATCTGGAGCTGGCGCAGACGCGCTACGCCTCCTATGCAAAGCACCTCTATTTCCGCGAGGGCGACCACGAAACGGGGCTAGACTACATCCGCGCGGAGGTCGCGCGCCACATCGCCGAGACCGGACAAAAGCCCGTGGTGCTCATCGACTATCTCCAGATCATCGCCCCGGTGGACGTCCATTTCACGGACAAACAGAACCTTGACCGCATCGTCTGCGCGCTGAAAAAGCTTTCGCGCCAGCACGGGCTGACCATCCTCGCCATTTCCTCCTTCAACCGCGAGAATTATAATCTGGAAGTCTCCATGAACGCCTTCAAGGAATCCGGCGGCATCGACTACTCCGCCGACGTGCTGATGGGACTTCAGGCGCGCGGGGCAGGGCGGCCCGGCTTCAACATCGACGAGGAAAAGCGCAAGGACCCCCGCGAGCTGGAGCTCAAGATCCTCAAGAATCGCTCCGCCGCGCTCGGACAGCCCATCCCGCTGCGCTACTATCCGGCGTTCTCCTGTTTTGAAGAAGGATAGGGCGGTCTCACGTGAGACTTGTCCGAGCAATTCGCGGCGATTCATTTTCGAATGTAAGACCCCTGGAAGGATATAGAAAAAAAAAGCAAGAACTGCTTGCAAAAAGAGAAAATATCTGATAGACTTTATGTAGACTGTATTACTGTCAGTACGTGCGTCTATCCGCACGCCCGGACAGGGACAGGTTTTGGATGCTGCGAGCAGCGCTTGGGGCGGAAACGCTGACACCCTTTTGCGGTACTCGAAGATCATCAGTAAAAAAAAGGAGTGGTTAAGAAGATGAAAAAGCAGCGTATCTTGAGTGCTCTGCTGGCATTGTGCATCGTCTTTTCCCTGGTGCCCACAGCGCTGGCGGAAAAAGCTGACGATTTCACGGACGTCAGCAGATCCGACTGGTACTACCAGTTCGTAGACTATGTGACGTCGAAGGGTTACTTCAACGGCGTCGCGGACAAGACCTTCGCCCCCGCGGATAACATGACCCGTGCGATGTTCGTCACGGTCCTGTTCCGTTTCCACGGTGCGAAGGGTGATCGCAGCCAGAGCGCATTCACCGATGTGGCTCCCGGCGAGTGGTACACTGATGCCATCAACTGGGCGGCTGCCAACAGGATCGTAGACGGCGTGGGCAACGGCAAGTTCGCCCCGAACGATCCCATCACCCGTGCGCAGATGTGCACCATGATCGAGCGTTACCTCGACCTCTATCGCAAGGCCTGGAAGGTGACTCTGCCCGAGACCGGTTCCGTCTCCGTCATGGTCGACGAGAGCGCGATCCCCGCGTGGGCGCTCGCCGCGGTCAAGCAGTGCCAGCGTCACGGCTTGGTCAACGGCTTTGAGGACGGCACGTTCCGCCCCAACGAACTGTCTACCCGTGCGCAGGTGGCAGCGGTGATCTACCGTATGTCTTACCTCGTGCAGAACGCGAAGCCGGATAACACCCCGAGCGTGAATCCTCCGGTGAATCCCCCTGTGACTGCCTACACCTATGCCCTGTATTTTGACGCCAACGGCGGCACGCTGATCGGTGCGTCTCCCGTCTCCATGACGACGACGAGCACCACTTACAGCTTCCCCGTGACCGCTACCGCCACCCGCGACGGCTACAACTTCCTGGGCTGGGCGACGGAAAAGACCGCCACGGCCGCGACGTACCCCGCGAACAGCACCATCACGCTGACCGCTAACTATCCCATTATCACCCTGTACGCGGTCTGGCAGGCGAAGGCGCCCGTGGTCGTTTCCGAGGACCTCATCGGCAATGCCGTTCTCAAGTCCGTCAAGCAGGTCAACGACAGATTCAGCGACATGAAGAACGCCGTTGTCAGCGCCGTTGATCAGGTCAACAAGGACAACAAGTACCTGACGGACGCGCAGCTCCAGCAGGTCAAGAACATTGTCAACGACATGGTCAAGGTCGAGGATGTGAAGGCAAACTTCACCTCCGGCGACAACAAGACCGAGCGCGAGGTCACTTGGAACGTCGCTCTCGAGGTCAAGGACGGTCAGGTCGTCTCCGCCATCGAGCAGGCGAACAAGCTCGCCAACGCGATCATCACCGGCACCACGAGCAAGCCCACTCCCGACGATATCGACGGTTTCCTGACCAGCGTTAAGAACGCTGTCGAGTCCGAGATCGGCATCGTGCTCACCAACAAGTCCCTGAGCGAGATCAAGACGCAGGTCGTCGACCTTCTCAAGAAAGAGGGCAAGAGCCTGTGGGCGAACTTCCACGACGGCAAGGGCAACTATGTCTGCGGCAATGTGGACGTTGTGTTCAACGGCAAGACCTACGCCACCGTTCAGGTCGGCGCAAGCAGCGCCTCTCTCTCCGCCGCCAAGTCCAAGATCGTCAAGGAGCTTGGTACTGCCATCTCCAAGGAGATCTACAAGCAGATGAAGGAGAAGACCAAGGACGGCTACAAGGATAATTTCACCTTCGATATCGACCTGAAGGTCAACTTCGCTCCCGCCGCCAACGCGGACATCCAGGCGAAGACCGACGATTACACCTACAACTATAAGCTCGTTGTGACGCCGAAGCTCAACAGCAACGGTCTGCTGGAGTACAAGTATGAGGGCGATGAGAACTATCTGCGTCTCAACATCAGCAAGGACATCCAGAAGGCTTATAACGACGGCCTCGACCAGATCGCCGCTCAGTTCGCCTATACCGACGGTACCAAGGATAAGGTCGTCGCCAAGGTCAAGGAGGAAATGGAGACGCGTCTCCCCGAGATCTATGCGGAGATCGAGACGTCTCTGAAGAAATACGATATCACCCTGACTAACGCCACCGAGGACGCGCTCAAGGCAGCTCTTCTTGCAGAGGCAGACAAGTGGGTCGAGACCAACTGGACGACGTTCGTTAACTCTGCCACCGGCGGCGGCCCCCTCAAGGGTCTTGACAACACCGCTCTCATCAACGCCGTGTGGCCGCTGATCGAGAAGGACATCGACGCGCTCGATGTGAACGCTCTGATCGAGAACCAGATCAGCGAGAAGCTGACGGAGAAGAAGATCAACGAGGCGTGGATCGTCGATAAGGCGAACAACAGCGACACGCTGAAGAAGGCGAAGAACGGTCTGAATATGTTCGATACGGTCACCTTCGAGCCTGCCGGCGTAACGCTGGATATCCAGTCGGTCGCTGACATCAACTTCCTGCTTGCACAGCCCGTTATCAAGTTCCACGGGACCGTAAGCGGTGTTGCCTTCAACGGCACGCTCTCCGGTAAGGACGGTAAGCCCTTCAGCGATGCCCTCAAGCAGGAGATCGTTGACACTGCGACCAAGGAGCTTGACGCTGCGCTGACTTCCTCCGCCACGCTGAAGGATCTGCTGGCGAAGAACCCCGGTCTGAAGGATTACCTGATCTACAGCGCGCTCGTGCAGATGGGTCTCACCTTCGATGCTGAGAAGGCTGCCAATGCAGCGGCGCTGGATAGCCTCAAGCCCACCATCAAGACCGAGGGCAAGGCAAAGCTCGCCGAAAAGCTGGATACTAAGCTTGGCACGATCGATGTTTCTTCGATCCTGAATGACGGCTCTGCTGGAAAGGCGGAGTATCAGAAGAAGATCGATCTGCTCAACAGCCTGAAGTTCGATGCTACCAATGGCATCCAGACCAAGACCGCAGCCCAGCTTGCTGCCGCGCTCAAGAGCGACACCATGAAGGACATCGTCGGCAACAAGGGCGACACTTACGTTGCGCAGTACCTCGGCAAGATCGTTGCCAAGGCGCAGAATCTGCTGCCCGACGGCGCAAGCATCACCCTCAACGGTGTGACGCTGACGAAGAGCGATCTCACAGCGCTTGGCAATGCCAAGACCTCTCTCGAGGCTGTGACCGAGCTTGCGAACCTCATCGCCAAGTTCGGCACTCTGAGCATCGGCAGCTTCGCTGACCCTGCCGGTCAGAAGGTGACGGTCAACTACAACACCCGCAGCGCCAGCGCGA
>ENA-UERK01001391-UERK01001391.1-human-gut-metagenome-genome-assembly--contig:-NODE-1391-length-17890-cov-5.979004_pt1 | contig 17890 bp, 20 predicted proteins | sample MGYA00242957_ERZ507957 | MGnify/ENA primary metagenome ERZ507957 (study PRJEB26167, sample SAMN06115538) | human gut metagenome | host: Homo sapiens | place: China:Heilongjiang | collected 2015-11-06... | reverse complement strand
TCGCGGGGTAGAGCAGTTGGTAGCTCGTCGGGCTCATAACCCGGAGGTCGCAGGTTCAAGTCCTGTCCCCGCAACCAACAAGTAGCACCGAAAAAGATATCGGGGCTGAAAACCCAGAAACCACAACGGTTTCTGGTTTTTTTCATGCCGATTTTTAAGGTGGAATTCAAAAGATATCATTTCCCCAAATCGACCTTTTGGGGGGACTTGAACTAAATTCATAGGGTTTTAGGGGCAGATTTTACGATTGATTTCGTAAGGTCTGCCCCTTTTTTCGTTTTTTAATTGTTAAATATTTGTGTCCTTGGAGGTTGCGCATAAATTGTATGCGCAACCTCTTTTTTCGTATATAGCGCATTATGAGCGTTGATATAAATCTGATAACTAAAGGAGTGGTGTATATGATTGCAGCGTAGACAGTAACTCAAAACAAAATTCAGGAGGTAAAGAAAGATGAATGATTGGGAACGATTACACAGACAAGCCGAGAGATATAAACAGTCATATCCCCCGGGAACAAGAGTAATTCTGCTTAATATGAACGACCCATATTCTCCCGTTGAAAGCGGTATGCGCGGAACGGTTCAGAGTGTGGATGATATCGGTCAACTCCTAATGAAATGGGATAATGGCAGGGCGCTTGCGCTGATCCCCGGCGAAGACTCATTCCGTCGATTGACACAGGAAGAAATCGACCGGGAGTTACAGGAACAAGCTCAGGAACAGACTATCAGCGAACAATCGATGTAATGTGAGGTGAAGCAGAAAAACAGGACGGATGCCTTATGGCAATCCCATTCATTGATTTGTGTTCGGGTATCGGCGGCTTTCATTCCGGACTCGTAAATACAGGTCATTACAGATGCGTCGGTCATGCAGAAATTGATAAGAACGCAGAAAAAGCGTATAACGCCATTTACGGAGAAGAAGGAGGTTTGAATTATGGCGATTTGCGAACAATCAATCCAAGGGAACTCCCCCACTTCGACATGCTTTGTGGCGGATTTCCTTGCCAAAGCTTCTCGGTTGCGGGACGGCGTCTCGGTTTCCGAGATACAAGAGGCACTGTCTTCTTTGAAATTGCCCGAATCCTTGCAGAAAAACGGCCTCCGTTTTTACTCTTGGAGAATGTCCTCGGTCTGTTATCGCATGACAGCGGCCGGACGCTTAATACCATCTTCTCCGCGCTTGTTGAAATGGGGTATAATCTCGAATGGATGGTGCTTAACAGCAAATACTTCGGAGTCCCCCAACAGCGAAGGCGGCTGTATATTGTCGGATATCTTGATCCGAGATGTGCCGGAAAAGTATTTCCTTTCAGCGGCGGCAATGCGAAAAATCTTAAGCAACTTATCCCGGGACCGCAAGGCCAAAGAGTCTACGAAACAGACGGAATAGCCTGTACGCAGTGTGCAGGCTCAGGCGGTTGGGGCGGTAAAACCGGATTGTATTTTATCGATATGAACGCCGATCCGGTCATTACCGATGTTGCCCGATGCATAACCGCAAGACAGGATTCCGGAGTAAGCAATCACAGAGGCGAACACTCTGCGGTTCTTATCGAAGATGCGCCGAGAGCAATACTGACACCCGACAGAGAAACTGTCCGTCAGCAGGGCCGCCGTATGAAAGAGCCGAATGAAGCCATGTTCACGATAACCGCACAGGATAAGCATGGAATTTACCATAAAGGAAGAATCCGCAAACTTATGCCTATCGAATGTTGGCGGTTGCAAGGTTTCACGGACGAACAATTCTATAAAGCACAGGCAACCGGTCTGAAAGACGGTCACCTATATAAAATGGCAGGTAACGCAGTCAGCGTACCTGTCATTTCTGCTATCGGGCAGAGACTATACGAAATAAACCACGAATTTGGAATTGTAAAGGAGTAGCCATTATGCCTAACCATATTATAAACACTATCCGGTTGACGGGAGATCGGGAGAAAATAAGTGAACTGCTCGAATCAGTTAAGGATAACAGATTCGGAATCGGCTCTCTTGATTTCAACAAAGTCATTCCCATGCCGGAAAGTTTGCAGATTGAAACGGGTTCCTCTATGGAACGAGGTTTAAAAGCCTACAAAGAGTTTGTCGACCTCTGCACTTTTGATGGCGCAAATAAGGATATGGACTTACTTAATATCCCGGATGACAAAGAAAACATTTTTCTTCGTATGCGCAAAGATGTCAAGAGAGAAGACTGGGAACTCGGCCGTCAGGCTTTCCGCAACGAAGCAATGTACGGCGCGCCAAGTTGGTACGACTGGTCAATAAAGAATTGGGGAACAAAGTGGAACTCCTATGGCTATGACAACCTTGACCGTTCGGACATTGCTGAAAATCCCGCATTTTCGTTTTACACTGCTTGGAGTGCTCCCCACCCCATTATCGAAAAACTTGCGGAAAGATATCCCGAGGTTTCATTTGAACATGAATGGGCAGATGAAGACATCGGAATGAACTGTGGCAGGAAAACCTATGAACACGGCGAGTGTACCGACACTTACTACCCCGAATCAAAAGAAGCGGAACTATTCGCAAATAACCTTTGGGGATACGAAAACGATACTGAAATGACGGAGGAACAAACATTATGAGCATTAAGAAAATCGATAAGAATGAACTCCGTGGGTATGAAGGAAAAGAAGGTCTTATCCTTCAGGGATGCGGCGGGAATCCACAGGAGTGGGTTGACGGAATCAATGACCTTTTTACCAAAGAGGGAATCCTTCTCGACGGGACAAAATTCGGTGACGACAACTGTGCCGTCTTTGAAAATAACGGATTGACTTGTCTGCTCTATGAGTTTAACGATGATACGAAAGTTGATATCGGTAAACTTGCCATGTGGCGAATCGGAACTCATTCGGATTTAGGCGGAACCTGGCTGTCTGATTATGTTGAAAATAAGTTGGGCGGATTCAGTCTCACAGGAACAACGAAACCCGACTGCTCGCTTATCGGACAGGACGGCAATATTTTCAATCTTATGGGTATTGCAGCAAGAACACTGCGGCATAATGGGCTTGCAGAGCAATCAAAGGAAATGACCAGGCGCATTACAGATACCGCGCAGAGTTATGACGAGGCACTCGGTATTATAGGCGAATATGTCAATATAACCTCGGTTGATGATTGCAGCGAGGATATGGATGCCGGAATGGAGATGCACTATGATTGAAATGCTGTTTTTCCTCATAGGAATGGTACTCGGCGGACTTGTTTCCTTTGTTATCCTCTGCTGCTTCCAACTTCATAGGATTAACCGATATGAAGCACAGCTACAAAGATTAAAAGCACAACTCTCAGTGCGGGACACAAACTAAATAAAAAAAGGAAATTGAGGCCGTTTGCGTGTGTAAACACAAAAACGGTCTGTTTTTGTATTATAACGCAACTGCCTCCCGAAAGGAGGTCGGTTCTATTGTCCGGTTCTGTCAGTCCACTGCCGTGGACAGGAAGCAAAGGCTGTATTTACACAACAATCGATGCTTTTATGCCGCCCCACAAGACTTATGTGGAAGCGTGTATGGGAAGTGCTGAAGTGTTTCTGAGAAAAAAGCCCGCCGAAAGAGAAATCATCAATGATTACAACGGCGATTTGGTGAAATTCTTTCGTGTATTACAGCAAAATGAGAAGCTTGCTTACCTATTGGGTCGTCTTTATCTGTCTTTCAATTCAGAAGAACTATTCAGAATAAATAAGGCAATGCTCGCCGATGTACCGAATATTCTTGATGATTTGACAGAAACCTCGGTCACAGTGGAAAAAGCCGAATGGTCGGATATCGAGAAGGCTGTCGCTTTCTTCGAAAATCAGATATTCAGCTTCTCATCCACCGGAAAAACCTTTGCCATTGCAAAAAAGGACATGACCAAACGCTTTGGCAGACTTGTTACCGCCTGCAGCAGACTCAGAAATGCCGTTATCATGCACAGAGACTACAAGGACTGCATTTCTTATGCTGCAGGCAAAGACACTTTTATTTTGCTTGACCCTCCGTATAAGGGTACGGAAAAGTACTATCAAAAAGCCAACTTCGGCAGTGACGAACACGCAAAGCTGTTTGAATTTATGTATGGCATTCATGAGAAGTACGAGGGTAATTGCAAATTCATTATTACCTACAATAACGATCCGTATATTTGCAGTCTCGCTGAAAAATACGGGTTCGATACTTTTGTGAAAGAACGATTGCACAATATGCTTCAAAGCACAAAACCTGGCGAAATGTTCGAGGAACTGCTCATTGGTAATTATGATTTGAAAAAGCAGGCAGAAGAAAACAATCATTGCATCATGAAAGAGGCTCAGCAATTATCGCTTTTCGATTATCAGTACGATTATTAAGGAGAAGGAAATGGAGTACAAAACAGAATTCACAATTTTGCTGCCGGAAAAACTGACGGCCGCGCTTGATATCAATGAGGACACCCTGTTTGAGACATATCTTGACGACGGGAAAATTAAAGTCAGAGTTATCGATGAGAACGATTTCGAAGATGAGCTCAGCAACTGCGATTTGACCTATAACGGCAAAGAGTGTGCAGAGTGTCCGAACTATTGTCGCAGTTGCGGCAGGTGCTTATTTGATTCTTAAAGGAGAGTGATATTGATGAACAGAAAGATTGTCAGAGTCCTCGGCAAACGAGGACGAATTACGATTCCGTATGAAATACGAGTCCGCAATAAAATCGGCTATAATGATATTCTTTCTTTCGAGGAAAAGGATAAAAACACCATTATAGTCCGCAAAGAAAAATTGTGCGGTGGGTGTACTCCCGAGTGCTTTGACGAAGAAAACTCAATTCCCATTGAAGACTTTATCGACAGCCTCACACCGGAGCAGCAGCGCCGTGCAACAATTTATCTGAATTTACTGTGGGCGCAGAAAGAGAGTGCGTCTGTTGGCAGAACATAAATCACTGTATATCACGGCGAAAGGAGTATAAGATGCGGGTAAAGATTTATCAAATAAATCCCGAAAGGGATAATAACCGAATGAAGTTTATGTCTCTAAGCGATAGTCAGTCTCCCGATCCGTCAATCTATGATGAAGTATTCGATGCGGGAATCGATGAAAATGAACTTGAAGAAATCTACGGTCGATTCAATACTGTGGGACATCCGCTGTTCAGAGGTCATTCGTTGTCAGTATCTGATGTTGTGGTGACGGACGGAAAAGCAAGTATCTGTCAAAGTATCGGTTTCAGGGATGTTCCTTTTGATACGACAAAAACACATAAGCCGGACAATCTTATGAGAGTGGTGTATGTCGAACCGAATAAAGCACCCTATGTTGCCGAGGTTGCCCATACCCTTGAAGCTGAGCAAAAGGCGGTCGGCGGATATATAGAAGTTGTATATCCCGACGATAACGAAACCTGTATCATTTGCAATGAGGAAAGCAAACTGATAGGAATGGAAGGCAACCGCAGAATCGGTGACGGTTCCTCAATTATTGCAGGACCGTTTTTTATCTGCGGAACAACCGAAGAAGATTTCAGAGGTCTGACTGACAGTGAGGTGGACTTATATATGGATCGTTTCAAAGAACCCGAGCAAATCAGCCCGGAAGAAGTACGCGCCGATACAGGTTGTACCATTATTTTTAGTATGTAAATTAAAAACGGAGGTTAAGAATTATGGCAGCAAAAAAGCAAATCACAAAAGATAATCAGAAGCAAACCGCAGCGACAGAAAACGAGAAGACACAGTATAAAGTTCCCTTTATTACTGCGCGCATTGACAGAATTGCATCAGATGCAAACAGCAAAATCAAGGCAAACGCAAGTGTAACCATCGGAAATCATTTTGCTGTCCACGGCATCAAAATTTATGACGGCGGAGAAAAAGGTCTTCAAGTCCTCTATCCGGGACATAAAGGTACGGACGGAAAGTTTTATGATGACTTTCACCCTATTACAAAAGAATCCCGCGAAGCACTCAACGGATATGTTCTTGATGCCTATGAGCAGAAAATGGAACAAGTGCAGGCTGAACAGCAACCTGAGTCCGAAGAACTTGACGAAGATGAAGAACCTGCTTTTGAGCAGTCAATGTAACTTGTTTTCGAAGCTTATAAAAAATGCTGGACTTTTCACGGATTATCAGTATTCTATAGATAGAGGTGATGTCCATGAGAACAGAAAAAATGCTCGCAGCCCTCCTCGCAGGACTGATCACACTGAGCCTTGCGGGATGCGCCGCAGATAAAGCAACCGATAATACCGAAAGCGGTGCGGTCAGCACGGAAAGCAGTATAACGGCAACGGACATGAATTCCGAGCTGACTGCCGAGAGCAGCCTGCCTGCGGAAAGCGAAATAAAGACAGGCGAATCTACGGCAGAAAAAGAAAAGGCTGAAAGCACTGCCCCTGCCGACAGCGGCAAAACGGAAACCGCAAAGCCTGCGGATACTGAATCGCCGACTGCACCGCCAAAGCAGACCGAACCGCCTAAAGTCACTGAGCCGCCGGAAAGCAAGCCTGCCGAAACTCCGAAGTCTGTCGATTCTACACCAACCGAAACTGAAAAACCGAAGCCTGCCGGTCCACAGTTAGATATAAACTATTGGATTGAATTCGCAAGAAAATATGCTGAAAACATAGGTCTTGCGATAAACCCCGAAGCAGTTTCCTGTTGGGATAACCCCATAATTGCCGGACCGAACTCAAAATATCTTGAAAGAGATATAAAGACACGAATGAACAGATACAAAAATATCGAAGGCTTTACGGATATTTGGGTATGGGCAGAACCGGACGGGAACGGTAATTACAGACTTTTTATAGGCTACGCTTAAAATATATAAATCTAACGGAACGCATCGTTTAACGACGGTGCGTTTTTTATTATCTGAAAGGGTGAAAATCATTGAAAAACAGTTTTCTCAGAAGAAGTATTTCGCTTCTTCTATCTCTTATTATCTGTCTGTCAACCATTGTCGGAGTTGCATTAACCGCATCAGCGGCGAGTACCACAGGCAAAGCCATTGTCATCGGGTATCCCCGAAATGGTGATGCCAATTACAGCACCGTAACATGGGGGCATGATGAACTGCACTATATGGGCGGTTGGATGAGTCACAAAGGAAGGTATACAACCTTTTATACAATGAATTCGTACAAGGGTAATATTTGTTACTGCATTGAACCCGGCAGACCGCTTGATACGGGATTGGTATTTACGCAGAAAGACGAAGATTTCTTCGACAATTTTCCGGAGGAGTATAACAGTACAATTTCAGCCGATGACATTAAACTGTTTCTCGGACGAATTTTGCAGTACGGATATACCGGACAAATCTCAGACTCTTGGAAATCTCAGAATGCCGAGGATGCAGATACAATGTCAAAGGCTTTCGCAACGCAGCTCCTTGTTTGGGAAACCGTTGTCGGAGAGCGCGACGAATACTTTAATCATGTAACAACCAACGGTTATAACGCCATTCTTGAACAGGTGCGTGGAGATCATCCTCTGAGAAATGGCATTATGAATTATTATAACGCCATTGCTTCTGCTGTTCAGCAGCACACAAAAATGCCGAGCTTTCTTTCAAGAACAGCAGGCAAAGCGCAAACAGTAGAACTTTCGTGGGACGGCAGCCGCTATTGCGCCGAGCTTACCGATAATAACGGAGTTATCGGTAATTTCAATTATTCTGTCCCCGGTATGAACTGCGTTGTAAGCGGAAACAAACTCATCATAACATCAAATTCCGCACCGACAGACAAGGTTACTCTTACTGCGGAAAAGAAATCCTCACAGCGCCGTGGGCTTATTATTTGGTCTGACGGTGCATATCAGCCGGGCAGCGGAAATCAGGACACGGTCACTTTCGGTCAACAAGTTGATGATCCTGTCAAGGGATATATCAATTTGATGGTTTCTTACGGCGGCGCCAAGATCGTCAAGGTAAGTGAGGACGGCAAGGTGGACGGTATTACCTTCCGCATTCAGGGCAACGGCATCGACAAGACTGTTAAAACCGCAAACGGCGGTGTGTTTCAGTTGGACAACCTCAAACCCGGTGCGTATACCGTTACCGAAACTGAGTATGCGCAGTATGAACCACAGGAAGTTCGCCGCATCACCGTTGTCAGCGGTCAGGTGTCCACCGTCACCTTCAACAATGTCTTAAAGCGCGGTAGCTTGAAGGTCACCAAGACCGCCGAGGACGGACTGACCAAAGGCATGAAATTCCGGCTCTACGGCACATCCCTTGCGGGAATCGCCGTGGACGAATACGCCGTCACCGATAAAAACGGTGTGGCGGAATTCAAGGATGTGCTTATCGGCAGCGGCTATACTCTTGAAGAAGTGGGAACGCCCGAACGCTATGTCGTTCCCGAAAAGCAGACCGCCGCAATCGAGTGGAACAAGGTTACGGAGAAATCTTTTGACAACGACCTAAAGAAATTCAATGTCACCGTAACCAAGAGCGACAGCAGAACCGGTCTGCCGCAGGGTGACGCCTCCCTTGCAGGTGCAAAGTACGGCATCTATAAAGGCAATCAGCTCATCGACACCTACACCACCGACGCAAACGGCAGTTTTACGACCAAATACTATATCTGCGGCGACGATTGGACGATTCGTGAGATCAGCCCCTCCGAGGGATATTTAATCAATACCGAAAGCCTGCACATCGGTGCGGAAGCCAAGCTGTATACCGTGGAATACAACATTGCCAATCCCCTCGATTCCTATGAGGATATCATCAAGGGTAAGGTCGCTATCATCAAGCACTGCGACGACGGCAGTACCAAAATCGAAACGCCGGAGGTCGGCGCAGAGTTTGAAGTGTACCTGAAAGCGGCAGGCAGCTACGAAAACGCCAAGGAAACCGAACGGGATATCCTTGTATGCGACGAACACGGTTTTGCTGAAACCAAAGACTTGCCCTACGGCGAATATACCGTAAGGCAGATTAAGGGCTGGGACGGCAAAGAACTCCTTGCGCCGTTTACCGTTTTCGTCAGCGAGGACGGTCGAATTTACCGTTTCCTCATCAACAATGCTCCCTATGAGGCACTCATTGAAATCGTCAAAAAGGACGCCGAAACAGGCAAGGTTATCCCGGCTGCGGGCATCGGCTTCAAGGTGCGCAACACCGACACGGGCGAATATATCGTGCAGCATATCAACTACCCGACACCTGTTGACATCGACATCTATTACACCGATGTGTCGGGCAAGCTGATGATGCCCGAAAAACTGCCTTACGGCAATTATGAGATCATCGAGCAGTGTACGGCTTACGGGTATGTCCTCGACTCTGCACCCATCGCATTCAAGGTGGACGGCAGCAAGACGGTCGTAACCGTAGAAAAGCACAATATGCCGCAAAAAGGTATCGTCAACATCTCAAAAAGCGGCGAGGTCTTCTTCTCCGCTGTGGAATCGGACGGCGTATACAGCCTTGTGTTTGCAGATAAAAACCTCGCAGGGGCAACCTATGAAATCACCGCTGCCGAGGATATTATCACACCGGACGGTACGCTCCGCTATGCCAAGGATACGGTTGTCGATACCGTAACCACCGATGAAAACGGCAGCGCCGCAAGCAAACCGTTGTACCTCGGCAAATATACGGTCAGAGAAACAAAAGCACCTTACGGCATGGTACTGAACGATGAGGCAAAGTCGGTTGAACTGACCTATGCAGGCGAAACCGTAAAGCTTACCGAAACCTCCGCCGAGTTCTATAACGAACGCCAAAAGGCAGAGGTGTCGCTCTCCAAAATTCTCGGTAAGGATGAAACCTTTGACATCGGGAATAACGGCGAAATCCTCTCGGTGCAGTTCGGGCTGTACGCTGCCGAGGATCTGTTTGACGCAGACGGTTCATCTGTTCCGACTGACGGTCTGCTTGAAATCGCCAATTGCGATGAAAACGGCAATATCACCTTCAAGACGGATATTCCCGTAGGCGCAAAGCTGTATGTTAAGGAAATTGCGACGGACAACCATTATATCCTCTCGGACGAAATATATCCCGTGACCTTCGACTACGCCGGACAGGATACCGCCCTCGTGGAGATCAAAGCAACCGGCGGCGAAGCCATCAAAAACGATATCCTCTACGGATCGGTCAAAGGACTGAAAATTGACCGTGAAACCGAGAAGCCCATCGTTGGCGCAAAGTTCGGACTTTTCCGCAGTGCCGAAACCGAGTTTACTGCCGAGAACGCACTCATTACCGCCGTATCCGGCGAGGACGGCACTTTCCTCTTTGAAAATGTTCCCTACGGCAATTGGCTTATTAAGGAGTTGCAGCCCGCCGACGGTTACCTCTCCAATGAGGAAATCTATCCCGTCCGCATCAGCGAAAACGGACAGACCGTCGGCATTACGGTCGTCAATGACCGCACCCCCGAAATCGGAACAAAGGCAACAGTGAACGGCGAAAAGACTGCCACTGCCGAGGGCGATATCACCATTGAGGATACCGTTTCGTATAAGCACCTTATTCCCGGCAAGGCATACACCATTAAGGGCATCCTTATGGACATGGCCACAGGCAAAGCATTCCTTGTCGATGGCAAGGAGTTGACCTCCGAAGTCACCTTTACACCGGAGGAAAGCTGCGGCGAGGTCACCGTCCGCTTCACCTTTGGCGGCAGTAAAATCACCAAGCAGACTGACCTTGTCGTTTTTGAAACGCTATACCGTGACGGCGTTGAACTTGCCGCTCATGCCGACATTGAGGACGGCGGTCAGACCGTGACTCTCATTCCGCCCAAGCCGGATATTCCGCAGACTGGCGACAACTCCAACCTCGGTTTTTGGATCGGTCTCGGCAGCGTTGCTCTCGGCGGTGTGATTGCCTGCATTATTATGTATTGCAAGCGCAAAAAGGACGAGGATGATGAATGATGAAACGGGTGTATGTCTGCGCTCCTCTCGGTGGGAATATTGAGGAAAATCTCAAAAAGGTCAAGATATATACCGCATATGCACTGAGGTGCGGCACGGCTCCGGTCGTGCCGCATTTCTATGCGGAATGTCTTGACGATAACGACCCGAAAAACCGGGAACTCGGCTTGGCTGCGGGAATGTCGCTTCTGTGGCTTTGCGATGAGGTTTGGGTATTCGGAGATACCGTCACGGACGGGATGAGAGCCGAACTGAAATTCTGCAAAAACCTCAATATCCGCATCCGATATATAACCGAAAAAGAAATTCAAAATGTGATCGGAGGTAAAACCCTATGAAAAAGAAACCCATGAGAATTCTTCTCACTCTTCTGCTCGTGGCCGTCCTTACGACGGCATTCTCCATGACCGCATTTGCGGCCGGAGATGTGGCAGGCGCAATCGAAAGCACTTGGAACGCTGCCAAGGGACAGATTCAGACTGTTGTTAATAATGTGGTGTTTCCGGTCTGCGACATGATTCTCGCCATCCTATTTTTTGTGAAAATCGGGACGGCTTACTTCGACTACCGAAAGCACGGACAGTTTGAGTTCGCTGCCCCGTGCATTCTGTTTGCCTGCCTTATTTTCACGCTGACCGCACCGCTGTATATCTGGTCCATTATCTGATACAGCCGGATACGGAACGGAGGTGATGACTTATCTTTGACTGGTTAGGTGATATAATCTCAGGCATCGGCGACGCCATCGGAAACGCAATAGATGTAGTGGAAAGCGGTATCGCCAACGCTATCTGGAACGCCATGCTCCGTTGGATATACGAAATTATTTACGGGGCGATTGCCGACTGCTTCGAAATGATCGGCAATATGAGTGCGGAGGTCTTTGACCTCGAATGGGTGCAGGCGACCGTCAAGCTGTTTACGCTGTTCGGTTGGGGCTTGTTCGTCGCCGGCACGGTTGTCGCCGTATTCGATGTCGCCATCGAGTATCAGTGCGGCAGAGCAAACATTAAAACGACTGCGCTGAACATTTTAAAAGGCTTTTTTGCCTGCTCCCTCATCGGTGTTGTGCCGATCGAACTGTATAAATTCTGCATCAGTCTGCAAAACACCTTTTCGCACGATTTGATCGGCATTGCATCGTCGGGCATCAATTCAAGTCTTGCGGATGTCGGACTGAGTGCGCTTGTCAGACTGTTCTCGCCAAGCATAGGTACGACATTCAGCCTGCTGAATCTGCTGTGCATGATTGCCTTTGCCTATTGTGTGATCAAGATGTTTTTTGCCAATATCAAGAGGGGCGGAATCCTGCTCATTCAGATGGCGGTCGGCTCACTGTATATGTTTTCCGTGCCGAGAGGATATGCAGACGGCTTCAATCAGTGGATGAAACAAATTGCCGCACTGTGCTTGACTGCATTTTTGCAGACTACGCTGTTGTTCTTGGGGCTGATCACTTTCCCCGACAATATGCTGTTGGGGCTTGGCATTATGCTTGCGGCAAATGAAGTGCCGCGGATTGCGCAGCAGTTTGGGCTTGATTCAAGCGTTAAGGTCAACATGATGAGTGTTGTACACGCCACGACCACTGCTGTCAACCTTACGCGAACGGTGGCCAAGGTCGCAGGCAAATAAGGAGGTGCAGTATGAAAAACTATATGCAGGCAAACAGATTTTTGCAAAAATACGGTCCGGACGCATTCAAAATCATTGCCGCTTATGAGGAAGCGGCAGATATTCCGCCAAACGAGCGATATGCAAATTGGTACGGCGATTACGGTATATTCGAGCCGTCATTAAACGAGGACATGACCTATGACAAGCTCCTGTCTCGTTACAAGGTCGGGCTGAAATATCTCGGTATTATCCACGAACAGACAAAAGCAGTGTGCGGTAATTTCCTCTCGGAACAGCTTGCAGAGCATATCCGTGAGCAGCTCGGACGGCACAATGCCGACGCTGAATACCGTCCAGCATCCGTTATAACTAAAATGGATACGCCGGAACTCACAAGGGATATGCTTGTGGTCGACCGAGATATGGAGGTGGACTGCGACATCGGGCATCAGATCACCTGTTATCTCGAAACATGGTTTGATGTAGATAAGAAATTCGGAACGAACACGGCAGCGGACGATAACAAATGGCTGAACCTGTACGCCAAGTACGATCCGTTTGCCGACACGCTACGGCTTGAATTTACCGTTACAACCGCCGACTCCTGTGAGGAAGGCGAATATGTACCGACCGTTGCGGAGTCACAGCTCATCAAGGATATGATCGCCGAGAAGCTCCGTGAGGAATACGGACAGACGCCCAAGGAATTCTGCGAGGACATCGGCGGCATAGAAATCGGAGGAATGACGCAATGACACAATATATCTATCCGCAGAACTTAAAAGCCACAGCCAATCTGTGGCTTTGGAGCTTGCGGGACTTTGTAATTTTGGCGGTAGCCGCACTGTTGTCGGTTCTCGCACTTGTGCAGCTGCACATCTTTATGCCGGCCGTAGCTGTTTTATGCTACGGTTTTTTAACGATCCGCATGGATGACACCACCGTAATGGATTTCATGCGTTACGCCGTGCGGTATTTAATATCCACACAGCAATACTTTGAATGGAGATGATGATCATGAAACAGCAGAAAAAGAAAAAAGGCCGTTCGGTACAGGAGCTGCTCGGTATCAAAACCTTTACAAAATACGGTCTTTCTACCAATAAGGGCGAGCTGCTCTTTTACCTTGTATCACCTACCAATATCTCGGTGCTGTCGCACACTAATATCGAAATCAAGATACGCCATCTGATGATGGTGCTGTCGGCATTGCCCGACATTGAGATCGTCTGCACCGACTCCTCGGAATGCTTCGATGACAACAAAGCCTATCTTACCGAACGCCTTGAAGTTGAGGAAAATGCAAAGGTCAGGAAGCTCATCAAAAAGGACATCGATTTCCTCGACAACATTCAGACGGAAATGGCGACGGCGCGGCAGTTTTTCTTTGTGGCACGGCTGAAAAGCCAAAAGGAAAAGCAGGTTTTTGAAACCGCCAACCGCATCGAAAGTAAGATCGCCGGCGAGGGCTTTGAGGTACACAGGCTGAAAAAACCGGAGATCAAGCGCATTCTGGCGTTATACTTTGAAGCGAGTATGCAGGGCGAGGCCATGCCCGACATTGACGGCGAACAGTTTTACGAGGGTACGGATGATGAGGACGAGGAATAAGCCCGTCCTCATATTTTTTTGTCTTCTGCTGTCGGCGGCAGCCGTGCTGTCAGGCGTGAAAATCCATTCCGAACTGAAAGAACGGCAGAAAGAAAAAAAGGACTTCGCCTCCGTCGCAGAAATTGCCAAACTGCCGATGACCGAAGCTCCGGCAGAATCCGTAACGGACACAGAAACAGAAACGAGCGCAGAGCCGACCGAACAGTCTGCCACAGAACACAATATTCCTGCGCTCATTGCGGAAAACGCCGACTGTATCGGGTGGCTCTCTATTGACGGCACAAGCATCAGCTATCCCGTCATGTATACTCCGAGTGAACCGCAGAAATGCCTCCGCCGCAGCTTTTACGGGCAGTACAGTCAAAGCGGAGTGCCGTTCCTTGACGGACGGTGCGACCTCCAAAGCTCCAACCTCATTATTTACGGTCATAACATGAAAAACGGTACAATGTTCTCCGACCTCAAAAGGTATGTGGGCAGAGATTTTCTGAACGCGCACCGGACCGTAAAATTTGAAACCACAGACGGAGTACAAACCTTTATCGTAACCGAGGCGCTGAAAACAAACACCTCGGACGCTTGGTATGACCGCATCGCCGCCGAGGACGGCAGACAACTCATCCTCTCCACCTGCTACGGATCGGGCAAGGACGGCAGGCTGCTCATTATCGCCGCAGAAAGCTAAACGGCAGAAAGGAAAATATTATGTTCAAAAGAAAACCGAAAGTATTGACGCCGGAGCAGGCAGAGGAGATCCGCACCAAGGACTTCTTCGACATGATCCTGCCCGGCACTATAAAATTTTTATCCGACCATTATATCGTCGGCGACAGCTACCGCTGTGTGTGGGCGATCCGGGAATACCCGCCGTCCACCGAGGAACAGGCGATCCTCTCGCAGCTCGCCGACCGCAACGGCGTGACGCTTCGCATTTACCACCGCTTGGTGGAATCAATGGAACAGCGTAAAATCATTCAAAATGCCACTCGCCGCAACAGGCTCAAAAGCGGCGGCAACGATGTGAACGAAACCATCGAAGCCGAGGGCAATTTGCAGGATGTAATTGAACTGCTCGCCAACCTCCGAAAGAACAAAGAACCGTTGCTCCATGTGTCGGTGTTCATTGAACTGAAGGCCAGGAGCATGGAAAAGCTCAAGGAATTGCAGAGCGACATCGCTATGGAACTCACTCGCTCCAAGATTTCCGTCGATAGGCTGACCCTCCGGCAAAAGGAAGGCTTTTTGTCAGTCATCCCGACAGGTTGCAATCAGTTCGGCGCACAGTATGAACGAGTGCTGCCTGCATCCTCTGTCGCCAATATGTATCCCTTCAACTTCTCCGGCAAAACAGATCCACACGGCTCATATGTCGGCAGAGATAAATACGGTACAAACATCCTTGTGGACTTCGACCGCAGAGCCGAGGACAAAACTACAAGCAATATCCTCATTCTCGGCAACAGCGGTCAGGGCAAGAGTTATCTTCTGAAACTTATCCTCACAAACATCCGTGAGTCGGGCAAGCGTATCATCTGCCTCGATCCCGAATCGGAGTACGAGGATTTGTGCGATGCCCTCGGGGGCTGCTATATTGATTTTATGTCCGGCGAATACACCATCAATCCCCTCGAACCCAAGGCATGGACAGACAGTGTTGAGGATATCGATGCCAACACACCCGAAGCCTTCAAAAAGGTCACAAGGCTCAGTCAGCACATTGCCTTTTTGAAAGACTTTTTCCGCAGCTACAAGGATTTCACCGACGCGCAGATCGACACTATTGAAATCCTGCTCTCTAAGCTGTATGCCCGATTCGGCATTACCGACAGCACCGATTACAGCGTAAAAAGGCCCTCGGATTTTCCCGTTATGCAGGATTTTTATAAGCTCTGCGAGGAAGAATTTATGACCTACGACAAGCAGAGAAAATACCTTTATACAGAGGAAACGCTGCAGGAGGTCTGTCTCGGCATCCACTCCATGTGCGTCGGCTCGGAAAGCAAATATTTCAACGGACATACGAATATCACCGATTCCAACTTTCTCGTATTCGGTGTGAAAGGTCTTATGGATACCAACCGCCGCTTAAAGGACTGTATGCTGTTCAATATACTTTCCTTTATGAGTAACGAGCTATTGGGCAAAGGAAATACAGCGGCATCGGTGGATGAGTTGTACCTCTTCCTCTCGAATATGACAACCATCGAATATCTGCGCAACTGCATGAAGCGTGTGCGCAAAAAGGACTCCTCGGTCATTCTGGCAAGTCAGAACATCGAGGATTTTCTGATTCCGTCTATCCGAGAGTTTACAAAACCGCTGTTCAGTATTCCTACGCATCAGTTTTTGTTCAATGCCGGACAGATCAACCCGAAGGAGTATATGAACGCCTTGCAGGTCGAACCGAGCGAATTTGAGCTCATTAAATATCCGGAGCGCGGCACCTGCCTCTATCGCTGCGGGAATGAACGGTATCTTTTACAGGTCATTGCGCCCGAATACAAAGCCGCGCTGTTCGGCAAATCGGGAGGTCGATAATGAGTGCCACGGTAGCCGCCGCACTCAAGAAAATTGCCGTCGCCGTACTGACCGACAAAAAGCTGCGGCGCACCGTTCTCGGCATTATCCTCGGCGTGATCATTATCATTATTATGCCTGTGGCTGCCGTTATATCTTTGTTCAACGGTGACATCAAGATCGACACCGACCGCCTGCAGACCTTGGTAGTGGAAAATCTCTCCGCCGAGGAAAAAGCAAAGCTGCAGGCGGTGGAGGATATGATGAAAGCCATTGAAACGGCTATGACCGAAAAGGGATTTACGGCAGAAAAGGCAAAGGAAGCGCAGGTGCTGTATGTGCTGGCGCTTTCCGACTATGCCGAACAAACAGATTTTGTTTCCAAGCTGGCAGGCTGCTTTACGGAGGATCAGACGGACGAGCAGCTCATCGCCGCCGTCAACTCCGCCTTCGGCACGGAGCTGAAAACCGAGGACTACAGCAAGATAATGAATTCCATCCGTGCCAAGGCAATCAATGTCTCAAAGTTTGTCGATCCCGAAACAAAGAATAATGTTGACCTTGCAGAGTGGGCAAAGCAGGCTTACGCAAAGAAATGGGGCTATGTATACGGGACATACGGTGAGGTGCTGACCGAGTCCATATTGACAACCAAGATATCGCAATTCCCGGAACAGGTCGGCGATAACGAGGAATTCATTCGTCGGCATTGGCTCGGAGGCCGCACCGCCGATTGCATCGGGCTCATCAAAGGCTATGCATGGTTTAATTGTGACACGGGACAAATCGAATATCGCTCCAACGGTGTTCGGGATACCGGCTCCGACCCCATGCTCGACATGGCGACCGAGAAAGGTACGATTGATACGATGCCCGACATCCCCGGCATCGCCGTATGGATGGACGGACATATCGGCATCTATGTCGGCGGCGGGCAAACCATTCATGCTGCGAACACGGAGTTGGGTGTTATCATGACGCCCCTTGCGCAGTCAGGATGGACGCACTGGCTCAAGATTCCGTATATCTCCTATGATGAACCCATCGAGAAAGAAAACTGACATATAGTACTGAAAAAGCGGTATGGGTGCAAGCCCATACCGCAGATACATACCACGAACCTGACAGTAGAAAAAGTCACAAAGTCGTGGTATAATGTATTCAAATCAGGACGGTAAATCGGAATTTTCAAATTAGTCTTTGCAAATAACCTTTGAATCTTCACCATCAATTACAATTCCCTGACGGTTGTTAATTG